>Ga0302326_10008442_pt1 | contig 22719 bp, 14 predicted proteins | sample Palsa_T0_3_FD_202264 | JGI IMG/M metagenome (GOLD analysis project Ga0302326, IMG submission 202264) | Peat permafrost microbial communities from Stordalen Mire near Abisko, Sweden - Palsa_T0_3 | ecosystem: Environmental > Terrestrial > Soil > Palsa > Peat permafrost | place: Sweden: Abisko... | reverse complement strand
CGTGCGGTAAACATTTGGTTTTCCCGTGGTGGATTCACGGATTCTACTAGCGAGTTGTTGAGCGGCCAGCATTGTAAACCAACCTTACATCGTCAGAACGACGCGGAACTGTGCGTTGCCGCTCATCATTCGCGCGTAACCCTCGGCCGCTTTTTCGAGCGGGTAGGTTTCGATCATCGGACGCACGCCGCTCAACTCGGCGAATCGAAGCGTGTCCTCGGAATCGGCCGGCGTTCCGGCAGCCCAACCTTGAATCGTTCGGCTTCCAAAAATGAGCTGCGGCGGTGTGACTTCAATGGGGTCAAATGTTGCACCGATCACCATGAGCTTCCCGTTCGGCCCCAGGCCGTCGATCAGTTCGGACATTGCCTTAGAGTTTGGGGCCGTCGCTAGAATCACCTGGGCGCCGCCCATTTTTTGCAGTTCCTGTGCTGCGTTCGTCGCTTTGCTGTCTATATATAGGCTCGCTCCGAGTTTCTTCGCGAGCGCCGCGTTTTCGGACCCGCGACCGATGGCAGCTACCTTATATCCAAACTTATTTGCGAATTGAATTCCGAGATGGCCCAGGCCGCCGATCCCCTGCACCGCAACAAGATCGCCGGGAAGCGCCCCGCTGTGCCGCAAAGAGTTGTACGTAGTGATGCCGGCGCAGAGCAGTGGCGCCGCTTCGACGGCGCTCAGGGTATCCGGTATCGCGGCTAACGCCTCGACGGGCGCCACCATGTACTCCTGATATCCACCGTCGTAGCTAATACCTGGAATCTTCAGGTTCCGGCAATTGCGAAAATCTCCGCGCCGGCAAGAAACACATGTACCGTCCTGTCCGCCGTGCCAGCCGACCCCGGCGCGCTGTCCCAACTTCCACACGGTGACTTCCGCGCCCAGTTCGTCGATGACGCCCGCGACTTCATGTCCCGGAACGCGGGGATACTGAATGCCGGGCAAGGCGCCTTCTTTCGTGAGCGCGTCGCTGTGGCAAATCCCACAGGCCCTGCACTTTGATGCGCACTTGTCCTACGCCCGGCTTAGGAATCTCGCGCTCGACGATCTGGAAATCTGCTCCCGGACTGGGAATCTGCGCCACCTTCATCGGCGCAGTTGCAAGTTTTGTAGCTGGCATAATGCCTCCTAAGCGAGGATTTCCATTTGGCTGCCGGATTGGTCTAACCATACCACACCCGCCGAGTGTTGATGCTCCGAAGAGCAGTTTTTTCTCTGGGAGCGTCTTTCGGCGCCGGCAAGCTCCAAGTTCGCGCTGCCGGGAAACCTAAAACCGAGAAACAGCCTCTTTTCAGTGACTTCCACGAACACCTCTCCGGCCCCACCTCTTGGCCGCCTGATTTCGCTGCATTCACCGCCCTCCTGCTACCCCGCCGCCACCGGCAAAGCGGCGATCCTTCCTACCATCGCCCCGAACAGTCGCCTGGTCAGGTGGCTTTCGGCCAGCATCAGCCAGTAGTACCGTGCGTGCTTGACCAATCGGCCACCCGTCTTCACCAGCCGTTGTTGCAAACTGGTAAGCGACCAGTTCTCGATCCGTTTCGGGAGCACCAACCGCCGCCACAGTTTCCCAGGTTGTAAGCCATCACGCTCAGCCATAGCCGCACCTCGTTGGAGCGGAACCGATGGCAACTGAGCCTGGTCATCTTCACGGCTTGCTTGCCTTCTTTGATCCACTGCTCTGCCGTGCCCCGTTTGTTGTAGAACCGCACCACCGCCCGGCTGTCGGTCTCCAGGTTGGTCACGATGAATCCAACGCGAGGGAAAAGTTCCCCGAAATGAAACTCCACCTTGGCCACCACCCGCCGCGCCGTCTTCCAACTCGCCACCTGGTACAAGAAACCCTTGTACCAGACCACGGGCTTGTGGCCCGGCCTTCCCACTGGTCGCGTCAGCAACTCGCTGATGTCCCGCTCCAAACTGTCGTTGGATGGGATACGGATGGCGTACATCACGCCCCGCTCCTCCAGCGCTTCGTAGATCTCAGGTTTGGCGAAGGCCGCGTCGGCCCGGAACACGACCTCCTTGCCGAGCTTCTGCTGCCACTCAATCTCGGGAAGCAGCAGTTCTTCCCAGTTGTCGGCGCTGTGGACGTTGCCGGGGCCAGCTTTGCCGCCAGACAATCGCCTTCTCGGTTGAACAACAACAGCGAGTGACAGCAGGTGGACTCGAAGTGGCCGTTGTAGGCGCTCTGCTCCTGCTGGCCATACACCGGAATCTCGGTCGAGTCCATGTCCAACACGACCCGCTGCGGGGAATCGAGGGCTTCCGCCTTGGCGATAAGCTCTCGGTTGATGCGGGCCAAGCGGCCGAAGTTCTCCTCCTCGGCCAGCATTTCGGTCTCGAACGTCTGCAAGCAGGAGGTCAGCGCCGCGCCACGATCCCAAATCTTCTCGGACCCGATCAGCCGGAACGTCGGATCTTGCGAGAGCCGCTCGGCGTGGTTGACGTCCTCATAGCCTGCGATGCGGCTGTAGACCGACTGGCGCAACAAGTCCGCCAATGGGAGTTGCGTGTTCTTTCCTTATCGTGAGTCGGTCAGGTGCTGGGCGATGAGTTCGCCGAAGCCCAGCCGTTCATCCAGTTCACGCATAGAATGAGCCCGTCTGAGGTGACCCGTGATCCTTGGAAATCGATCTTCAGCGAAGCGTTGAACGAGAGCTGGAACGGTTGCTTTTCTCTCTCACCCATTGGTGTGGACCTCCGGAGCGTCTTCATCACGTTGAAACCCGCATGAATAAAGGCGTCGGAGACCATCCGAAGGTTATCAGTAACTACCTAAAACGGAAATGCAGGCTAAATGGAAACAGCGCAAGCCCATTCTGTGCTGGTGGCGTATGTTTCCGCAGGCTTCCGGCGGATGCATTATCGCCGCATTGATTATCGGCCTCGTGCGGCTCAGGAGCAAGACCCCGGCGACGAGGACGCTTGTAGAAGAAGCTGGAACGGAGCTTCTAAGGGCCATCGCCGCTGGCGCGGCGCCTTCCGCTGTGGCGCTTATTATCGCTGGGATCAGGCCAAGCATAATACCAGACTTGACTTCCTTGAATGTGCCGATCGCCGCTGCCGGCGTTGCATTATTGATTGTATCGGTCAGGACCGCGTTGAAGCCGTCCTAAGTCAGTCCTAAGTCGCCTCTTTCATCACAACCCCGACGGAGTTTTGGGCTGGCGAGGGCCGGCTAAAAGCCGGCTGCGGGCAGAATTGCCCGCCCCACAAGCGTTCCTCTTGACATTCTAAATGAAAAGAGCGATACTCCTTTTGGATGTCTACACGAACCCCCAAACCCGATGTTATGCAGGGCACCCTCGACCTGATGGTGCTCCGCACGCTCGAAAGCATGGGCCCGCAGCACGGCTTCGGGCTGGCCAAGCGCATCCAGCAGATTTCCGCCGGCGCGCTCGAACTCAACCAAGGCACGCTGTACCCCGCGCTGCTGCGTCTGGAACAGCGCGGCTGGATTTCCTCCCAGTGGGGCGCGTCCGATAAGAATCGCCGCGCCAAGTTCTACGATCTGACCAAGGCCGGACTCAAGCAAATCGCGCGCGAGACCGGGGATTGGGAGCGCACAGTCGCCCTGATGGACCGGTTTCTGCGGCCGGCCGAATAGGAGGATCTCATGCGCACGCTATGGAAACGCTCGACAGCGGTCTTCTCGCGGCGGCAGGGAGACCGCGAACTGAACGAAGAAGTGGAAGTTCACCTGGAGATGCGCGCCGCCGAACTGGGCGAACAGGGTCTCGATCCGCACGCCGCGCGCGCGGCCGCCCACCGCGAATTTGGAGGCATCGACCAGATGAAAGAGACATACCGCGACCGGCGCGGCATTCCGTGGATCGAGGGACTGGCGAAAGATGCGCGGTATGGCCTGCGCGGCCTACGCCGCAATCCCGCCTTCACGCTCGCCGCCGTGCTCTCGCTGGCGCTGGGCATCGGCGCCAATACCGCCATCTTTTCGTTCGTGAACGCGCTCATGTTGCGCATGCTGCCCGTCGAAAAGCCGGAGCAACTTGTGAGCCTTTATAGGACCGGCGGCTGGGGTAAAGGCTATGCCTCATATCCGCTCTATCTGGAATTCCGAAAGCACACGGATCTGTTCGCCGCCGTGTTCGCACGCAGCGCCACCGATAAAGTGCGATTCAATTCCGCCCATGCTAACTCCGTGGAGTATGTCGAGCGCGAGTATGTCACGGGCAACTACTTCGACGCCCTGGGAGTGAAAGCTTCCATCGGGCGGTTGTTCACCGACGATGACAACCGCAATCCACAAGGTCACCCGCTGGTGGTCCTGAGCTACGATTTCTGGCGCAACCGCATGGGTCGCGATCCGGCCATTCTCGGGCGCGTGCTGATGGTGGATGAGCAGCCGCTGACGGTGATCGGCGTGGCGGCGCCCGGCTTTCATGGCGTGGCTGTCGAAAGTCGCGCGGACATGTGGGCGCCCGCCATGATGTCCCGCGGCGAGATCATGCAGCCTGGCAACCACTGGATCTGGACGATGGCGCGCCGCCGGCCGGATATCCCCATAGGGCGCGTACAAGCGGCGGCCAATACCATCATGCAGCAATACCTGACGAGCGTCTACGGCGGCCAGCGCGATAGCGCGTTCGGGAAGTGGGCGTTGGGGCAGAAGATCGAAGTCCGCGACGCGGGCGTGGGCATCTCCATGTTGCGCGACGCGTTCGGAAAGCCGCTGACGATCCTGATGGCGGCCGTCGGCCTGGTATTGTTGATCGCCTGCGCCAACGTCGCCAACCTGCTGATCGCGCGCGGGGCCACCCGCCGCCGCGAGATCGCCATGCGCTTCTCCCTGGGCGCGACGCGCGTACGCTTGGTGCGGCAGTGGCTGATCGAAAGCCTGCTGATCGCCTTGCTGGGCAGCGGGCTGGGTCTGGCATTCGCGATTTGGGGCGAGCGGTACATGCTGCTGTTTCTGCCGCCCGGCTCCGGCGAAGCGTTCGATGTCTCGCCGGACGCCACGGTGCTGGGTTTCACGCTCGGCATTTCCATTCTCTCGGCGGTTCTATTCGGCCTCGCGCCGGCCTTGCGCGCCACGTCTCTCGATCCGCTGGCCGCTTTGAAGGATGGCGGATCGCCGCAATCCGGCCGCGGCGCGCGCGCCGGGTTTCGCAAAGCGCTGGTGGTGGCGCAGGTGGCGCTGTCGGTGGTGCTGGTGGCTGCGGCGGGATTGTTCGCGCACAGTCTGGCCGGGCTGCGCGCCATCCATCCGGGATTCGCCGCGCAAAACGTGGTCACCTTCTCGCTCGACTATCCGCAGGCTTGGAAGGGCGCCGATAAGCAAAAGCATCGCGCGCGATTGCTGGCGGGGCTGGCCGCTGTGCCCGGCATTGGCTCGATCAGTTACGGAGTGCCCGGTCCGTACCGCGGCGGTTCCTGGACCACCGGAATTCATGTGCCCGGATCGGCGCGCGCGGCAAAGGATGACGATCAGGTTGCGGAGCAAGGCGTGGGTCCGGCGTATTTCGAAACCATCGGCATGCGCCCGCTGCGCGGCAGGGAGTTCGACCCAGGCGACCTGGTTTCGACGCGAAAAGCCGCGATCGTGAACGAAGCTTTCCTGCGCGAATTCCTGCCGGGCACGGCAGATCCGGCCGGACGCATTGTCACGCTTGACGATTCCAAAGGCGCGGGCCGCGATCCCTTGTATATCGTTGGCTTGGTGCCCGACATCCTGCACGACGGTTTGAAGACCGGCGCCAAACCCACCGTTTACGTGCCTTTTCACGATGGCGATGTGAGCTTCGATCCGACGCTGCTGGTGCGCGCGCAGTTGCCGGCTGCCGCGCTGTTGCCCGCGATCCGGCGGGAACTCGGGAAGATCGATCCCGAAGTGGCGTTGGTCGAGCCGCGCACTCTGCGCGAACGCCTGGACGATTCCATCTTCGTCGACCGCATGATTGCGACGTTGAGCGGATTCTTCGGCGTCCTAGCCTTGTTGCTCGCCGCTATAGGCATCTACGGCGTGATGGCTTACGCGGTGGCGCGGCGCACCGCGGAAATCGGATTGCGCATCGCGCTGGGCGCGGCTCCGGCCAGGATCGAGTGGATGGTGCTGCGCGACGGGCTGCTGCCGATTGGGCTGGGTGTGGGGATCGGCCTGCCGCTGTCCCTGGCCGCGGGACGGATTACGGCGTCGCTACTTTACGGGGTCAAGCCAAACGACCCGCTGACGCTGGTATGGACGATCGCGGTGCTTTTGGCGGTCGGCATGCTGGCCGCGTTGCTGCCCGCGCGCCGCGCCGCCGCGGTGGAACCAGTGGAAGCGTTGCGTCACGAGTAGGGCGCCGCCATGCGCCGCCTAAGAGCGGGGCTAAAGCCCCGCGCCGGCTAAAGCCCGCCCTCCATTCTTAGCGGCCGGCGCCGGCCATGGATAAGATGAGCTCCTCGCAGAGGATCCACCGCGGGCTGTGGTCCTTGCCAGGGCACGCGGGAAAGGATTCCCCAGCCTGCACGTGAATCTCGGCGCCGCATACCGCGCAGCGATAGCGGCCGCTTTCAGGGCTGGACTGACCTATTTCACGCATATCTTAAATTGCTCCAAGTCGTATGTCGAGCATTTTGCGCGCCAGTGTATGGCATCCACCACGATCCCGCATTGTATATCGAATTAGGCCGCCAAAACATTCGCCAGGGCTGGCTCCAGGGCGGGATAGCGGAATGTATAGCCAGCGCCCTCCGCGGCCTTTGGCAGCACGCGCTGGCTGGCCAGCAGCACGTCGGACATTTCGCCGAACATGAACTTCAGCGTGAAGGCGGGCATGGGAACCACGGCCGGCCGCGAAAGGCTGTGGCCCAGGGCTTTGGTGAAATCGGCATTCGTGACCGGATTGGGAGATGTCCCGTTTACCGGTCCGCGCACCGGATTATCGAGAACGTGCTGGATGATGCCCACCAGATCGTCCAGGTGGACCCAGGACATCCACTGGTCGCCGTGTCCCATCTTCCCACCCATGCCGGCCTTGAACGGCGGCAGCATTTTGGCCAGCGCGCCGCCATTTAAGCCCAGCACCACGCCGGTGCGCAGTTTCACCACCCGAATGCCAAGCGATTCCGCCAGGTCGGCTTCCTTCTCCCACGCTACGCAGACATCCGCCATGAAGCCCTTGCCGGAGGCCGAGGCTTCGGTGAGAATTTCTTCGCCGCGGGAGCCGTAGTAGCCCACCGCCGATCCGCATACCAACACGGCGGGGCGTTGCCGCGCCGTCGAAAGCGCCTGCACCAGATGGCGCGTGCCCGTGGCGCGGCTCTCGCGAATCTTCTGCTTCACATCGTCGTTCCAGCGCTGCGCAATGGGTTCGCCCGCCAGGTGGACCACGGCATCCACGCCATCCAGGCTTAATTCCGGCGGCGGGCCTTTCATGGCATCCCAAACGAACAGTTGCACGCCCGGCGGCAGATTCGTCCCGGCGTGGCGGCTCAGAACGCGCAGGACGTGGTTTCCGTTGGCGAGCGCCTTCATCAGCCGGCGCCCGATGAAACCGGATGCGCCGGTAATCGCGATGGTCATAAGGTTAGGGTACCGCGAAAGGCCAGTAGGGCAGGGCCATGCCTGGCCCAGGCGAGCCTCGCTCGCCGAAGAGCGGGTTCCGGCGAACCCGCGCACGGTCGAAAACCCACCTGCTTTGGAGGTGCTGCTGCAAGCGGGGCTCAAGCCCCGCGCGGGCTCAAGCCCGCCCCCCATGGACCGGTATTCATCGCTATTCGTGGGCCGCAGGCCCGTCTTGACAGGCCTGGAGGCCCGCCCCACCAGGCATCCGATGGCACCACCCTACTTAGTTTCCCGCCCCTGCCGGCACGGGCCGTCTGGCAGGCTCGGGTTTGGGCAACGGCTTGCGCGGCAGCATCTCGTCGCGCGTGGCCGCATCGTAAACCACGGCCGCCATGATGGCGGAGGCTTCCATCAGGTCGCCGGCCTGCAAGTGGTCGTAGGTGTCGGCGGTGGAATGATGCGTCTCGCTCGAGTAGTCCATCGGATCCTGAATGAACTGGAAGCCGGGCAGCCCCACCGCGTCATACGACAGGTGATCCGTGCCGCCCGTGTTGCGGATGGTGACGCTGGCCGCGCCGTAATCCTTGAACGGCTCCAGCCAAGCCTGGAAAATCGGCCGCATCATGTCGTTGCCTTGCAGATACGCCCCGCGAATCTTACCGGTGCCGTTATCCAGGTTGAAGTAGCCCGAGAGCTTGGCATGCTCCGGCTTGAGCGCCATGGTCTCGCGATCCGCGAAGTGCTCCTTCACATAGGCGCGCGATCCCAGCAGCCCTTCTTCTTCGCCGGTCCACAACGCCATGCGCACCGTGCGCGGCATCTTCAGGTCCAGCGCCTTCAGGATGCGCATGGCCTCCAACACCACCGCGCTGCCCGCGCCGTTGTCGGTCGCACCCGTGGCGCCGGTCCAGGAATCCAGGTGCGCGCCCAGCATCACCAGCTCGTCTTTCTTGCTGGTGCCGGTCAGTTCGCCGGTAACGGTGAAGGAATCCTGCGTATCGTCCAGGAACTTGTTTTGAATGTCGAACTCGAGTGTGACCGGAATTTTTTTGTCGATGAGCCGCGCGATGCGGTTGTACTGCTGCACCTCCAGCGCCACCGAGGGCGGCGGCACCGGTTTCTTGGGATCCTGCGATCCGCCGTTCATGCCGAATACGATGCCGCTAGTAGCCCGATAGCTCGGCGCGATAGTCACCAGCACGCCCTCGTCAAGCAGGAACTGATTCACCTTGTCGCGAAACTTTTCGCGCGCCTCGCGCGCCTCGGGACCGAACGGCATTCCCGCGGCCGGCCCCGCGGGGCGCGTTGGCTGTCCGGGAATCACTGGAATCGGGTTGGCAAATCGGGAACGCGGCGAAGGATCGGGCGCCAGCATCTCGGACGCCAGTTCGGCGTCGGTGTAGCGCTTCAGGTCCGGGTCGGTTTCAGTAACCAGCGGCCCGGGATCTTCCATCAACACGATCTTGCCCTTGAGCTTGCCTTTGAATTTCTCCAGATCCGCATCGGTCTTGAGGGAGGCCACCACAGGCTCGCCGGAAACCGGACCATTCGTGCCTGGCGTCCAGGGCCGCGCGAAGGCGTTCAGCGGCGCAAACTGGGGTTCCTTCAGGCTGGCGCTGAAATGTACGCAAGTCCAGCCCTTGCCGAACGGTCCCCACTTTTCCATGTTGGGATTGGCCAGACCCCACTCGGTCATGCGGCGGACGGCCCATTCGGCGGCGGCTTTCAGACCCGGCGAGCCCGTCAGCCTGGGGCCGTAGACGTCGGCCAGGTAGAAAGCGTTTTCCATTACTTTGGAGTTTTGGAACTCCTCGGCTTTGATGCGGTTGACGGTGTATAGGTCAACTTTTTCTTGAGCCAAGAGAAGAGGGGCAAGCAGCAACAGCCATGCGTGTTTCATGATGTTGATGAGATTATCACAAGTCGTAGGGCAGCGCCATGCGCTGCCCCGTGCGCTCCCTACAGGCGTTCACACTCTGCGAATGAGCCACACAACTAACACAATCACAAGAACCGTTCCGAGCAATCCTACGCCGAGCATTTCGTTTCTCCTTTAGAAAATAAATTTACGGCGAGCGCGTGCGTCAATCGCTATTGCACGAGTCGCACCAACGTCGTTCTCTGTTGAGCCGATTCGCTTGCCGGCGAATTTGCGGACCCGGTTTGGAAGGCGCGAGGCCCTCCGGCGGTAACGCCATGCGGTCAAGCGACCACGGGCGGTCAGAAACCCCGGCTTGTACATCTATGGCCGCCGAGGTCACACGCAGGCGCAGTATAAAGCACCCTCGTTGATGGGGTGGGGGCGCCGGCGAGGCTGCCGGTTAGGGCCGGCGCGGGCTGGCCTGCGTCCGGATTGGGTTGCGGCGGCGCGTGAAGTTGGCACTCCACCGCGGGCTGGGTCCCGTCCACGAAATACTCCGCGTATGACGATGAGCATTCCGGAGTTGCCAGTTGACGGGACTCGGAACAGAGATTCGCCCTAGCGACGCCCGCGGGGACGGCAAACTTTTTGGCATCGCGGTAGGCGCGGTATTCGAGCGCACGCTTCATGAACTCCGTCCAGATGGGCAACGCCGATTTGGCCCCTTCCAGGTTCAGTTGACGGTCGTCGTCGAATCCTACCCAAACCACGCACAGCAATTGGGAAGTAAATCCGGCGAACCATCCGTCGTGCGAGGTGCCAGTTTTGCCGGCGGCTGGAACCCTGAATCCGCGCGCCCGCGCTCCGGACCCCGTTCCGCTGCGCAGTACTTCTTCGAGCAGGTTAACCATCAGGTAGGCCACCCGGGGATCCAAGGCCGGCCGCGCCTCCGGGGAGTGCCGATAAAGCACTTGGCCGTCCGGCGCGCGCACCAAGGCGAGCATGGCGGGTTTCACGTAATTGCCGCCATCGGCGAAGATGGTGTAGGCTGCGGCCATTTCCAGCGGCGTGGCTTCATAGGCTCCCAGCGCTATCGCCGGCGTGGGTTGGATGTCACCCTTCAGGCCGGCGCGCCGCGCCATGTCTACCACCGCGCCATACCCAACCATCTGCGCCAGTTTCACGGTGGCCACGTTCAACGAGTGCGCCAGCGCTTGCCTTAGCGTAACGGTTCCCATGAAATCCTGCTTGAAGTTGCCCGGCTGGTATGGCCGATTGTCGAATTGGAAGGTGGTAGGCTCGTCCACTATGGTGGTCGCGGGAGTGAAAATCGCCGCGCCGCCATCGACCGCGGTATTCAGCGCGGCGGCGTACACGAAGGGTTTGAATGCGGAACCAGGTTGACGTTCCGCAGCGCTGTGGTTCAACTGGCTCGACCCGTAATCCCGTCCGCCTATCAGCGCCTTGATCTCGCCCGAATGCGGATCGAGCGCGATCAGCGCGACTTGCGGCTGGCCGGGTGGGATGGGGTCGGAATGCTTGCGCTTGCGTAGTTGCTCGTCCACGTTCTGCATCCCGATTCGGACTGCCTCGACGGCGGCGCGTTGGAGGTCCATATCGAGCGTCGTGTAAACGTAGTCGCTCTGTGCGTCGCGGTCCGCCAGGCGGCTTTGCAATTCATCGCTGACCAGGTCCAGAAAGTACTGTGAATTGAGCGAATCCATGCCGCCCATTTGCAGGCCGACGGGCGCCTCGATCGCGCCGCGATACTCTCCATCGGTTAGAAACGCGTTCTCGCGCATCAGGCGAAGCACACGGTTGCGGCGCTCCTGGACGCGTTGCGGATAGCGGAACGGATTGTAGTAGCTGGGCCGCTGCACCATACCGGCCAGCATGGCTGCTTCCGGCAGGTTCAACTGCGAGATGTCTTTGCCGAAGTAGGCGCGGGCGGCCTCGCCGAAACCGTTGATGCTGAATGTGCCGAGGCGGCCCAAATAGACCTGGTTCGCATAATATGCGAAGATCTCCCGCTTAGTCAGCGTGCGCTCCAGGTGCATGGTGATCAGCAGTTCCTCCGCTTTGCGTTTCCAGTTCTTGTCCGGCGCGAGCCACAGGATGCGCGCAAGCTGCATGCTCAGGGTGGAGGCTCCCTGCTCCTTGCGCCCATCCTTGAGATCCACGTAGGCGGCTCTAAGAATGCGGAACAGGTCGAAGCCGCCGTGGGAAAAGAAGTGCTTGTCTTCGACGGACACCACCGCGTGCACCAGCGCGGGCGGGATTTCGGAGAACCTTACGATCCGGCGCTTCTCGCGGTTACGGTCCGACTGGTTGGTGAGCAGTTGCGGCGGGAATTGGTATTCCTGGCGCTCGGTGTTGTCGGCCAGAGAAACGATGCGCGCAACCTTGCTATCGGAAACGCCGCCGGAAAACTGGATCGCCCCGGGTTCCCGATCCGAATGGGATTCGGGCCCGGGGAAGATGTCGACCGCGCCCGGCCGGACGGCAAACGACCCGACCGGATTGCCGCGCGACTCGCTATAGCCGTTTTCCCGGAGATACGTGACCGTATCCTCGCGGGACAGGCGGTCGCCGACGGAAACGATGCGCGGCCCGGCAAAGATGTTCAGAGTTCCCGCGAACACTCCGGTCCTTAGCTTTCGATCGGTCAGGCGGGCGAATTTGACGTAGCAGCAACCAAAGACCGTTAGGGCCGCCGCGGCGAAGCTGGCGGCCACGATGAGCATGATCCTGCCGGCCCTACGGATCGTCTGCCGGGCCGCGGGATTTGGTTGCGGACGATTAAGCCGCTCCGCCGGGACTTCCGGCGGTCCTTCCGGCTCCGGCGTATCCGGGTTCACAATACTGCTGACGTCTGACACTTAACAGGGTCCTTCCTCGCTGTTTTCTAAGGCACGCCGGGGGCCACGCGCAAGATTGCTAAAAGCGCATCCGGGTGATTATGCGCGGAGCCAAGAGAGCTGCTGTCACCTGGAGAAGGCCGGTTACAAGCACTTCTTGCCTAATCGACCGCAGGACTTGCACATAGCAAATTGCGGGAGCCTCAGGTTTCTACTTTGCATTTGCACACATGGGCATTGGTCCCCTATCTGCACTGCGTTACACGAATAAGGAAGTAAGAAATGTCGATACTGATCTAAGCGGTCTCACTAATGATACATCGCATTGTTATTCTCATATCCGTGCTCTCGGCAGCCGCTTCGGCGGGCCATGCCGAGGTCACGCTGGAAAACGGCTACGGCCAAATGTATAATCTCCAGTTCGAGGAGGCCCACGGCACATTTCAGGAATGGGAGCGGCTGCACGCCGGCGATCCCATGGGCCCGGTTTCCGATGCCGCGGCTTTCCTGTTTGAGGAACTCGATCGCCTGCACGTGCTGCAGTCGGAGTTCTTCGTCCACGACCAGCACTGGATCACCGACCAAAAGCTCGAGCCCGACCTCGAGCTGAAGCGGAAATTCGACAATGCGCTGGAAGCCAGCCGCGAACTTTCCAGCCGTCGGCCCGACGACGAAAACTCGCAGTTTGCCGCGGTTCTGTGCAACGGGCTGCACTCCGATTACCTCGCGCTGGTCGCCAGAAGCTACGTTGCTTCCCTGCGCGAGATGAAAGCCGGCCGCATGATGGCGGAGAAGCTGCTGGCCAAGGATCCGAACCTCTATGATGCCTGGATCGCGGTCGGCGTCGAAAATTACATGCTCAGCATCAAGCCGGCGCCAGTGCGGTGGGCTCTGCGCCTATCGGGCGCGCAAACGGACCGAGGGGTCGGGATCGAAAAACTGACGCTGGCCGCCGACAAGGGCCACTACCTGGCGCCCTTCGCGCGGTTGATGCTGGCGGTGGTGGCGTTGCGCGCCAGCGATCCAAACCGCGCCCGCCAGATCTTGTCCGGGTTGGCCCTGGAGTATCCGCATAACCCCCTTTACCGGGAGGAAATAGCCCGGCTCAGTCCCGCGATCGCCGCGCCTAACGTCGCGCAGTGACCTATTTGGCGCGGATCGACGGCGAGCAAGCCAGTCCATCCCAAACCAGCCCACTAACCAGCCTTTATCGTGGAGTGCGGCTGCGGGCGGGCCCCGCGGCAAAAGCCGCGGATATGGAAAACGGGAGGAAACCTGAAGACCCCCTCGCCCCCTCGAACATCGGCGCCCCCCGACGTTGGCGCGCTCCGCGCGAGGAAGGGCATGGATCATTTAGTCTGATTGAGAAGGACCCGCACGCCGCCGGAACCATCCGGGAGGACGATATCGGGAATACCGGCGTTTGGAGATTGGCCATGCAGGTTCTGCGTGATTATCTGGCCGGGAGACGGTCCCGCCCCCAGTAGAAAACGGGGGCGTCCGCGAATTTGCCGTTCCCTTCGCCTAAAATGACCGCGACGCTGTCCGGATTCAGCTGCAGGAGGTCGGGCTTCCCGTCGCCGTTCACGTCGGCGACCGCGTAATCGCTCGGCCCGTTAAAGAACGGTATCTCCTGGGTGAGGGTGAATTCGCCCTTGCCGTTACCCGAATAGACGTAAATCGCGGGCAGATCGTAGCTCGATACCAGCATGTCCAGGTCTCCGTTGCCGGTTAGAGGGGCCAGTATCACGTCCCATGGAGCGTCGCCGTTGGAGATGCTGCTTTCGGTGAACCCGCCGTGCCGCTTGTTGAGCAGGATGTAAATGGAATTTGTTTCGTAGCAGGTGATTGCCAGGTCGCTCCAGCCGTCGTTGTTGAAATCGCCGGCGGCGATACCGGGAAGGAAATCGCAGGAGGGGGGATGTCTCCAGAAGGACACCGGCGTCTGGAAAGTGCCGTCGCCGTTGCCATAGGCGATGAGGAATGAATCGGTGGCGATGTCCGGATAGCCGTCGTGATTGAAGTCGCCGATGGCCCAGCCCGCGACGGTGGACGGGAAGACGGCGGATACCTTGAGCGTAAATGTGCCGTTGCCGGCGCCCAGGTAGGAGAATATTGTGGATTGTTGGGGAACCAGCAGGTCTTGAATTCCGTTTCCGGTCAGGTCGGCCGCCTGGGGGCAGCCGGCGCCGGTCAGGGGGATGCTCGATCCGGTGGAGAACGGCGCGTTTCCGTCGCCGGTTCCGAGGAGGATGGTGATGCCTTCAGCGGTGAGCAAGGCGAGGTCGGGGCTGGCGCCGCCGTTGAAGTTGGCGGGCGCGCCGCAAGCGTAAGCGCCCGCGACAGGCGTCCAGATGGCGTCCTCGAATTTGCCTTTGCCTTCGGCAAGTAGCACGGAGACGGCTAGAGATCCCTGTACGACGATATCGGTGAGGCCGTTGTTGCGCAGATCGGCGAGGACGGGGTTGTGGGCGCCGAAGGGGGAGGAGTCTGTCGGGTAATGGACAGGCGGGTCGAACTTACCGTTGCCTTTGCCGAGGGCGATGTAGCCGTAGCCGTTGACTAGGTCGTTGATCCCGTCGCCGTTGACGTCGCCGATGGTGATGCCCGCATAGCCGGGTGGCAGATCAGCGAAGGTTGGGCCGGAGAAGCCGCCGCTGCCGTTGTTGAGATAGAGGAACACCTCGTCCTCGTGGGATTGGGCAACCAGTGCAATGTCGGGGTATCCGTCCATGTTGAGATCCCCGACGGCGAGGTTTGTGATGGTTGGGGCGTCGTAATACTGAGGCGTTTGGAAGGTACCGTCGCCGTTCCCGAGCAGAATTGCAAATCCTGTGGACGTTGTGACCGCTAGGTCGAGGTTGCCGTCTCCGTTGAAGTCGGCGGCCGCAATCCAGCCGGAGCTTCCTGACTCCCCGTTAAACGGGGTGAGTGTGGGAGAGTTAAAGGTACCGTTTCCCGTGCCGGTAAACAGCCAGAGGCCGCTCTCCCCGGGCGTAGCGGCGTCGAGAATGCCGTCGCCGTTGAAGTCTCCCAAGACGACGACGCCGATGTCCGTGTCTGTCCCCGCCTGATAGAGGACCGGCGACTGGAAGGTCCCGTCCCCGTTCCCAAAAAGCAGGCCGATGCCGGAAGGCACCGATGAGCCGTTGAAAGGGCCCGACAGCACCAAGTCGAGGATGCCGTTGCCCGTAAGGTCCCCCGCGGCGGACACGATGGAGTATTCCATCCCGCTGGTCTGTCTCGGCAGCGCCTGGAAGGTGCCATTACCGTTTCCCAGCAGGACCGTGATGTAGCCTGCGCTCGTCGCGACGACGTCCGGTATGCCGTCGCCGTTCGCGTCCCCGACTTGAATCCACTGGGCAGAATCCGGGTAATCCCGGCGGGCGAAGAACGTGGGTGTCGCAGCGTGGACGAACGCACCCTCACTCGTGGCGAGGAGCGCCAGCGCTAGCAACATTGCCCTTACCATTTGGTTTCCTTTGGTTGCCTGGCTTGACGCGCTAGGGTGCCGAGATGGCTGGGGGGCAAGTGCCGGTAGGCGGGGAGCAGGTGGTCGTACTATACACCCGACGATGTTAGCCGTAAAGACATTTTTGTCTCCAAATCCTCCGAACTCCGAATCCGCTGGTAGAGTTCCTGGAATCTGGCGACGATGCGCGCCATGCCTCTGGCCACCATTCGGCGCGCCATACAGCGAGGGCACGGCACGGCCGCTTCGCCGGATGGATTGGCGTTTCTGCGCGTGGAGGGCCATATAACGCTGAGCGATATTATGCATGGAAACCTTCTCTGAGTGGGCCGGCGCCATGCGCCGCCGAAGAGCGGGGCTGAAGCCCCGCGCGGGCTTAAGCCCGCCCCCACAAATTCATGTAGCCTGCCGGACTATAAGCCGGTTTCTGTACCCTTGCGGGCGGCAGCCATTCATCTCCGCCGGACATTGCTGCCCGGCTCTAGCGACCTACCCGAGAGTTCATAGGAGCGGGCCGCTCCTCCTCTCCTATTTGGTCTTGCTCCGCGTGGGGTTTGCCCTGCCGGCCGGATTGCTCCGTCCGCGGTGCGCTCTTACCGCACCATTTCACCCTTACCCGAAAACCGTGCGCTTGCGCGCCCGGCATCGGGCGGTATATTTTCTGTTGCACTTTCCGTAAAGATTCCGTCGCCAGAACCCTTCCCGGCCGTTAGCCGGCACGCTGCCCTGTGGAGACCGGACTTTCCTCCCGTTGCCGGGCGGCTGCCCATCCGGCAGGCTACACCCTGCCATTATCACACTTTGTGTGAGGGAAAGCCCATTCTGTTGACTAAACGCCGAAAAATGTTGTAGATATGGAAGAGTTGCCGTTGTATCCTGATTATTGCGGTTGGTTGTTAACCGTTGCAAGGAAGTCTCGCGTACACGCTGAAAATGTTGAGGAGGTGGTCATGTTAAAACAACTGTCGGCCATAGGCGCAATCGGAGTGTTTTCTACGTGCCTGTTTGCCCAAGGCTTGAACACAAGCCAAACCAAGGATCAATGGGAAGAGATCAACTTCGAGTTCAATTCTTCCATTCTCTCGGACGGATATCCCAGCCTGTTGCGGCTGGCTGAAATGTTGAGCCAGCATCGCGATTACCACGTGAAGCTGGTCGGAAACACGGACTACGTGGGTTCCGCGCGCTACAACGACCGCCTGGCGATGCGGCGCGCCGAAACCGTGCGCGACTTCCTGGTGAAGTACGGCGCCTCGGCCGACCAGGTGGCGACCGCCGGCGACGGCAAGAAGGATCCCGAAGTCGACAACAAGTCCAAGGAAGGCCGGTTCATGAACCGCCGGGTGGTGATGACCGTCACCGACGGCCAAGGCAAGATCGTGGCTGCCGGCGGCGTGTGCGACATCATGCCCATATTGCAGGAACTGCTCAAGAAGCAGGAGGAGTGCTGCAGCAACATCCTGAAGCGGCTCGACAAGCTGGACGATATACTCGCGGCGTTGCGCGATCTCAAGGGCGAGAACGACCGGCTGAAGGGCCAGGTGGCCGAGTTGCAGGGCCAGGAAAAAGCGCTGGAGGACAAAGTCAACGGCTTGCCCAAGCCGCTGACGAAGGAGGATACTACGGCGATCGCCGAGAAGGCGGGCACCGACGCTTTGAACGAAGCGCAGAATCGCAACAAGAAGTTCTCGCTGTTGGGCCTGGACATTGGCCCGACGCTGGGCAACCGGCCGAACGGCGACGTCACTGTCCATGGCACCGGCCAGTTCTTCTCGCCTTTCGGCGGCGATGGAACGCACGCGGTGCAGGCGCAGGGCGAATACATCCGTTATCCGGGCGACCAGGAAGGCCAGTTCGACATCGGTCTGGTCAACCGTTGGGATCATCTGCAAGCGGGCCTATTCTCCAGCTTCAAGTACATCCGACTCAACGAGTATGCCAACGGCGGCAGCATGGCGCAGGGCGCCTTCCTGCTGGATTATATTTTCAGCCGCGGGCGTATCGGTTTCTTCGGCACGGAAGGCTTCAAGAACACCGGCGCGCTCTCCGAGGCGCCTCTGGGCCCGGCGTCGTTCATCGAGACGTACGCGCGCCCCATGAACCAGATAGGCTTCACCACGCAAGTGGGTCTCTGGGGCGACGCCTGGATTCAAGGTAACTTGGGTTACATACATAGCCATCAGGTGGGCGAGTCCGGCCGGCCGGGCGGCGAGTTCAAAGTGGTCCAGCCGTTGAGCAAGGAATTCGCTTTCACGGTCACCGCGGGCCTGAACCCCACCATGATCACCGCCAAGAATACTGGCGAGCTCACGTTCGGGCTGGAATTCGGCAACTTCATGCGGCCAAAGGAATACACCAGCTTCACGCATCCCGTCCCCATGGATGTGCCGCGCATCCGGTATGAGCTGCTGACGCGCCAGGTGGGCCACAGCGTTCCGGTGGCGAACGCAGGTCCGCCCCAGATCGGCATTCCGCCGGGAACCGTCACGCTGAACGGCACAGGGTCCTACAGCCCCGATGGCGATGCGCTCAACTATTCGTGGAAGCAGGTCAACGGTCCGAACGTGGCGTTATCCGGCGCCAATACAGCTACCGCCACATTCACCGCCGCGACGTCCACCAGCTATGGCTTCACTCTGACCGTCACCGATCAGGTGAGCGGCCTCACCGCCAGCGCCAACACCTACGTGACCACGCAGAAAGGGTTGCAAGTGGTGCGGTTCTCGGCCACGCCGAGTTCTATCGCGGACGGACAGTCTTCCACCTTGTCCTGGAATGTGGCCAACGCAACTTCGGTCAGCATCTCCGGCGTGGGCTCCGGCCTCAACGCGCAGGGCACCGCGACGGTGTCGCCGACCGCGACCACCACCTATACCTTGACCGCCGGCGGTTCGAGCGGCCAGTCGGTGACTGCCACCGTTACCGTCACCGTCGGCGCTTCCAAGCCGTCGATCGTACGCTTCGGCGCCTCGCCGATCAGTATCGCCAAAGGCGCGTCTTCTCTGCTGTCCTGGACCACCACGGGCGCAGCCACCGTTACGATCAACAACGGGGTAGGCAGCGTGCCGGTCAACGGCAGCCAGAACGTCTCGCCGACCACCACCACTACATACACGCTCACGGCCACCGGGGCCGACGGGGTCAGCTCCGTTAGCGCCGCTGTCACGGTTACCGTGGCCGGCACACCGGCTGCGCCCGTTCAGATCCTGACGTTCTCGGCCAATCCGCCGTTCTCGCCGGCGGATGGGTTCCCGGTTGTCTTGACATGGACGACCCAGAACGCCACTTCCGTGATTCTTACCGGCACGGGCGTGCCCGGAGGATCTCAGCCAGTAAACGGCAGTGTCACGGTCTATCCGACCACCGACACCATTTACACGTTGACCGCTTATGGCCCAGGTGGGCCGGTCAACTCCACCGCAAATGTAAACGTGAGATAACCGAACGCAAGTAGGCAACTGTCAGCCGGGCGGCTAACCACCGCCCGGCTTTTTTTGGCGCATCTCATTTGCGTTGCCGCTCTATAACTTAGAAGCACGGGGCGAGTTGCGCTCGCCTGCGCTGGCAGGAGTGCCAGCGCGGCAGGCAGGGTGCCTGCGCCACGAGGCCCGGCGCTGTCCCGCCCACCGCAAATACCGCCACAAATCCGCCCGCCGCTGCCACGCAAACCGCCAGAAATCGGTGAAGGCGATTTGTTCCGCATGGAAGCCCCAATAGGTTTCCATGCGCCATCGAAGGTAGGGGCTGCGCCAGGGAGTGAACCGGTAACCGCGCGTCAACCGCCAGAGAACCCGCAGCATTTCACGCAAGACTAATTGCTGCCGGAGTTCCGGGCGGCGGAGGCGGCGCCGATGCCGTCCGGCGTGGCGTAGTAGCCGGAGCGCGTGCGCACGGTCGGCCGGTTGGGCCCGTTGGCGGTCACCTTGATTTGCCGGAACGACCCGTCCAGGGCGATGTTCATAGGGGAGTAACCCAGCGTGTACTGATTCCGGATATCGTGCGCCACCTGGTGCGCCACCCGGTCCACCTCCGCCAGTTCCTTGGGGAAATAGGCTTCGCCGCCTGTTACCGAGGACAACTCTTCCATAGCCCGTCGGCAGCGCTTGGCCTCGCGGCGCTCTTCCTCGCTCAGCAGCCCCACCGAATAGATCAGCACGCCGCTATCCTGCGCGGATTTTACCAGGTTTTCCAGGCTGATCAGGCTGCTATTGTCGTTGCCGTCGGTCACCACCACCAGCACCTTCTTGTCTTTCTTGGCCTTCTCCTTCAAGTGGTCGATGGACATGCGGATGGCGTCGCGCATGGCGGTGCCGCCGCGCGAATCGATGCGCGCCAAGCCTTCCTGCAGGTCTTTCACATCGTTGGTGAAATCCTTGTCCAGGAACGCGTCGTCGTTGAAGTTGACGATGAAGACTTCATCCTTCGGGTTGGAATCCTTCACCAGGGCCAACGCGGCGGCCTCCACTTTGGCGCGCTTGTCGCGCATGCTTCCGCTGTTGTCGATGACCAGGCCCATGGATACCGGAACGTCTTCGCGCTTGAACACTTTAATCACCTGCGGTACGCCGTTTTCAAACACCTGAAAGGCGGTCTCCGGCAGGTTCACCACCAGATGGCCGGTCTTGTCCACCACGGTGACCGGCAAGACCACCAGCCGCGTATCCACGCGGATGACCGGGGTTTGTTGTCCGGGGGTGTCGGCCGCCCAAAGGCCAAAAACAGCGACGGCGCCCAGCGCCGATGTCAGAATTCTCTTATTGGGTTGGAGCATAGTAGCCCAGCCTCCAGAAGGCCCGCAAAGGAGGCAGCCCTTTCGGTTGCACCAGCTTGACTTGCACCCGCCGGTATTTGCCGTTCCTTTCCAGGTTCTTCGGAGAGTAGCCGATAATGTACTGATTGCGTAATTCAATGCCGATTTTCTCCGCGATATTGGGAAGTTCGCTGAGGTTCTCCACCGGGAAATGCCGCCCGCCGGTCTGTTCCGCGATTTCGCTCAGCAGGGTGGGTCCGCCCATTTCCTCGGCGGTCCGGCCCCGCGAGGCGGCCGGCTCGAAAATGCCCATGGCATAGATTTGGACGTCCGCTTCGCGCACCAGGTTCTTGACTTCCGTTTCCGTGTAGCGGCTGTTGTTGTCGCCGCCATCGGAGATGATCAGCAGGGCCTTGCGGGCGTTCTTGCCCTTCTTCATCTCGTGCAAGCCCAGGTAAACGGCGTCCAGCAATGCGGTCTTGCCCCTGGACTGGGTGAAGGTCAGACGATTTTGAATCTCCTCCAAGCTGGTGGTGAACTTGATCGCCAGCTCAGCGCGGTCGCTGAACTCCACCAGGAAGAATTCGTCCTCGGGGTTGGCGGTTTTGAAGAATTGAGCCACCGCCTTGCGCGACATCAGCAGTTTGCTTCCCATGCTGCCGCTGCAATCGAACACGATGCCCACCGACAAGGGGGCGTCTTCGCTCGAGAACTGCGAGATATCCTGTTCAACTTTGTCCTCGAAGATACGGAAGTTCTCCTTTTCCAGCCCTGTCACAAACCGGTTAAGCGGATCGGTGACGGTAACCGGGATCAACACCAGCGTGGTATCCACGCGGATGTCCGCCTTCGGCAGAATCCCATTCGCCGCTGGCGCTTTGGGGCGCGGAGCTATGGAAACCTGCGGATCGGCGCCCGGCTTTTCGTCTGCGCTTCCCTTATCGCCCGCGTCTGCGAAGGCCAAGGAAATCCGGAGAAGCGCAACCACGCTTGCCACTGCCAGCACCCGGCTAAATCGCAGGCTTGTCACGGCTCCCCAGCCTTTCTATCTTCCATGAGTGTAGCACAGCAATTTTGTGGTAGAATCTCCTGTGCGCCGTAAAATTTTGGGCGTGATCCCCGCGCGTTACAGCTCTTCTCGTTTCCCAGGCAAACCTCTCGCTCGAATCGGCTCCAAGTCGATGCTGGAACATGTATTCGAACGCACCACCCAGGCCCGCTACATTACTACCGTCACGATCGCCACCGACGACGAACGCATTGCCGCCGCCGCGCGCAGTTTCGGAGCTCCCGTGCGTATGACGCGCGCGGACCACTTGTCGGGTACCGACCGCGTGGCCGAAGTGGCCTCCGCCGATACGGCCGAACTGATCGTTAACATACAAGGCGACGAACCGCTGATCGATCCCGCCGCGATCGACGCCGCCATTTTGCCGCTGCTCCACGACGACGATATTTTGATGGGCACGCTGAAGAAGCGTATTGAGGATCCGAGGGAGATCGGCGACCCCAACGTGGTGAAGGTGGTTACGGACCGGGCCGGCAACGCCATCTATTTTTCGCGGTCGACGATTCCCTACGCGCGTTCGTCCGGACCGCTTCCCGACGGTCGCGGCTCGGAAGTGGCGCACTACAAACATATAGGCTTGTACGTTTACCGCCGGGATTTTCTCCTCGGATATTCCGATCTGCCGGTGGGGCCGCTCGAGCAAGCCGAGCGGCTGGAGCAGTTGCGCGCGCTGGAAAACGGCTGCTCCATCCGGGTAGTCGAGACCGATTACGAATCGCTGGGCGTGGATACGCCCGAGGATCTGGAACGTGTATCGAAGCTTTTCGAGGCTTCGGTGCAACTTGCGAAACCTTATGGCTAAATACGTATTTGTCACGGGCGGGGTGGTCTCGTCGTTGGGGAAGGGCATCGCCGCGGCCTCCATCGGCTGCCTTCTGGAGAGCCGTGGACTACGGGTCACCTTGCAAAAATTCGACCCCTATTTGAATGTGGACCCCGGCACCATGAGCCCCTTTCAGCATGGCGAGGTCTTCGTCACCGACGATGGCGCCGAAACCGACCTGGACTTGGGCCACTACGAGCGCTTCACGCACGCCAAGCTCACCCAGGCGAATAACCTGACTTCGGGCCGCATCTACGAGCAGATCATCGCCCGCGAGCGGCGCGGCGACTATCTGGGGAAGACGGTGCAGGTGATCCCGCACGTGACCAACGAGATCAAAGCCGCCATGCGCAAAGTCGCGGCCGACGTGATGTGG
>Ga0302326_10008439_pt1 | contig 22720 bp, 19 predicted proteins | sample Palsa_T0_3_FD_202264 | JGI IMG/M metagenome (GOLD analysis project Ga0302326, IMG submission 202264) | Peat permafrost microbial communities from Stordalen Mire near Abisko, Sweden - Palsa_T0_3 | ecosystem: Environmental > Terrestrial > Soil > Palsa > Peat permafrost | place: Sweden: Abisko... | reverse complement strand
TTTTGATCGCGAATTATCGGTTTTGATCCGTGATATAATGGGGTTCTAGTCACCTTGGTGGCCGGGCGCGATGAATGGAATGCTTTCATCGACGGACGCTCGTTACGGCATTCTATATTTTCAAGGGATTTCAACCTCAGTGCCCTTGAGAGTGGCTTTTAGCCACAGCGTACTAAACGCAAAGCTCACCCCTTAACGGGAAGCACTTCCGAAAAATGGAAGGCTGTCCGTGTCCCAAAAGCAGAAAGAACCTCCCGCATCACCCATCGCTTCGCCTGGAATTGTGTGTGATACGATCCCCGCGACGCCAGTTCGACGGTACAGGGGAAAATCCTTGAGCCGCAGAATTGGACAAAACGGGGAAGTTTTTCTGAAAACGAAATGTCAGCGAAAACTGTGTAACCACAATAACCGATGTCCTCGGTACGGTCGATATTGGAAAGACGTTCCGGGGCAGCAAGCACGTGTCCGCGTCGTGATTCCGTTAGGAATCGTGAATCGGTCCGTAGCGATACGGAGTTTGCGGGCGCATATCGAATCCCAAGGCATCAATTCACCCGAAACGTTTCAACAAAATGTTTCCCCCGCTACGACTTTCCGTCAGCAAGCGGAAACTTGGCTCGCGTGGATTCCAAAGCGGGAGCGCCGAAAAGCGAAGCCCGCGACGGTGCTAGCGTATTCCAACTGCGTCGATAACTGGCTCGTTCCAAATCTTGGGGAATTACCCTTGACTGCGGTAGGAAATAAAGCGGTCAAGGAACTAGTCGCCAAAATGGTCCGTGCTGGTTTGTCGCCGAAAACAATCAACAATTACGTGCAAGTCGTGAAACTCGTTGTCGCGTCCGCGAGGAATGACGAAGGCGAGCCGTTGCACCTTCGTTCCTGGAATCACGACTTTATCGATTTGCCCGTAGTTCAAAACCAAAACACCCCTACCCTTTCTGGCGAAGAAATCACGACTTTGGTCCAGTCAGGGAGAGGGATGTACCGGGTGCTTTACGCGCTGCTGGCAGGAAGTGGTCTTCGCATCGGGGAAGCGCTCGGGGTAGAAGTGAAACACCTGACCGGCGAGGTACTGCAAATACGGCAGCGGGCGTGGTACGGCGAAATCCTGCCCGGAACCAAAACTGAAAACGGCAACCGAGATATTGATCTGCATCCCGATCTGTCCGCGATGCTGAAAAATTATATCGGCGACCGCAAATCAGGGTTGCTGTTCCAAACACCGAGTGGCAAGCCGCTGTCACAATCAAACATTCAACGAGCGAGTTTCAAAACACTGTTAACCGGACTAGGCCGCGAGAACGTTGGCTTCCATGCCTTCCGCCGGTTCCGAGTAACGCACCTTCGCGAAATGGCCGCGCCAGAAGACTTGCTGCGATTCTGGATTGGACACGCGAACAAATCCATAACCGACAACTATTCAAAACTCAAAACCAATCTTTCGCTGCGCAAGCAGTGGGCTTCGAAGGTCGGATTAGGTTTTGACCTTCCAGCGGATTCGTCCGTTGGGCAACTTGGGCAACCGAATGAAGCGGAAGTTAAAATCGCGGTTGCTGCTTAAATGATTGATAGGAGAGGGGAAAAGGTGGTGCGCCCGGCAAGAGTCGAACTTGCGACCTTTTGGTTCGTAGCCAAACGCTCTATCCAGCTGAGCTACGGGCGCTCCGGCATGCAGATGCGGTCCAGATAGATTACGACACACCCGCGCAGAGTTCAACAGTCGGCGTCGGCAAAGGAATTCTTGCCGATGCTATGCTCGATTTCCTTTCTCCCGTCCGGTTCCGGTGCCGAGCATAAAGCCCCCGCCGAAACTCCACGCCGAACGCTTAATCCCACGGCGCAGAGCGGACCCACCCGCGGGCAATAATCCACGGCGAATTTCTCGAAGCGGCCATCAGGATACTGCCTCCCCAGAATCTCCTAACGTGCCAACGCAGTCTTCACCTGGCCGTCACGCCCCGTTAACAATCACCCGCTAGTTTCACCGCTTACATTTCCACTACTCAACCTGGACGAGGTGCCGCATGGCGACCCAGCTCGACGCGATTGAACGACACGAAGCAGTCGTAGACAAGAAGAGGTCGCGCGCGCTCGAAGCCAAGCTCGAGAAGGGGCCGGGCAGAATCGGCATGATGATTTTTGGCGTCGCCATGCTGATCGGCCTGATTTACGCGGGAACCCACTTGCTCCGCGATCTTGGGACCGTCCATGGCACAAGCGCGCTGCCCTTCGTGCTCCTCGGAGTCGCGCTGCTGACCGCCCTCGGATTCGAGTTCGTAAACGGTTTTCACGATACGGCCAACGCCGTCGCCACGGTGATTTACACGCACACTCTCGAGCCGCACGTCGCCGTGGTCTGGTCCGGCATGTGGAATTTCCTCGGTGTTCTGCTATCCAGCGGAGCCGTGGCCTTCGGAATCGTTTCGCTGCTCCCCGTCGAGTTGATCTTGCAGGTCGGCGGCAAGGCCGGCTTCGCCATGGTGTTCGCCCTGCTTGTCGCCGCAATCATCTGGAACCTGGGCACCTGGTGGTTCGGACTTCCCTCTTCCAGTTCGCACACGCTGATTGGTTCGATCATCGGGGTTGGCATCGCCAATCAGTTAATGTCCGTAAAAAGCGGGACCAGCGGCGTCGATTGGGCCCAGGCCACCAACATCGGAAAATCTCTGCTGCTTTCGCCTATCGTTGGGTTCGTCTGCGCCGGATTGCTTCTGCTTGTCTCCAAAAAATTGATCCCCAACAAGCAGTTGTACCAAGCCCCCAAGGGTGATCAGCCGCCGCCATTCTGGATCCGCTGCCTGCTGCTTCTCACCTGCACGGGCGTCAGCTTTTTCCACGGCTCGAACGACGGCCAAAAAGGCATGGGCCTCATCATGCTCATCCTGATCGGCACCGTGCCCACCGCGTATGCCGTGAACCACGCCGTCAATTTCCAGCAAACCCAGGACTTCGTAGCCGTCTCGACCCAAACCGCCGGCGTTCTGGACCATTACGTTTCGCCCTCGGCGGTAATTTCTGACCCGCGCGATGAAGTGACGGACTACATTCGCACCAAACAGTTCACCCCGAACACCATGCTCGCCATCCGCGAACTGATCAACGGCATCGGCACCGAAATGGCCCAGTATGGCGAACTGAAAGCCGTTCCGCAGGACAAAGTTCGCAACTTCCGCAACGACATGTACGTCGTCAGCGAAGCTCTACGCCTGATGAAAAAAAATAACACGCCGCAATTCTCCGCCGCCGATTCGGGAGTCGTTGCCAACTACAAAAAGCACATCGACAACGCCACAAAATTCATTCCGACCTGGGTAAAAGTCGCGGTCGCGCTCGCGCTCGGCATGGGCACCATGATTGGCTGGAAGCGCATCGTCGTCACCGTCGGCGAAAAAATCGGAAAGGATCACCTGACCTACGCGCAAGGAGCCGCTGCGGAAATCACCGCCATGGTCACCATCGGCGCGGCCGATTGGTTCGGATTACCGGTCAGTACCACCCATGTGCTGTCGTCCGGGGTGGCCGGAACCATGGCCGCAAACCATTCCGGCCTGCAGATGGGCACCGTTCGTAATCTCTTGCTGGCTTGGGTTCTGACGCTCCCGGCATCCATCTGCCTCGCTGCGGGGTTATTCTGGGCCTTCAGCCACATCGGGTAGCCCTGCACGCAACTTTTAGTTCCACACCACTTTCATAAGGCCGGCGCATTTGGCTAGCGATCGTCGGCCTTGTAAAAAAATGCATAAGCTTCTATTCGTACTGTTCCTGGTGATGTGCTGCGCGCAGGCACACTCCAATCTGCAGGCTCAGGAAACCGTCGGTGAAGTGTGTCCGCGTCCTGCGGCCGGGAGCGCCGTTCCCGAACCCGAAGATCTCCGCAGCCAGAACGGCGTACTCACCGTTGATCTCACTGTAAGAAACCAAACAGAAAAGGACGGCTCCGCCCGCTACTGCTATGTCTACGGCGACGGCATACAATCTCCCAACCTGCGCCTCAAGCCTGGCGACCTTCTCGTTTTGAAATTGAAGAATGATCTCGTCGACCTCGACCATGCGAGGGTGGCCATGAATCATCGCCACGCCAGCGACTCTGATCCCGCCCCGTGCCAGAGCGGCGCGATGACCTCAACGTCGACAAACCTCCATTTTCATGGCTTAACGGTTCCGCCGGTCTGCCATCAAGACGACGTCCTCAAAACCTCGATCCAGCCTTCCGACGCCCCTTTCGAATACCGCTTTCGCATTCCTGAAAACGAGCCGCCTGGCCTGTATTGGTATCACCCGCACATTCACGGCTTCAGCACGGCCCAGGTTCTCGGCGGAGCCTCTGGCGCATTGATCATCGAAGGAGTGGAACGAGCAAACCGTGATTTGGCCGGACTGCCGGAACGTGTCCTAATCATCCGCGATCAGGACTTGCTCAATCCCAATTCCCCGCCCTCGAAATCCGAGCCGGTCGTGCCGAAAATGCTCATCGACCGCGATGGCGACGCCGCGAACAATGGCACCGGCTTCGGCAAGCCCGCCAAGGATCTTTCCATCAATTTTGTTCCGGTGCCTTACCCCGACTACCCGCCCGCCGTGATCCGCATGAGGCCGGGCGAGCGCCAACTGTGGCGCGTGCTAAACGCGTCGGCTATTACTTATCTAAATCTGGCCGTTCTTTTCAACCGCGCACCGCAAAATCTGGAAGTCGTGGCTCTGGATGGCGTTCCGGTAAACGCTGGCGGCATTTCAAAAAATGTTTTGGCCGGCCAGACTCATATTGGCATTCCTCCCGGCGGCCGTGCGGAATTCGTTCTGGACGGCCCACCGCTGGGTGTCACGGGCCTTCTCGTCACCCGGACGGTGGATACGGGCGCGGGCGGCGAGAATGACCCCAATCGCGCCCTGGCCACGCTCGTAGCTGCAACCGACGCGCCGGAGCCGCGCGCGCGCCTCGCGTCCTCGCCTGAGCCGCTCCCGCGCGCTACTCTTCCCTGGCTCGGCAACGTGACTCCAACGCGCACGCGCCGGCTCTACTTCTCCGAAAAATTGCTGAATCCCGATGATCCCAACAGCGCGACCACTTTTTTTATCACCGTGGACGGCCAGACACCAACTGCCTTCGATCCCGGCACGAGCGTCCCGAATATCGTCGTAAAGCAAGGCGACGTCGAGGATTGGATTATCGAAAATCGCTCCAGCGAACTGCACGCTTTCCACATTCATCAGGTCCACTTTATGATCCTCGAGTGGTCCGGCATTGCCGTGAATGAGCCCTTCCTTCGCGACACGATCAACGTGCCTTACTACAACGGCCGCACACTCGAATATCCCAGCGTCAGGTTGCGCATGGATTTCCGCGACCCAGATTCCGTGGGTACGTTCCCATATCACTGCCATCTTCTCGAACACGAAGATGGCGGAATGATGGGGTTGATCCGCGTCGAACCCGCGGACCCGTCGCAGCCTGCTGCGCCGTTGACCGCCACGAACCCGCTCAAACACTAGACTTGGCGCTCTCCCGCGCCCGCTCATAATCTCCATAGATGGCGAAGGGGGATCAGGTTGATGCACGCCCCGCCTCGTCGCCAGGAAAGAAGCTCATCCAAATAATGTTCGGCCTTCTTAGTCCATTCACATAGAAAAAATCTTGCCGAAACAACCAACGGTTATTACTTCTGCGCGATTCGAATTTGGTTCCCGCGACAAAACTTGTTCGAAATCCGAATAAAAGAAAAACCAGGAGGGTTGATGTCCTTTAAGCACGTTGCATCGAATGCTTTGCATTGCCTGCGCGTTGGAGTCACAGCACTGGCGCTGTTTCAATTCACGATCGGCGGCCCGCTAGCGAGTTCGATTCAAGCCGCAACTCCAGACGACGATCAAAACACCACCACACCGATCAAGCACGTTATCGTAATCATCGGTGAAAACCGCAGCTTCGATCACGTCTTCGCCACCTACCAACCGAAGAACGGTCAAAAGGTTTGGAACTTGCTCTCCCAGGGAATCGTTAAGGCCGACGGAACCCCGGGCCCCAATTTCGAAAAAGCCCATCAACGAGCCGCAGTCGATCTCGGCGAATCCAAGAATGGTGATCCTTTCCTATTGAGCCCGGAAAAACTCGACTTCGGCGGCGACGTTCTCCCCGCCCCGCTCGTCGGCGGCGCCAAAGACTCCTACATCCCCAACGACAGCCTGACCCTTGCCGAACAATCCGAAAACGGATTGCCTTCGAATTACTACCAGTATCTGGTTTCCGGAGGCACGGGCCTCACTTCTCACACCCCGGATACCCGGATTACGAACGTCAATACCCTGCCCGCCGGCCCGTTCCAGTTGACCAATGGTAACCTCTTCACTTACAACTCGTACGCGGCAAGCCCCGTCCACCGCTTCTACCAGATGTGGCAACAGCTCGATTGTGCCCGCGGTCACGTCACAGAGGAAAATCCCTCCGGTTGCAACGCCAAATTGTTCTCCTGGGTGGAAGTCACCGTCGGCGCCGGCACGAACGGCATAAAACAGCCTGCCGATTTCGACATCAATTACTTGCCCGGTGCCACCACAACTGGCGAGGGCTCCACGGCTCTCGGGTTTTACAATGTCCAAAAGGGCGACGCTCCCTACTTCAAGAGCCTCGCCGACACCTACGCGATGAGCGACAATTTCCACCAGTCCGTCAACGGCGGCACTGGCGCCAATCACATCATGCTCGGCCACGGCGATGCCATCTGGTTCAGCGACGGCGAGGGCCATGCCAAACTTCCACCTCATAACGTGACCGTGGACCCCGGAACTGCAAATGCCGGCAAAGTGGATGAAGTCGAAAACCCGAATCCGGCCCCTGGCACCAACAACTGGTACGCCGAAGACGGTTATGGCGGCGGCTCCTTCGGTTCACCTTCGTACGGCGGGGGCTCCTACAGCAATTGCGCGGACCCCACTCAACCCGGAGTGTCCGCGGTTGTGAAGTACCTCCAGTCCCTTCCGCGCCCCGTTGATCCGCACTGCGAAGTGGGCCACTACTACCTGTTGAACAACTACAATCCCGGCTACTTTGGCCAGGGCGAAAACGCCTTCGCCGACGAATCCCCGAACAACACCGTGTTCACGATTCCTCCGTCCTCCACGCGGAGCATTGGCGACGAACTCCTCGCCAAGAACATTTCGTGGAAGTATTACGGCGACCAGTGGAACGACTACGCTGGCGTTGGCACGCCGGGTACGGCGGGCTACATTCCTGAAGATCAGTATCAGATCAACTATGGAGCAGTGGGCTCGCCCAATGCTCTCGGCGTCACCATTACGGCGGCGGATGAGTACTGCAACATCTGCAACCCGTTCCAGTACGACACGTCCATCATGGCCAACGCCGCTGTCCGCACCGCGCACATCCAGGATACGGCAAACCTGTACGCGGACATTGCCGACGGCAAACTTCCCGCGGTTTCCTTCGTAAAGCCCAGCGGCTTCGTGGACGGCCATCCGTCCTCTTCCAAGCTGGACCTGTTCGAAGGCTTCACCCAGAAGATTGTCGAGGCCGTCAAAGCCAATCCCACTCTGTGGAAGGACACGGCCATCTTCATCACCTTTGACGAGGGCGGCGGCTACTATGACTCCGGGTTCGTTCAGCCGTTGGACTTTTTCGGAGACGGCACGCGCATCCCGATGATCGTGGTCTCCCAGTTCTCCACGGGCGGCCGCATTACCCACAACTACTCGGATCACGTTTCCATCCTCAAATTCATCGAAAGGAATTGGAAGCTCGCTCCGGTCACCTATCGCAGCCGGGACAATTACCCCAACCCCATCACCGAAGGCAATCCGTATGTCCCGGTGAACGGCCCGGCAATCAGCGACCTGTTCGAGCTCTTTACCTTTAACCAGTAATTGCTTTTGGCCGCACGGCGCCGGTTTCGTTCTTGCGAAACCGGCGCTTTTTTTTTGCGTTGATGATTTTGCCGTCCGATGCTACGCTGTAGGTTGATGGATCGCTCCATCAATGCTCGCGCCGCCTCCCCGTGCTGTTGTACTTGTCGCGGCTGGCGCGGGAGTGCGATCCGAATAATTTAGTAATCTTCAGCTAAATCGGATTTCAGGCCCGTTCACCAACTGCAGCAAGGTGAACGGGCCTTTTGCTTTTTAGGAGCGAATTTTGACCGGCTTATCCATCGAACCAGCGCAAGCGAAAGCAGTCACGGAAACGAAGGCCCAAAAGGTCGAGCGCCTGAAGCGCGAGAAAAATCCCTGGGCTGCGCTCGACGAAATCAAGGAATTTGCCCGCCTGGGCCGCGCGTCGGTCCTCCCTGAATGGGCCAACATGTATTTCAAGTGGTGGGGAATTTACACCCAAGGTGACGGAGCGGGTGCCACCGGAGGAAAGGGCGGCGAAGGAAACGCCACCCAATACCTCATGCTGCGCATCGCCTTGCCGAACGGCCTGCTTCGTTCCGATCAATTGCGCGCAATCGCCAGCCTCTCGGAACGCCATGGCCGTTCCGTCGCGGACATCACTGTCCGCCAGAACATCCAGCTTCACTGGCTCACCATCGAATCCATCCCCGAAATCATGGAAGCGCTCGGTGCCGTCGGCCTAAGTCCCAAAGGCGCTTGCGGCGATGTGGTTCGCAATGTCACCGGCTGCCCGCTCGCCGGCGTCGCTGCGGACGAGATCTATGATGCTTCGGCGCTCTCGCTCGAAGTCGCGCACCTCCTCACCGGCAATTCTGATTACTACAATCTGCCGCGCAAATTCAAAGTGGCGATCACCGGCTGCCCGGTCTGGTGCTCCTATCCGGAAATTAACGACATCGGCCTTACCGCCGTCGAACGGACCGCGCTCGGCAAAAAAGAAATTGGCTTTTCGCTCCGCGTGGGCGGCGGGCTATCCGCCGATCCACACCTCGCGGTTCGCCTCGATGCCTTCGTTCGGCCTGAGCAAGTCGTGCGAACCGTCCAAGCCATCACGGAGATTTTCCGCGATCAGGATAGCCTGCGCCAAAGCCGCGAGCGCGCCCGCCTGAAACACTTGTTCACCCAGCAAGGCTGGACGGCCGACAGTTTTCTTCTGGAATTGAATTCCAGGCTCGGTTTCAACCTCGAACCCGCCGCGCAAGAAGTAAAGCCCTCGGATGTCTATCGCGACCACTCCGGAATTCAGCCTCAACGACAAGCCGGGCTGTATTCCGTCGGCGCCGCGGTTCTGCGCGGCCGCGTCACGGCGCAGCAGTTGCGCGCCGCCGCCAATCTCGCCGATCGTTTCGCCGGCGGACACCTTCGCACCACGAACATGCAGAATCTAATCGTCATCAACGTACCGGAGGCCAACACACAAGCATTGACCGACGGATTAAACGCCGCAGGCCTCTCCGTCAATGCCTCCCCGTTCTGGCGCGGCGCCATCGCCTGCACCGGCTCGGAATTTTGCAAGCTCGCCATCACCGAAACGAAAGGCTTCACGCGCTGGCTCGTCGAGGAACTCGAGGTGCGCGTTCCCGGCTTCGATCAGCAACTCAAGCTGCACGTCGCCGGCTGCCCAAACTCTTGCGGGCAGCATTGGATCGCCGACATCGGCCTCGAAGGAAAAAAAATCAAGCTCGGCGACAAGCTCGTGGACGCCTACTACTTCTGCTTGGGCGGCGCAGTCGGCGAACATCAAAAAATCGCCCGCCTCAGCGGCTATCGCTGCATCGCGCCCGAAGTCCCCGCCGCAATCGAGCGCCTCCTGAAGACCTACATCTCGCAACGCCACGATACCGAAAATTTGCGCGCCTATTTCTCTCGCTTTTCCGACACCGAACTTCGTAGTCAGTTGGCCGGCGAAGAAATCGTCGCGGTTGGCCGCGATCTTTCGCCGGGTCCCGTACCCCACGGGGCGGGAGAATAAAAATGCCAGCACCCCTGTTTCCCGTTTTCATCAAACTCGCGGATCGCCATTGCCTGGTCGTCGGGGCCGGCGAAATCGCCGAAGCAAAAATCGCTTCCCTTCTCGAAGCGGGCGCTCGCGTTCGCGTTGTGGCCCCAGCGGCGGCGGCCGAAATTCAATCTCTCGCGGCTGCCAAACGAATCGTTTGGGACAAGCGCCGCTATCAAGCTTCCGATCTCGATGGAGCGTTCCTCGCCATCGCCGCCACGTCTGATACGTCCGTGAATAATGCGGTTTTTACCGAAGCCCAACACCGCTCGATTCTCTGCAACGCCGTCGACGATCCTCCCAACTGCGATTTTTATTTCCCAGCCGTCGTCCGTCGCGGCGACCTGCAAATCGCAATTTCCACGGCCGGCGAAAGCCCCGCTTTCGCGCAGAAACTCCGCCGCGCCCTCGAAGACGCTTTTGATCACCGTCTCGGTGATTGGCTCGGCGCCATCGGCCAGTTCCGCCGTGAAATCCTAGCCAGTTATCCCGCCTCCGAAGCCCGCAAACGAGCGCTCCACCTCCTGGCCAACGGCGGAGCCTGTGAATCCCAAACCTGCCCCGGACGAGATTCTTCGCGCAGTACAGCGGAGGACGCAAGCACTCGTAGCGGCGGTCTTCAGACCGCCATCGATCCGAACGCGCCATTCTCACAAACAGCCGCACAGGCCGTTTCGACGCACCCGGTCATCACGACTTCGAGGACGCCACAATGATTCACCAAACCCCACACGCCCAAGGAAAAGTATTCCTCGTGGGCGCAGGCCCGGGCGATCCCGAACTCCTCACGCTGAAAGCTCATCGCCTGCTCAAGCAAGCCGACCTGATCCTCCACGACGACCTCGTCAGCTCCGGAGTCATCGCTCTGGCCGGGCCGCGCGCAATCGTGGTCAACGTCGGCAAGCGCTGCGGCATAAAAAAAATCACGCAATCTGAAATCAACGCGCTGATGGTCGACGCGGCCCGCGAAGGCAAGCGGGTTGTCCGCCTCAAAAGCGGCGATCCCGGAGTCTTCGGCCGCCTCAACGAAGAACTCGCCGCCCTGCACGCCGCGAAAATAGTATCTGAAGTCGTTCCCGGCGTCACCGCGGCGAACGCCGCTGCTGCCTCGGTCGGCGTCTCGCTCACCGATCGCGATAAAAGTTCTCGCGTCGTCTTTGTCAGCGGCCATCAAGCCGGAACCAAAGGCGCCCCAAACGAGCCGGATTGGACTTCGCTGGCGCAATCGAACTCCACAATCGCCGTATACATGCCGGGAAACGGCCTTCGCCATCTCAGCAGAAAACTGATCGCCGCCGGCCTGGCGCCGGAAACCTCCGCCGTCGTCGTGGCCCAGGCCAGCAAGCCGCAGCAAAAGCAATTCTGGGCCACCGTAGGCACCCTGAGCGATCTCGACTCCTCCGCAAGCCCATCCATCGTCCTCATCGGCCGCGCCCTAGATCTCGCCGCCTCACGCGCCTTACTCGAAAATCTTTCGGGCGCTGAATTACTCGACGCTTTTTCGAACCTCCAGAACGCAAGGAGAATCGCATCATGACCAAAAATATCGAACCGCCGCAAAAAAAAGAAAATCAACAGGTTTCACGATTTTCCCTGGATACCTGGGCCGTTTTTCTCGCGCTCGGCCTCTCTCTTTTGATTTGGGCAGGCGTCATCAAGCACGTCCCCTGGTAACGGCACACGAAAACAACACATCTCTCGGAGGGAAATAGTTCATGGCCAGTTCGGTCGCAGTCGTTCAGCCGGTTTCCGAAAGTTTTCTAAAGCGCTTCGTCGATCTCATTCCCGGCGTTCTGCTGCTCGTCGCCGTCGGCTACGCCGGCAAAATCATCGAGCGCTCCATCAACCAATACGGAAAGGCGCATCACCTGACCCTGCCCAATATCGAATACGTTCTCTGGGCGATCGTGATCGGCCTGGTCATCGCCAATACCGTCGGCATTCCGCGAATTTTTCAGGCCGGAATCGCCACCTACGAATTCTGGCTGAAAGCCGGCATCGTTCTGCTCGGCTCGCGATTCCTGCTCGGTGACGTCGCGAAGCTCGGCGGTATCAGCCTGGTCTTAGTAGTCATCGAAATCGCCCTGTCGCTGGTTTTTATGACCTGGCTCGGCCGTGCATTCGGGCTTTCGCCCAAATTAACCACTCTTCTCGCGGTCGGCTCCTCGATCTGCGGCGTTTCGGCCATCATTGCAGCCAAAGGCGCGATCGACGCCGACGACGAAGATGCGTCCTACGCGATCGCCGCGATCCTCTCGCTGGGCGCCATCAGCCTTTTTATTTTCCCCCTCATCGGCCACTGGCTGCATCTCGGTGATCAAAGCTACGGCTTATGGGCCGGCCTGGGCATCGACAACACCGCCGAAGCCACCGCCGCGGGCGCTCTATATTCCGACGCCGCCGGCAAAGTCGCGGTCCTCGCAAAAACGGCCCGCAACGCCATGATCGGCTTTGTGGTTCTAGGTTACGCAATCCACTGGGCCCGCAAAGAAGGCACCGAAGAAGTCGGCAACAAAGCTGCCTTCCTCTGGAAGAAATTCCCGAAATTTGTTTTGGGCTTCCTGTTGATTTCCGCCATCGCCACCGCGCAGGTTTTCAGCAAGGACCAACTCGTCAGTCTCGCCAATCTTTCGCGCTGGGCCTTCCTGCTCACCTTCGCCGGGGTCGGCCTTCGCACCAATATCCGCGAGCTCGGCAAGCAGGGCTTCCGCCCCTTCATCGTCGGCGCAGTCGGCGAAGTCGTAATCGCCTTCCTGACGCTTGGCCTGGTGTTCGGGGCCGACAAAATCTTGCGGTGATGCCGCAAACGCCGCGGCCATGCTTCGTAACCCAAAATTAAAGGTACGAACGAATCTTTCCAATCTCCTACAGCGATTTCCGGGTATCCTTCGAACAACTTAAGCCCTACAATTGTGTTAACGATGCAGGGGTGACGCCCATGTCCAACCTGTGCATCGTTTTGTGGTTCATGTGGTTTTTCGCCACCAATTGGTTCGAACAATTCAATCCAACATCCCAATTGCATTTTTTCAAAAGGAGTTTTTAGATGAAGAAGGTTTCACTGCTCGTTATCTTGTTCCTGGCCCTCGGCCTTTTCCTGGGCGCTTCGGGCACGGCTTCAGCGCAAGACGATCCTCCCAGCCGCGTAGCCCGGCTCAATTTCATTGAGGGTTCAGTTTCCTATCAGTCCTCAGACGACGCCCAGGACTGGGTCGCCGCCGATCCCAATCGCCCGCTGACCACGGGAGATAATCTCTGGTCTGACGACAACTCCCGCGGGGAGCTTCATGTCGGCGGCACCTCCATTCGCCTTTCGAGCCAGACCGGCATCTCGATTCTTAACCTCGACGACCAGACCCTGCAAATCCAGCTCGCTCAGGGCACGATCGAGGTTCGCGTACGGGATTTTGACCCCGACACCGCCTACGAAATTGACACCCCGAATCTGGCCTACACCATCACCGGCCCCGGCGCCTACCGCATCGAAACCAGCCCGGATGGCAATTGGACCAAGGTCACCGTCCGCGCCGGCCAAGGGCAAGTGACCGGCGGAGGACAGTCCTATCTGTTGAACGCCGGACAAAGCTACTCATTCAGTGGGACCGATCAACTAAGTTACGACGCAGAGGGCATCCCCAGCCCCGATGGTTTCGAGATGTGGTCCGAAACCCGCGATCAGCGTGAAGATGCTTCTCCTTCGGCGCGCTACGTTTCGCGCGACATGAACGGCTACGCCGATCTCGACAACAATGGCGACTGGCGTCAGGATCCCGAGTACGGACCAGTCTGGGTTCCGCGAGGCGTTGCCGTGGGCTGGGCCCCCTATCACGACGGTCATTGGGTGTTCGTCGCGCCGTGGGGCTGGACTTGGGTTGATTCCCAGCCGTGGGGCTTTGCGCCCTTCCATTACGGCCGTTGGGCAATCGTTGGTGGCACGTGGGGATGGGTCCCGGGCCCGCCTGCGGTTCGTCCCGTGTACGCTCCGGCGCTCGTGGCTTTCGTTGGCGGCGGCCCCGGAGGATTCGGCGTGTCGGTCGGATTCGGCGGAGGTTTCGCCGGCGTAGCGTGGTTCCCGCTGGGCCCGCGCGACGTGTACCTGCCTTCCTACCAAGTCAGCCAGGCCTACGTGACCAGAATCAACGTCACCAACACGCGCGTGGTGAACGTCGCGCAGGTGACGAACGTCTACAACACCTATCACAACACGACCGTGGTCAACAATGTGACCATCAACAACCGCGTCACTTACACTTATGCGAACAACGCCGCCGCTGTCACCGCCGTATCTCGCGAGACTTTCGTGGGCGCAAGACCGGTCGCGGCAGCCAGCGTTCGCGTAACCGCCGACCAACTCAAGACCGTTCACGTCGTCGAGGCCGCACCCTTGACCCCGACGCGCGCCAGCTACGTATCCGCGAGCGCGCGAGTAACACCAACATCAGCCCAGCCCAAGGTGGCATTCGCGCAACGCCCGATCGTTGCCCGCATCGCGCCGCCGGCGCCACCAGCGCGCCCGGGAGTCGCCCCTCGCGTCGCTCCGCGTGTCGTCAGCTCCGGGGTCGCACCGAAGGGAGGGCGGCCAGAGGCTCACACGACTGGCACCGTCACACCAAAGTCAAATCAACCCGCGGCTCGGCCCGATGCGGTCGTTCAGCCGGCGCCTCGTGCAAACGCCGCTCCTCCGGCCAAAACGAATGAGCCCGATCGGACCAATCCCCCCGTGAACAATCAACCCGCCCGCGCCAACGACGAAAATCGGGAAAATCGTCCCGCGCCTGAGCAAAAACCAAAACCCGCGCCGCAGCCCGAGAGGAAGGAAGCGACGCCGCCGAAACCACCGCCTCCTTCGAAGGATAAATCGAAAGACGAGAAGAAACCGAAGAACGAGAAGCCCAAGAATCAACCGGATAGTCGAAGCTAGTTACGACACTCTCCGTAGGGAAGAGCCGCGGCGATAACCCATCGCCGCGGCTCTTTTATTTTCCTTCGATCCGCCGGCATGGAATTTCGCCCAGCAAGAGCCGGATGTGCACTGGGACCACTCGCCGCGAAGCGGCATGGTTTGTTAGTGGATTCGCGCAATTCGATGGCAAAATATCCCCAGCGGCAGGCTCGCATGATGCTGCATTCCGATTATCCAGCTTAGCTTTTCGGGGGTTTCCGTGGCGGAACACATCTTTAAACATGGACTAGCGGTTCTCGGTGCCGGAAAAATGGGCGGCATCCTGATTGAGGCCTTTCTCAAGCACGGCCTCGTTTCGCCTCACCACGTTTTTGCCACCGTGCAGCAGAGCAGCTCGGAGCGCCGCACCATCTCCAGCGCGCAGATTACTCCCGGCAATAACAATCACGCTGCCGCTGAAAAGGCGGACGTGATCTTGATCTGCCTGAAACCTCTCTCCGTTGGCCGTGTTCTCGACGAAATTCGCGATGCGTTAAATCCCGATAGACTCGTGATTTCGATCGCCGCTTCCGTTCCCACCGCGTATTTCGAAAGCCGCCTCGGCACAAACGTCCCGGTGATTCGCGCCATGCCCAACACTCCCTCGATGGTCGGTGAAGGCATCACCGCGATCTGCAAGGGTAAATATGCGACCACCGAGCACCTCGAAATCGCTCGAAAACTCTTCGACTCCGTCGGAAAAACGGTCGTCGTCGATGAAAAACACATGGACGCCATCACCGGGCTTTCCGGCAGCGGCCCGGCCTTTCTCTACATCATTCTGGAAGCGCTCGCCGAAGGCGGCGTAAAAATGGGATTGTCGCGCGAACTCGCCACGCTGCTCGCCGCCCAAACCATGTTGGGCGCCGCGAAAGTCGTCCTCGAAACCGGCCATCATCCCGCCATGCTCAAAGACACGGTAACCACACCCGCCGGATGCACGATCGATGGAATCCTGGAGCTGGAAGAAGGCAAGTTACGCGTAACCCTGATCAAGGCGGTGGTGAAAGCGTCTCAGCGCGCGAAGGAATTAATGTTCACGGACAGCTCGTCGTAAAAAAAAGGCGGCTTGGGGACCGAATCCCCAGCCGCCTTTTTGGCATCGGCCGCACTCCGGCCGGCGTCTTTCTTACCATCTCAGCAAAACAAGCTCGCAACAAAAACCAGGTCCCATCGCCGCAAGAATGCTCAAGCTGCCCTTCGCCGGCCGGCGGTTCGTGAAAACATCTTCCAGTACCAGCAAAACCGAGGTAGACGAAATGTTTCCTACCTTGCGCAAGCAGGCCCAAGACGCTGCCAGGTCATCGGCCGTAATCCCTAAGGCCGTCGCGGTCGACTCCAGGACTTTGGGACCACCGGTATGCATGATCCACGTCTTGATGTCCGCACGCTTATGCCCCTGTTCGCCAAGGAACGCATCCACGTCCTTTCCGAGGTGCTTGATCACCGTCGCCGGAACCTCCGGCGACAGAACAATCTTGAATCCCTTCTCCGAAATGTCCCATCCCATTACCTTCTCGGTGTGCGGATACAGAATCGATTTGGTGGCCAGGATTTCCGGGCCTTCGGATTTACGCTTGTCGCCCACCACCACCGTCGCCGCCGCGCCGTCGCCAAAGAGTAACGCCGAAATCAAATGCGCCATCGAAATGTCTTCACGCTGCAGCGTGAGCGAGCACAATTCAACCGACAAAAGCGCCGCCGCCTGATCCGGATACGCCTTCACATAATCCGCTGCACGCGAAATTCCAGCCGCTCCCGCCACGCATCCCAGCCCGAAGATCGGAATTCTCTTGATATTCGGCGACATGCCCATGCGGTTCGACAAACGCGCATCCAGCGACGGCGCCGCAATTCCCGTCACCGACGTTACGAAAATCGCCCCCAAATCCTTTGCGCCGATTCCCGCTGCGTGCAGCGCCTTGCACAGCGCCTTTTCTCCAAGTTCTAGCGCGTGCATAATCCACGCGTCGTTCGCTTGGCCCCAGGTATTCAAATTTATGTAGAACTCGATCGGATGTACGAGGTAACGCCCTTCGACCTGCATGCTTTCATCGAGCCGATCGAGGATGTCCGGATTCGGCAAGCGATGCCGCCAGTCGTTCTTCAGCGCCTCCGTCAAAACTTCCTGCTTGTAGTAATACTCGGGAAAGGCGCTCGCAACACTAGCAATCTGCATCGATGGGGCTCCTGGTTGGTCAGCTTCAGCTCAAAACGTTCCGCAAGATACTATCGCGAGTGCCCTCAATATCCCATGCTCATTTGTCAGAAATATCCAAAAACACATAGCCCGGTCCGCTTTCGCTTCACGGCCCCAATGAGCAACGAGGTGAGTGCTTGACCAAGTACGCTTGCGCGGCCGCGCTCGGATTGATTTACCTGCCGCAGCTTCAGGATAGAGTTAGGGCGCCGTCTCAATACACCTACTGTACTAACAAGTCTGTATGGATTGCAATGTCATGAATAGTGACATCGAGAAGGACCCCGAGCCTGGGGGTGCAGGCTCGGGGCATGGGGGTTAGGGGCAGAGGGCCGGAGGATATTTTTGTACTTAGTAATTCCAGCGCCGCATGATCAGCGTCGCTCTTAAAATCATTTGGAAAGCGGCCACAATGACCGTGTCTCGAACCGCCGCCGCCAACTCTCGCATCCCCGCATTGCTCATGAATCGTTGCATTTCCATACTTTCGTCCGGTGAAAGCATCCTGAACCCCACATCCTTTACTGCTGTGCGCACTCGTCGCGACGACCCCGGCTTAATTGACCACGTAAACCGGGTTGTCGTGCTCCACGCCCAGAACCATCGACTTAAAAATGTCCACTTCCCAGCTGTCCGCAATCCTCAGCCGCAGAACATCACTCGTTTCCGATACCAGCCGGCCGCGCAACGGCACCCTCAAATTCCCCGCAACTACCCTCAGAATCACCGGTTGGCCCATCCAGGTTGTGTATCCACCTTCCATGTTGTCCCCCGTCCTCCGAGTGGCGTGCTCGAACAACTGCAGTCTGCGCGATGGCCTTGGCCTGGCCAATGGTACAGGGGGCTAAAACCAGTAGGAGGAAAGTACCAAGGCATTCGGGGCGGGTTTCAAGCAGCGATGATGCGATTTTCTGATATCTTTAGTTGTCCGGCGTTCGACCTGAATTCGCTCACCTGAACGGCAAGGATCTTTCGACGTGTCCGAACTCCTCAGGAATTTTCTGCACCACCTGCTTGACGTGCGCGCCCTGATCGAATGGGGTGGGGTCGCCATGGTTTGCGTGATCGTCTTCGCCGAAACAGGGTTGTTCGTCGGTTTTTTCCTCCCCGGCGATTCCCTGCTCGTCACCGCCGGCGTCTTCGCGGCCGCGGGGCAGCTCAAGCTTTCGTGGCTGCTCACCCTCGTCACGTTATGCGCCATTGCGGGCGATCAGCTCGGCTACCTGATCGGTTATAAAGCGGGTTCCGCTCTTTACCAGCGCCAGGACTCGCGGTTCTTTAAGCGAAAATACCTGCTGCGCGCCCACGATTTTTACGAAAAGCATGGCGCGAGCACGATTATCCTCGCGCGTTTCGTCCCCATCATCCGCACATTTTGCCCGCCCGTCGCGGGCGCCGCAAAAATGAGCTATCCGCGCTACCTCGCTTACGATATCGCCGGAGGCTTTCTCTGGGTTTGGGGAATGGTCCTTCTCGGCCACACCCTCGGTCGCACGATTCCCAACATCGACAAACGCATTCATTACGTCATCGCCGCCGTAGTCGTCGCCTCCTTGATTCCTGCGGCGCTTTCCGCCTGGAAGGGCTACTCGGCCAGGAAATCCGCTGGCATCCCTATCCCGCAAACCGAAGAGAAACCCTGATCGCGCTTCGCCCTTCGCTTCGCCAGCAATCGCAGGATTGACGCCCGACGGAGAGACGTACGCCTGCTCCTACAAACTCGCTCTCGAATCGTTTCATTGCAGGCGGGCTTAAGTAACCTTCCTTCGCGGGCCTACAACACTGCTTCTCTTCGAAACTCGATCGGGGAACTACTTTAGGAAAATCGCTTCGCGGACTTGATCTCTTCCCACAAACGTCTTCGACGACCGAAACTTCCCGAAAATATCCAGAATCTCGCGATTCTGAAATATCCGCCCATGCACGGCCAGCGTCGGCGACGGTATCAATTCAACATTTTGCCCGTCCACCACCTTGTAGCGGTTGAACCGCTCCGGCGTCTTGCTATGAAACGACGCGAGCACCGCGCCGCCCGGGCGAAGAATCGTGTACAGCCTGTCCATCACCCGTGGCAATAATTCCGCGTCCAGATAATCGAACAGATCCCAGGCCAGCACGCCGTTAAAATTATCTTCGGGATACTGCAGGTTGCTCTCCAGGAATTTCCCCGCCAGCATCCCCTGCGAAACTCGCGCGCCCCCGTCTCCCACCTTCATTTTTCGAAGGCCTTCCTCTTCGGCGAGCAGAAACTCCTTCCACGATCGCATCATGTCTTCCGTCGAGAGCCGGAAACCGCGCTCGATGAAAAACATGACCGTGGATTGGAACACCGCGCCCAGATCCAGAATTCTTCCCTGCTTCGATTCCTCGGTCGTCAGCCACAAAAATTCCTTCAGTCCGTTCGAGATGCGAACATTCCCTCCGGCTTCGACGGCGGATTTAGGCCCGGGTTTGACGGCTGTGGTCACCGTGCCCGGGGGCCCGTATCGCGATTTTGCTGTCCAGCTCATGGCTCGCTAGTTCCCTGAGCCGCGCGCGGCGGCCGCCTTCAGCCGGTCCGCTTCCGTTGTGTTCGCGGGCGTCGCGTCCGGAGCCTTCGGCGTGACGAATGCTGCGGCCGTCGGCGCTGGGGTCATCACGGCGGGCGCTGCTGCAGTCACTTGTGTCGTTCGGGCAGGCGCGCTCGACGTCGGATTCGCTGAAATGGAGGCCTTCGAAACCGGCGTCACTTCTCCCGCCCGAATCATCTCCACCTTTCCCCGTAGTTTCGCTCCATCTTCAATGGCGATGCGCGGCGTCATGACCGAACCCTGCACCCGGCTCGAAGCTCCCAATCGTACTCGGTCGCTCGCTTTCAACCCGCCCTGCACGGACCCTTCCACTGAAATTTCCACCGCTTCAATGTCCGCGTTCACTCGCCCGTTTGCCGCAACCGTCACTCGGCCATTCATCATCCGGATTCTGCCGTGCGCTTCGCCTTCAATCACCAGGTCCGAATCGCCCGTAATTTCTCCTTGAATTTTCAGCCCCGCGCCAATCACCGAAATCGAATTGGCCCGCGGCGCTGTGGCGAACGGATTACCGGCCGTGGCCGGCGAGGAATAACTCGCCGCCGAAGTCGGTGCGGATGCCTGCGTCGATGCCTGTGCGATGTTACTCGTAGCCGCCGGTATCGCTGGCGCCGGCGTCACTACCGCCGCTGAATTCTGCGCGGCTTGCGGTGCTGTCACAACGGGTTCCGGGACCTTCGATGATTGTGATGGATTTTTTGCGTCGGCAGGTTTTCGCCACATATATAATTTTCCCCCAAGTGGTGTAATCGGAAGGCCTGCGGCGGGGTGCAGGATGCTCCCAGGATGCGACTGAACTATAGTATAGCTCCTGCGGGGAACGAAAGCAGCCATAACGCCTAATTGCCAACATGCATCGAATCATGCACCTGCCAGACAACTTGTCCCGCAAGAGGCTTGGATTGAAGCGACGGGCCAGAGATGGGAGGAGCGAGCAGCGGCGAGCCGCGCTGCGTTGCCTGGCTCGAACGCACTACAGCACAAACGGCACAAGCCGCCGCGTCCGCCCCATATATTCCCGGTAAGGCTCGCCCAGCGCCACGACCAACGCCGCCTCCTCCACCCGGATGCGGTACGAATATCCAATGGCGACGCACACCACCAGCGCCAGCAACCCCGCCCAATTTCCTAACGTCAGCCCGAAACCGATCACCGTGATCATCGCGCCCGTATAGGAAGGATGCCGGATATAACGGTACGGTCCCGCCTCAACCACGGTCTGCCCCGCATGCACTGCCACGTTAAACGTGAAGTACCGCCCTAGCACGCGCATGCAGTAATAGCGAAATCCCATGCCCAGCCACATCAGCGCGATCCCCGCAAAGAAAAGTTCCGTCCGCATCCAGGGAATCGCCGCGCGCTGCTGGCCGAAACAAAGCATAAAATCCAAAAAAATTCCCACCCAGATCATGCCCACTAAAAAGAAGAGCGAGCCGCGGTCCCGCGCCTTCTTGCGGTCCAGCATCTTCCGTGACTTACCCGTGACGATCTCAAACAAAATCCAGGCCACGTACGACACGATAAAAATCGCGTCATAACGCATGTTCCCGGCAAATGGCACAGGCGGCATCGTCGTCCCCTTACATCTCTATACGCCCCAATTCAGCGATACTTTCACCGCGCAGCGCCAACACGATTTTTTGACAAGCCGGAATTGATAGTTCAAGAGGTGCGGCCTGCGGGGATTAGCGCAAATTGAAACACTATCGCGTGAGCCACTCGATCGCTAGGTGTTCCCGTCGCTCTTCTTCGTTTCCCACAACGCCACCAAATATCCGCCGAGCTCGTGGAAAAATATCTTCACGCCGGTTCGCGTCTTCCACCAGTAATTCGGATCGTAATCCGAATCCGCCGCGGCCACGGTAAGCAACTGGTCGCTCGGCGGTAACGCATGCTCGTAAATATATTGCGACCGCCGCGTATGATAATTCGACGTAACCAGCAGGATTTTCTTCCACCCGTGCGACCTGATAAATTCGCTCACCGCTCCGGCCTCATCCTGCGTGTCGCCCGCCTTATGCGTGAATGGCACGATCGCGCTTTCCGGGACGCCATGCTCCACCAGATCGCGCTTCATCAAGTCCGTCGTGGTCGCATACGAGCGCAACGCCCGGCCCGTGGCCATCACCTTCGGCGCCATCCCGGACTTGAACAGCGACGCCGCGCGAGTCGCCCGCTCCGCATCATAATTATCCCCGCTCAGCACCACGATCACATCCGACGTTTCGGGCGGCTCATCCACCACCCAGAATTCTCCCGCCAGCCGCAGCAGCGGCACCCTCGCGAGATACAGCACCGCGCAAACCGCGATGATGAAGACGAAAAATATCAATCGAAAGAAAATCCCGCCTCGTTGGCCCGTCTGCGCTGCCTGGGCTGATGGTACGGACTGGATCGGTTCCGTCGCCGGCCCTCCGCCTGCGACGCGCCTCATGAATTCGCGTCGACCTGCCGCAAACGCTCGGCAGCCTGCTCCGGATACATCCCGTTAAAATAAACTTCCTTGATGCTGTACGACCTGCTCCGCTGCTCCACGATCGGCAGAATTTCGAAATGCCAGTGGTAATCTCCCGCGATCGTGCTCCAGTATTCGCTCAATTCACCTTTCGTCTGCAGTGTGTTCGGCGCGGTATGTACCACCATGTGGTAATTCGGCGAAATTTTCAGCAAGCGCCGCAGCGTCCGCCCCAGCAGTCCCGCCATGTTTCGCCGCTTCTCTCCCGGCGCTAGCGTCTCGAATTGATGGTTGTGCGCTTTCGGCATCAGCCACACTTCGTAGGGCACCCGCGAAGCGTAAGGACAAAACGCATAATAATCGCCGACGGTGTCCACGATGCGCTTTGCTTGTCGGACTTCCTGGCTCAAAATGTCGCAGAACACGCAGCGCTCGCGCTCGCGATACCATTCCCGCGCCGACCTGAGCTCGTACAAAATCCGCCGCGGCACAAACGTCGTCGCCGTAATCTGCGAATGAGCGTGGGTCCACTCTTCGCCCGCCTGCGGCCCTTCGTTCTTGAAAACCGTCACATACTTAAATCGCGCGTCGCGCTTCAGGTCCGTGATTCTCTGCGCGTACGCTTCCAGCACCCGCTCGATTTCCTCGTCGC
>Ga0302326_10008437_pt1 | contig 22721 bp, 21 predicted proteins | sample Palsa_T0_3_FD_202264 | JGI IMG/M metagenome (GOLD analysis project Ga0302326, IMG submission 202264) | Peat permafrost microbial communities from Stordalen Mire near Abisko, Sweden - Palsa_T0_3 | ecosystem: Environmental > Terrestrial > Soil > Palsa > Peat permafrost | place: Sweden: Abisko... | reverse complement strand
GCGAGCCGGAAATCCCTGAGCGCGTGCTCGACCACTTCGCGCTGCACGGCATCCAGCGACTCATGCTCGCTGTGCGCAATGTGGGCGTAGGCGCGATACAGCCGCTCGCTTTGCGACAAGTCGGTATGGTATTCCGACAACAAGGGCAGGCAGGCGTTGTAGGCAGCACGCAATGCCTCGCTGTTCATGACCGCGTTCAGATGCACGACCGGCGACCAGACGCGGCTCAGACGGTGCTGCAATTCCTCGAGCGGCTCGACCACGCTGCTGAAGGTCGGGTTCGGCTCGGCCTCGATCTGCGCCACGCGCAGCCGCTGCTCGGCGATCAGCCTCGATATGGCCGGCTCGATCATCTCGGGTGCGATCGCCTCAAAACGCGGCAACGCCGAGTCTTGCAACAGCACGTTCGCGCTGGCGTCGGAGGACGTCGTGGCTGTGGGCATCGGCTCTCCCTCTACATCATTGGCAACCATTTTAGCGCCGAGCTCGCGGTGTAACATGATCAAAGCGAGCAGCGCACTTCGGACGTCGAGGCTTTCCGGCATGGCACCTGAATACGACCTGGTTGTGATCGGCGGCGGCAGCGGTGGCCTGGCCTGTGCGCAGCGCGCCGCCGAATACGGCGCGCGCGCGCTGGTGATCGAGCGTCACCGGCTCGGCGGCACCTGCGTAAATGTGGGCTGCGTGCCCAAAAAGGTCATGTGGAATGCCGGTCAGATCGCCCATGCGCTGCATGATGCGCCCGACTACGGCTTCCAGGTCAGCGTCGCGCCTCACGACTGGGCGCAGTTCAAGCGCAAGCGCGACGAGTTCGTGGCGTGGCTCAACTCGCTTTACGAGCGCAACCTCGAGCGCCGCCAGGTCGAACTGCTGCGCGAGCATGCGCGGCTGCGCTCGGCGCAATCGGTGCAGGTTGGCGCGCGACTGATCACGGCCGGCTCGATCGTGCTGGCCACTGGCAGCGCCCCGATCGTGCCCACGCTGCCCGGCGCGGCGCTGGGCCTGACCTCGGACGGTTTTTTTGAGCTCGAGACGCGACCGCAGCGCGTTGCCATCGTCGGCGGCGGCTATGTCGCGGCCGAGCTCGCCGGCATCTTCGGCGCGCTCGGCTCGGATACGAGCGTAATCCTGCGGCACGAGCGTATTCTGCGGCAATTCGATGCCATGCTGGGCAACGCTCTGATGCACATCATGCGCGATGAGGGCATAGCCATCGCCATCGACGCGGTGCCGGCGGCATTGCAACGCAGTAGCTCGGGGCTGCTCGAGCTCGGCGTTGAGGATGGACGCGTGCTGGGTCCCTTCGACAGCCTGATCTGGGCGATCGGGCGCAAGCCGGTCACGCACGAGCTCGGATTGGAGAGCCTGGGCGTGGCACTGGACGAGCGCGGGCATGTGCTCACAGATGCTTACCAGCGCACCAGCCTCGAGCACCTGTACGCGATCGGGGATGTGACGCAGCATGCCGGACTCACGCCAGTGGCCATCGCCGCCGGGCGGCGTCTCTCGGACCGCCTGTTCGGCGGCCAGAGCGAGCGCAAGCTCGACTACGAGAATATTGCCTCCGTGGTGTTCAGCCATCCGCCGATCGGCACGGTCGGTCTGAGCGAAGAGGATGCGCGCCGCCGCTACGGCGATGCGGTGCAGGTGTACGTGTCGGCGTTCATCCCCATGTACCACTCCGTGACCTCGCGCAAGCCGCGGGCCGAGATGAAGCTCGTCACGCTCGGGCCGCAGCAGAAAATCATCGGCATTCATGTCATCGGCGATGGGGCTGACGAGATGTTGCAAGGCTTCGCGGTGGCCCTGCATATGGGCGCGACCAAGCGCGACTTCGACGACACCGTGGCCATCCATCCGACCAGCGCCGAGGAGCTGGTCACAATGCGCTAGTTGGAAGTCGGGGGCGCAACGTTGGCCGCCAACTGCGCGAGCGCCTGGCCGCTCGCCTGATCGAAGGCGGCGATCACGGCCTGCATGCGATCGGCATCGGCCTGAACCTCACTGTGCGCCGTGAAGCTCGCGATCACGACGCGATCGCTGCTGCGGCCCAGGGTACCCACGAGTGCGACCCGAATGGTCGGCGGCCCGGCGTTGCCATAGACCGCCTCGAAGTGCTGCAATTCCAGGCTCAGCACGTACTGAGCGGCAAACGGCTCGGCGTCGGACTCGACGGCCGCGAAGCGCCCGGCACTGCGCAGGCTATCGATCACGAGGGCCTGCAACATCTCTGGCGCGCGCGCGGCCCAGCGCGCATCTGTATAGAAATCCAGGCGCCTTCCGGCGCGCATGACTGCGATCCCCTCGCTTTCCAGCCCGGGCGCGGCGCTGGGTCGCAACACCTCGACGCTGGCGGCGCTGGGGCGCTCGCCAGGCAGACTCGCCGCCGGCGTGGGCAGCGGCGCGGCCTGCAGTACATAGCTCTGCTGCGCTGGAATTTTGCTGTTCAGTCCGCTGACGCAGCCTGGCAGCGCGAGCAACGCCGTCAGACATGGCCATAGCACGCCTCGGGATAGCGCGCGCGCTGTGCAAGGCTTCACGGTGGAATGCTCACGCCAGTGACGGGCGCCTGATAGATCAGGCGCGAGGGATTCTCGCGCAGACTGCTCGAGAGCTCGCGGATCTGCTGCGCGGCCTCACGGCTGTCGCGCAACAGCGCCTCGACCTGGGGCAGTGCTTGCTGCACGAAGCCGCTGAGCTGGCCGCGATTGTCGCTGATGAAGGTATCCAGCTTGCCGCTGGCGCGCTCGAGGTTGTCGCTGGTGGCGCGCAGTTTCTGCACCACGGCGAGCAGCTCGGTGCTCGCGCTGACCGCCGGGCGGTGAATCTCGCTGATGAGGGTTCCGGCCTCCTGCGTGCTCGCCTGCACCGAGGCCAGCAGGTTGTCGAGCTCGCGTGCGCTGCGCGGCAGCCCCGCGGTCGCCTTGTCGAGGTTGCCGACGATGCGGTTCACCGACTGGATGTTGGCATCCGAGAGGAGCTCTGAGCCGCGATCGACCAGCTCATTCAGATGTGCGGCCAGGGCCGGCAGGCTGCTCAACAGCTGATCCAGATCCGAATGCTCGGAGCGGATGACCGGGTAGCGCTCGCTCGGCACCGCGGCGAGGATGCGTCGCGCATTGTCGGTCTCGCGCTCCTGTCGCAGATCGATATAGAGCACGCCGGTCACACCCTGCAAGGACAGTTGCGCCAGCGTCTGCGGCGAAATCGGCGTGGTCGCGTCGATATCCGCCACGACCTGCACGCGATTAGCCGCTCGTGGATCGATGACGATGCGCTGCACGCGGCCGACATCGACGCCCAGATAGCGCACCGGACCGCCCTCGGACAGGCCGCTGATACTGCCGTCAAAATAGATCTCGTAGCGCGCGTAGTCGTGATGTTCCCGGCTGTCCGAGTACCAATAGACGAACAATACGCCCATGACCAGCACCAACAGCACGAAGCTGCCGACCGCAAGGTAGTTCGCTTCACGCTCCATGGGCAAGTCCCGCGCGCTCGAGCGCGCGCGCGCCGTGGAAGTAGCGCCGTATCCAGGGATCCTGGTTGTTCAGGATGCCGGCGAGCGTATCGCTGATCATGCGGCCGGCGACGATGACGCCCACTCTGCTGCAGGTACGGAAGATCGTATCCAGATCGTGCGTGATCATCACTACCGTGAGCTTCAGCTCCTGATGCAGGCAAAGCAACAGCTCGTCGAAGGCCGCGGCACTGATCGGATCAAGTCCGCTGGTCGGCTCATCCAGCAGCAGCAGGCGCGGATCGAGCGCCAGCGCCCGCGCCAGTGCGGCGCGCTTGATCATGCCACCGGACAATTGCGAGGGATACTTCAGCGCCGCGTCGGCCGGCAGTCCGACCAGTTGCACCTTTAGCAGCGCCAGCTCATCGAGCGCCGGGCCTGGCAGCCGCCAATGCTCGAGCATCGGCGCCTGCACATTTTGCTGCACGCTGAGCGCACTGAATAATGCGCCCTCCTGGAAGGTTACGCCGTAGCTGGCCTTGAGCGCATGCAGCGCCGCGGCGCTCATGCTATGCAGATCGCGGCCGAGGAAGCGCACGGTTCCGGCCTCGGGCCGGCGCAGTCCGAGGATCGTACGCAACAGCACCGACTTGCCCACGCCCGAACCGCCGACGATACCGAACACCTCACCTTCTTCCACCCGCATGTCGAGCCCGGCGTGCACGGTCTGAGTGCCGAAACGCGTCACAATACCCTGCACCTCGAGCAGCGCGGCCATCAGATGTCGAGCTGCAGGAACAGCACCGCGAACAGCGCATCGGCCAGCAGCACGCCGAATATCGAGATCACGACGGCGAGCGTAGTCAGGCGGCCAAGTTCGCGCGATGAGCCATGCACGCGCATGCCGCAATAGCAGCCGGCCAGCGCGATCATCACGGCAAACACCGGCGCCTTGATGATACCGGCCCAGAAGGTGGTCGAGGCGATCGCGCTCTGCGCGCGAGCGACATACTGCAACAACGGCATGTGCAGCAACGCGTGGCACAGCAGACCCCCGCCTACCAGACCAATCAGGTCGGCAATGATGGTCAGCAGTGGCAGCGCGATGAGCAAACCGAGCACGCGGGGCAACACCAGCGCCTCGATCGGATCGATGCCGATGGCCTCAAGCGCATCGACCTCCTCATTGAGCTGCATCGCACCGATCTCAGCCGCGAAGGCGCTGCCCGAGCGGCCCGCCACGATGATCGCAGTCAGCAACACGCCAAGCTCGCGCAGTACGCCTACGGTGACCAGATCGACCACAAAGATGTCGGCGCCGAATCGGCGCAATTGCTGCGCGCCCATGTAGGCGAGGATCACGCTGATCAGAAAGCCGATTAGCGATACGATCGGTATCGCCGTGATGCCGGTGTCATAGATGTGGCGTGCGATCGAGGTGGCGCGCAGCCGGCGAAGGCCGCCCAGCGAGCGCGCCAGCGCGACGCCAACGTGCCCGATGAACTGCAGTCCATCCAGCAGATTGAGCCAGTTGTGCACCGTGCGCCGTCCGAGCTGCTCGACCGCCTGCTCCGGGTCGAGCCATTCGTGGCGCACAACGTGCGCCGGCATCTCGCCCGTGTAGGTGCGCTCGATCAGCCGCAGCGCGGAGGGCTCGGCCCCCTCGAAGCTCGATTCGACGCCGGCGTTGTGGGCTCGCTGCAGGAACTCGCGCAACAGCCAGGCGCCGGACAGATCCAGCAGCGCCGAGCCTGCAGCCACGCGAGCGTGGCGCGCACCGCTCAGTTCGATCGAGTTGAGTTCGGCCTCGATGGCGCTGAACTGCGCAGCGCGCCATTCGCCCTGCAACTGCAGATTCAACTGATCTGCGCTGCGCTGCGCCGTGACAAACATGGGACGCGCGCTCAGACGAGCCCTTCGCGCGCACTACAGGCCGGTTCCATTGGCCCAGATGCTAGCAGCCCGGCGCCGGATCGTCAGCGCTGGCGTTGCAGTGGCGGCTCGTGTTGGAATCGACGCTGGCTTTTACCGTCGGGAGTCCGGGCATGAAGCAGCCTCTGAATGTCGCCATCACCGGTGCCGCCGGCCAGATCGGTTATGCGTTGGCCTTTCGTGTGGCTTCAGGCGCGATGCTCGGCGCCGAGCAACCGATCAATCTCAAATTGCTCGAAATCACGCCCGCACTGCCGGCGCTCGGCGGGGTACTCATGGAGCTCAACGACTGCGCGTTTCCGACGCTCAACAGCGCGTTGGCGACCGATGAGGCCGCGCTCGCGCTGCGTGACTGTCATGTCGCGCTATTGGTGGGTGCGCGACCGCGTGGACCGGGCATGGAGCGGCGCGATCTGCTGCTGGCGAATGCGCAGATCTTCGCCGCCCAGGGCAAGGCACTCAATGATCATGCCGATCGCCGCGTGCACGTGCTCGTAGTCGGCAATCCGGCCAACACCAACGCGCTGATCGCCAGCCGCAATGCCCCGGATCTGAGCCGCAGATGCTTCACGGCGATGACCCGTCTGGATCACAACCGCGCGCTCTGGCAGTTGGCCGACAAAACCGGCGCGCATGTGAATGACATCAAGCGCATGAGCATCTGGGGCAATCATTCCACGACGCAGTACCCGGACATCAGTCACGCGCTCGTGCGCGGCAAGCCCGCCACGGGCCTGGTCGAGCGCGATTGGCTCGAGAAATATTTTATCCCCACGGTGCAGCAGCGCGGCGCGGCGGTCATCAAGGCGCGCGGCTCCTCCTCGGCGGCTTCGGCCGCATCGGCTGCGATCGATCACGTGCGCACCTGGATGCTCGGCACCCCGGACGGTGACTGGACCAGCATGGCGGTGCCTGCCGACGGCAGCTATGGCATCGAGGAAGGCGTCATCTATTCCTATCCCGTGACCTGCCGCGACGGCGACTATCGAATCGTGCCGGGGCTGTCGATCGATGAATTCAGCCGCGCGCGCATGGACGCGAGCACAGCCGAGTTGCTCTCCGAACGCGACAATGTGAAGGCGCTGCTCGATCCATGATCGGCGCGACCATCACGGTGCTGTTCGTCGCCGCGGTGCTGTATCTCGCCTACAGGCGCTTGCCGTTGTTGTCCTTCACGCTCGCCTTCACGGTATTGCTGCTGGCCTACAGCGCGTTGGGCAGCCCCGCAGAGCTCTGGCAGGGCCTGCTGTGGCTGCTGCTGCTGGCTTTCTGGCTGCTGAACGTGCCGCCGTTGCGCATCGCCTTGCTCAGCGGACCGTTCATGAAAACCTATCGCCGGCTGTTGCCGTCGATGTCGCCAACCGAGCGCGATGCGCTCGAGGCCGGCACCGTATGGTGGGATGGGGAACTGTTCACCGGCAATCCGGACTGGCGGCGCTTGAGCGCCGCACCGCCGCCGCGGCTGTCGGCCGAAGAGGAGGCCTTCATCGATGGGCCCTGCGAGACCTTGTGCCGCATGCTCGATGATTTCGACATCACGCACCGGCGCGGCGATCTGCCGCCGGCGGTCTGGGACTACCTCAAGGCGCAGCGCTTCTTTGCGATGATCATTCCCCGTCAATATGGCGGCCTGCAGTTCTCGACTTACGCGCATTCCTCGGTACTGGTGAAAATCGCGGCGCGCAGCATCACCTGCGCCTCGACGGTGGCCGTGCCCAATTCGCTCGGCCCAGCCGAGCTGCTGCTGCACTATGGCACCGAGGCGCAGAAGGACTATTACCTGCCGCGGCTCGCGCAGGGACTTGAGATCCCCTGCTTTGCGCTCACCGGACCGCGCGTCGGCTCGGACGCCGCGGCCATCCCGGATACGGGCATCGTGTGCCGCGGCAGCTGGGAGGGCCGCGAGGTCCTCGGACTGAAGCTCAACTTCTCCAAGCGCTATATCACGCTGGCGCCGATCGCCACGGTCATCGGGCTGGCCTTTCGCATGTTCGATCCCGAGCACCTGCTCGGCGAGCAGGTGGATCTGGGCATCACCTGTGCACTGATTCCGCGCGACACCGCAGGCATCGAAATCGGCCGTCGGCACCTGCCGCTCAACATCCCTTTTCAGAACGGTCCGCTGCGTGGCCGCGATGTGTTCGTGCCGTTGGATTGCATCATCGGGGGGCTCAAGATGGCAGGGCTGGGCTGGCGCATGCTGGTCGAGCAGCTCTCGGTTGGCCGCTGCATCTCCCTGCCCGCGAATGCAACCGGCGGCGCGCTGGCTGCGACGGTCGCGACCGGCGCCTATGCGCGCATCCGGCGCCAGTTCAACCTGCCCGTGGGACGCTTCGAGGGCGTCGAGCAGGTGATCGCGCGGATGGTTGGCCTCACCTACATTATGGACGCGGCGCGCAGCGTGACGACGGCAGCGATCGATGCCGGTGAGAAGCCGGCGGTGCCGGCCGCGATTCTCAAATACCACCTGACCGAGATGGGTCGGCGCGTCGCCAACGATGCCATGGATGTGCACGGCGGCAAGGCCATCATGCTCGGGCCCAACAACTATCTGGGCCGAGGCTACCAGTCGATTCCGATTGCGATCACGGTCGAAGGCGCGAACATCCTGACACGCAACCTGATCATATTCGGCCAGGGGGCGATCCGCTGCCATCCGTTCGTGCTGCGCGAAATGACTGCCGCGCGCGACGACGATCGGCGCCGCGGCCTGCGTGAATTCGATCGCGCACTGTTCGCGCACATGGGCTTTGCAATCTCCAACGCGGTGCGCTCGCTGATCATGGCGCTGACTTTCGCGCGCTTCCAGCGCGTGCCCGAGACCGGAGCGACCCGGCGCTATTATCAACACATCGAGCGCTTCAGCGCCTCGTTCGCTTTCCTGACCGACGTCGCCATGCTCACGCTCGGCGGCTACCTGAAGAAAAAAGAGACCCTATCCGCGCGGCTCGGCGATGTGCTCTCGGCGATGTATCTGTCTTCGATGGTGCTCAAGCACCATGCCAACCGCGGCCGGCCGGCAGAGGAGCTGCCGGTGGTCGAATGGGCTTGCCGCGAACTGCTGTATCTGGCGCAGGAGCAATTGCACAGCGTGCTGCGCAATTTTCCGAACCGCGCGATCGCCTCGCTGGCACGGCTGCTGATGTTCCCGCGCGGCCTGACTTATTTTGCTCCGGCCGATGGCCTGGGTCGCGCCGTGGCCGAGCTCGTGCTTGCCGACAGTCAGACCCGTTCGTACCTGAGCCGTCTGCTCTATCGCGCGGCAGAGCCCGGCAATCCGCTTGCAGCCCTGCAAACGGTGCTGGAGATGGCCCCCGTGGCCGAGCCACTCGAGAAAAAATTGCGCGTCGAGGGGCAGAAGACCGGCCGCGTGAGCGCGCTGGACCTGCCCGCGCAGATCGAGCAGGGGCGCGCGCTGGGCATTCTGAGCGAGCAGGAAGCGCAGTTCTTGACCGACTATGACCGACGCGTGATGGCGATCATCGACGTGGATGATTTCGCGCCCGAGGAGCTGGGCCTGGCGCACAATGCTCGCGTCGAATCATCGACGTACAACTGATCGCGGCGCGAGGAGGTACGCCACCGCATGTATCTGCAGTTCTTCGGACTGACGGAGATGCCGTTCGCGATCACCCCTGATCCGCGCTATCTGTATTTGAGTGTGCGCCACGCCGATGCGCTCGCGCACCTGGTCTATGGCATCAACGAGGCCGGCGGCTTCATCCAGCTCACCGGCGAGGTCGGTACCGGCAAGACCACGACGATTCGCTCACTGCTGGCGCGCGCGCCGAAGAACGCGGAGATCGCGCTGATCCTCAATCCGCGCCTGTCAGCCAGCGAGTTTTTGCATGCTCTGTGCGGGGAGCTCGGGCTGGCCGCCGATGACAGCTCCGACGGGCAGACCAAGGCGCTCGTGGACCTGCTCAACCGCTACCTGCTCAATGCGCATGCCCACGGCCAGCGCGTGGTGCTGATCGTCGATGAGGCACAGAATCTCGCGCCCGACGTGCTCGAGCAGGTGCGGCTGCTGACCAACCTGGAGACCGAGACGCACAAACTGTTGCAGATCATCCTGATTGGTCAGCCGGAGCTGCGCAAACTGCTAGCGCGCGAGGATTTGCGCCAGATCGCGCAGCGCATCACCGCCCGCTATCATCTCGAAGCGCTGTCGAGCGATGAAACCTACGCCTATGTGCGCCACCGACTGCGCGTGGCCGGCGCGACCGCGGATATCTTCACGCGCGCAGCGCTGCGCGCGGTGCACCGGGCCAGTGGCGGCGTCCCGCGCCTGATCAACGTGCTGTGCGATCGGGCCCTGCTTGGCGCCTACACCCAGGATCTGCACGAGGTCCCGGCGAGTCTCGTGCGCCGCGCCGCGGCCGAGGTATTTGGCCAGGAACCGGGCTCACGCTGGATGCCGGCAGCGCTGGCCTGCCTGGCGTTGGCCGTGCTGGCTGGCAGCGCGGTGCTGTTGTGGCGCCATGCGCCGGCACAGTTCACGCTGCACTTGCGCGGCCGGCCGACGCCAGCCCGCGCACAGGCGCCAGCGGCCGTGCTGCCTGCGGCGGCAACGAGCGCACCGGCTGCTGCGCCGGATGCGGCCGACCCGGCCGCCGCCACGCCGGCAGCGCGCACTGACCCATCCATGGCGAATCTGGCGCAACTGCTGGCCGCCTATCGCGACAGTACCAACACCGACAGCGCCTTCCTGCAGCTGCTGACGCTGTGGAAGGCCAGCTACGTGCCCAGCAGCACCGACGGCTGCACGCAGGCCAAAGCCCAGGGCCTGCAATGCCTGGCGCAGCGCGGCTCCCTGGCGCAATTGCGTCTGCTCAATCGCCCGGCCATTCTGATGCTCAGCGACGACAGCGGCTCGATGTACCAGGTCGTATTGCGCGGCCTGACCGACGAGGCGGCACAGGTGCAGATCGGCACGCACCTGGGATCCGTTGCGATCGCCGAGCTGGCCCGCTATTGGTTCGGTGATTTCGTGCTGGTCTGGCGCCCGGCAACCAAGAGTGTTCAGGACCTCAGCGCTGGCATGCACGGGCTGCAAGTGCGCCGGCTACGCGAGCAGCTTGATCGTTGGCGCGGCGCGCAGAGCCCCACCCCTGGCGACGACTATGATGAGAATCTCATGCGACTGGTCGAACAGTTTCAACGCGCCAACCGTCTGTCCGTCGACGGCGTTGCCGGGATTGAAACTCAGGTCGCCCTGGACGCCGCGATCGCCGCGCCCGACTCACCGCTGCTCGCACCCCCGAGCTCGCCAGCCGGCACGCGAGGCGGCTGATGTCATTCATACTGGATGCGCTCAAGAAGGCCGAAGCCGAGCGGCAACGGCAGAGTGGCCCCACATTGCTCGAAGTGCGCGTGAGCTCCCCGCGCCAACGCTGGCCGCTGTGGACCCTGATCCTTGGGGCCTTGCTGGCGATAAATATGATCCTGTTGCTGCTGTTTGCGCTGCATAAGCCCGCCGCACCGCTCGCCGCCGCACCGGCGGCACCGGCCGCGGCCCTTGCGAGCGTGGCTGGGCCTTCCCAGGCTGCGACCGCCCCTGCCGCTAGCGTCGCACCGAGCGCCGCGGCATCGGCGCCGACTGCGAGCGCGACTGCAGCCCAAACCAGCGCTGCGCTGGATCCCGGCGCTAGCATGCCGGTGCCGCCCAGCGGCGCTCTGGCAGCCGCAGCGAGCGCGCCAGGTGCGGCCGGGGCCGAGAATCCGGCCGACGACCAGCCCGCCATTGACGCCCGAGGCGCCGGCACCGCTGCCAGCAGCATCGATGCGGACAGTGGGTCCATCAACCCGGTGGATTTACCCAGCCTCGCAGAACTGGGCGCTGACATCCCCGACCTGCGGCTGGACCTGCACGTCTATGCCGAGCGCCGCGCCGATCGCTACGCGCTGATCAACATGCACAAGGTCCACGAGGGCGACGTGCTGCCCGAGGGACCACGGGTATTGCAGATCTTCCACGACGGCGTCGCGCTGAGCTATCGCGGCAAGCAGTTCATGCTCCGCCCGCAGTAGCCTCCTTGAGCAGACTTTGCAGATCGAAGGACGGATCGGCCGCCTGCGCGGGGGTCGGTGAGATCCCGTGATCAAGCAGCCGTTTGGCCTGCATGTGATCGGCAGAGCGGCTCAGCGAGTCGACAGCCAACAGCCGGCCCTGGGCAAAGTAGAAGGCTGAGAACGCCGGTTTCGACAGATCCCCGCGCGTGACGACCTGGTCATAACCCTGGCTCAAGCCGACCATCTGCAGTTTGACGTCGTACTGGTCCGACCAGAACCAGGGCGCGCAACGAAAGGGCCGCTCGCGCCCCATCAGCGCCGCAGCAGCCGACTTGGCCTGCTCGACCGCGTTCTGCACGGATTCGAGCCGCACGAGCTCGCCATTGTGCAGCCGCCGCGCCGTGCAATCCCCAGCCGCTACGATGAGCGCATCCGAGGTGCGCGAGCACTCGTCGACCACGATGCCACGTTCGCACAGCAGCCCGGCTGAGACGGCAAGCATGTCATCGGGCTGCACGCCGATGCCCACGATCACACAGCCGGCTGGATATTCCTGCCCGTCGGCGGTGCGTACCGCGATCACCCGGCCTTCGCGCCCGACGATCTCCTCGACCTGCGCGTCGAGCTGCAATTGAACCTGATGCGCGCGATGCAAGGCCGCGAAAGCCTCCGACACGATCGGCGCGGTGACGCGTGACATCAGCCGCGGCAGGCCTTCCAGCACTGTTACCGCCGCATTGAGCTTGCGGGCGCTGGCGGCAACCTCCAGACCGATGAAGCCGCCGCCGATGACGACCACGGCCTGCCCTTCAAGCGCACAGCGGCGGATCGCCGCACCGATCGCGAGCGAATCGGCGATGCCCCGCAATGCCATCACGCCGGCCAGCGATGCGCCGGGGACTGGCAGTTGACGTGGCAGCGAGCCGGTCGCGATGGCGAGCTTGCTGTAGCGCAGGCGCTCGCCGCTCGCGAGCTGCAGCTCGCGTTTCGGGCGATCGATGGCCGTGACACGCGTGTCGAGCCTGAGCTCAATATGACGACGTGCGAGCGCCTCAGCGCCGCGCAGGGCCAGGGCGCTGGTGGGTCCGGCCTCGACCAGCCATTTCTTGGATAGCGGCGGGCGCTGATACGGTGGATGCGGTTCCTCGCCGAGCAACTGCAGCGCGCCGCCGAATCCCTCCTGCCGCAACGATTCGGCGATCTGCACGCCGGCCTGGCACGCACCTATGATCAAAATCGGCGCTTCGGCTTCCACGATAACCTGCGTCAGCTTTGGCGATCGGGAAAGCGCACCGTGAGCCCATCGAGCTCGGGTACTACGATCAACTGGCAACTCAGACGGCTTTCAGGCCGACGTTCGGCCGCGACATTAGTCAGCATGAGTCGTTCATCATCCGAAGGCGGCGGCAGTTTGTCCAGCCAGGGTCCCTGCACGTAGCAATGGCAGGTGGCGCAGGCGCACTGGCCGCCACATTGCGCCTCGATGCCCTCGAGGCCCGCGTCCATCGCGCCGCGCATGACGCTCTGGCCGCACTTGAGCTCGAGCGCGCGCTCGCGGCCATCGGGCTCGATGTATATGACTCGCGGCACGATCTAAGGCCACAGCGATTTGCGATACAGCGTCCAGCCATCATTCGGCCTGGCGCCAAACTCGAGGTAGAAATCGATCGCTGGCTGGTTCCAGTCGAGCACCGCCCATTCCAGCCGCCCGCAGCCGAGCTCGCGCGCGCATCGCTCGAGTTCGCGCAACAGTGCCGAGCCGATGCCCCGTCCGCGGAACGCGGGCCGCACATACAGGTCTTCCAGATACAACCCGGGCCGACACAGAAACGTCGAGTAGTTGAAGAAATACAGCGCGAATGCCGCCACCGTCCCGTCCCATTCGGCGAGCAAGGTGTGCGCGTAGCGCGGCTCACCGAACAGGTGCTGGCGCAGATCTGCGACCGATCCCGAGAACTGCGGGCGCAGCCGCTCATAATCGGCCAGCTCGCCGATCAGCTCAAAGATGACCGCGACGTCAGCTTCACTGGCAGCACGCAGGCGCAGCATGGACACCTCCCCCGGGTGAGGGCCGTCACAGTATCGATGCGGCCGCCCCGATGGACCTCACAGTTTCATCGCCGCTCGGACGCCAGAGCATTGTCCACGCAGACAGACAGCATAGAGTCCGTAGCATCGGTCGCTATTGTGTGCGATCAACGCAAGCTGAACTGAAGAGAATGCAATCGCAAGGTCCCTCGCCGACCGCTCCGGTCGTAGAGTTCGAGGCTTGGCCAGCCGACGGCGCGGTCGCCTCCGGCCTGCCCGATGCGCCGCCGCCCGTGCGCATTGTGGCGCTATCGGACGACCCGAACCTGCTCGACGCACTGCATGGCGCGGTACAGGCGCAGGCCGCCCTGATCGTTTCGCCCTCGGCCGATCGTTTCGTCGACCAGCTGGTGGCCAATGCGGCCGGCATTGCGCTGATCGATGCGTCGAGCACACCGCCGCCGCTCAAGGCATTCATCGCGCTGATACGAGAGCAATTCCCGCAGCTGCTGCTGATACTGGCTGGAGCGGCCCCGGTGCAGGCGCAACTGGCCGAGCAGATCGCTGCCGGCACTATTTTTCGCTTCGTGCACAAACCGGTCTCGGGCCAGCGGCTCAAGTTCTTCATCGACGCGGCGCTGCGCGCTCGCAGCCCCGAGCACTCTTCCGACGATAGGCCCGCGCCCGTCGGCGTGGAGCCCGCCGCCGCGCCACCTAGGGGCCTGCGCGCTATACCTGGCGTTGGCCTAGGGCTGGCACTGCTGTCGGCAGCTCTGGCCGCGGCGGCGATCGCCTGGAGCCTCTCCCACCACGCGAGCGTGCCAGCACCATGAAGCCGACCATTCTGGTCGTCGAGGAAGAGCGCGAGCTGCGCGACTGGCTGCGCCGTCACATCGAGATTCTCTGGCCCGAAGGGCTCATCGAGGAACTGCAGCCCTCGCAGTTCGCGGCGCGCATATGGGCGGCCAACGGCATGGAGCTCGATCTGATCGTGCTCGGCGCGCGCTGCGGCGACGCGCTCACCGGCGCGCTCGATGCGGTCGATGCGCTGGAACAATTGCGCGCGGCACGGGCCACGAGCCAGGCGCCACCGGTCGTGGTCATCGCTACCGGCGGCAATGAGCTCAGCGCGGTGCGTGCGATTCAGCTCGGCGCCAGCGACTATCTGCCCCGCCGGCTGCTCAACGCCCAGCGTCTGGCCAGCGCTCTGCGCACCGCCATGCGCGTCCCGCGCGCAGCCGCCGCGCCGCGAGCGCGCTGCTCTAGCACGTCACGGCGCGGCGTCGATGGCCCGTGTGCGCAGCTACCCCAGTACACCCTGCTGCATAAGCTCGGCGAGTCCTCGTGCGCGGCCGTGTACCTGGCCTACAGCGTCAAGCTCGGGCGCAATGTCGCGCTGAAGATCAGCAAGACGACGCCCGACGGCGCCACGGATTCGCAGGAATTTGCGCGCGAATATGCCGCCATCAGCGCCCTGCAGCACCCCAGCGTGGTCAGCATCTACGACTATGGTTTTCACGACGGGCGCGAATTCATTGCGATGGAATACTTTCCCTGCGGCGATCTGAAGATGCGATTGCGGCAGCCGATAACCATCGTTGAGAGCATCGAATATGCGCAGCGCATCTGCGCCGCACTGCACGTGGTCCACGCCGCCGGGCTCCTGCATCGCGACCTGAAGCCGCCGAATGTCATGCTGCGCCCGGACGGCTCGGTGGTGCTGATCGATTTTGGTCTCGCCAAGCAGCTCGACGTTGCACATCTGAATACGGTCGTGGGCATGCTGCGCGGCTCGCCCTACTACATGAGTCCGGAGCAGGCACAAGGCCTGCCGTTGGACGCGCGCAGTGATCTCTACAGCGTCGGGGTGATCCTGTACGAGATGCTCACGGGCCGAAAGCCCTATACGGGCGCGACCGCGGTCGAGGTCATGCAGCAGCACGTGCGCGGTCCGCGACCGGCGCTGCCCCCGGAATGCGCAGCCCTCGAGCCAGTGCTCGATCGCCTGATGGCGCGCGAGCGCGAGCACCGCATAGCCGATGCGCTCGCGGCAGAGGCCGAGCTGGGCAGCGCCATCGCGATGTTGCGGCCCGCAGCCGCGCAGCTGGACGCTGTGGTGAGCCTGCAATGAGCGACACTTCGATGCTCGTCTCGCCTTCATTCCAGCTCGAGCTCGAGACGCTGCGCGATCAGCGTGATCTGTACCACTCACTATTGCTGAGCGAGCCGGTGGCGCTGGCCAACGGCCTGACACAGGCGCTCTCGAGCGTGCGGCAGATCCAGTCGTTGCTGCAGGCCCCGACGCGCGAGAGCGCGGCCTTTCGCGGCAAGATCGAACTGCTGCTCGCCGAGCTCGAGATGCTGGGCGAGGCGCTGCTGGACCTGCATCTGCCTACGGTCAGTGCGCGGCTGCAGAGCGCACACGGCGCACTACGCGAGATCGAGCTGCGAGCACAGATCAGCGGCAACGATCTGCTGCCGGCGATGGTCGTGCTCGGGGAGCTGTGCAGCCATATCTCAATCGCGGCCGACTCGGCCGCAGTGCATGTGCCAGTCATCGAGGAGGGTCGGCTTGAGGCAGAATCGTTCGACAACGCGCGGCGAGCACCGCCGCAATTGCTAGGGGCCGTGCAGCGGCTGACCGAGAGCCTCTCGCAGGAACATGGCAAGCATGTGGCGCTCGAGGCCAAGGGCCTGCAGGACATTCCAGAGCTGTGGGTCCCGGCCTTGTTCGACGTGCTCGCACAGCTGGTGCGCAACGCCGTCGAGCACGGCATCGAGAGCCCCGCACAACGCCTCGCGCAGGGCAAGCCAGAGCAGGCGACGCTGGCGGTGCAGTTCACGCCGCGTGAGTCCGGCGGCTACGAGCTCAGCGTGCAGGACGATGGCGGCGGCCTTGATGTGCAGGGTATCGCCCAAAGTGCGGTCAGACAGGGCCTACTGCCGGCGCAAGGCGCCCAGGACATCGAGGGGCCGCGACTCGTGAGCCTCATTTTTCAGCCCGGCATTTCGACCGCCGATCCGGCAGCGAAACGTGGCCAAGGCCTGCAAATCGTGCGTGAGCACGTACGGCGGCTCGACGGGGCCATCCTGGCCTTGACCAAGAAGGGTCGCTACACGCGCTTTCAGGTCGAATTGCCGGCCCTCGCCGTGGCCGAGACCCGCATAGCGTTTGGTGCTTGACAGCAAAATGACATAACGATGCAATGCTGCCTCCCTCGTGGGACACAGCATGCATGTAGTCGACACAACGCTCTTCTACTCACCCACGAGCGGCGGGGTGAAGCGCTATCTAACCGCCAAGCAGGATTGGCTGCGCACGCACACCTCGCATCGTCATTCGCTGCTCGTGCCCGGCACAGAGACCCGACTGGTGCGCGGCGGTATCAGTACCGTCGCCGGCATTCGCTTGCCTGGAACCTTTAATTACCGCCTGCCCCTCGCGGTGCGTACCTGGAAGAACATGCTGTTCGAGCTCGAGCCCGACCTCATCGAGGTCGGCGACGTGTTTCATCCGGCATGGTGCGCTCTGGCGGCGGCGCGTGCGCGCCATGTGCCGGTGGTCGCATTCTTTCATTCGAATCTGCCGCAATTGCTCGGACGCCGCTTCGGCTCGGGCGTGGAGCGCGCGCTCACGCGCTACGTGCGCTCGATCTACGCGCATTTCGACCTGGTGCTCGCCCCGAGCCGCTCGATGTGCGCGTATCTGCGCCGTTGCGGCGTGCGCAACGTTGCGTTTCAGCCTCTCGGCGTCGACGCCACTTTATTCTCCCCCGAGCGCCGCACGCTCGAGCTGCGTCGCATGCTCAATCTGCCGGATGACGCGCGGCTCGTAGTGTTCGCGGGGCGCTTCTCGGAGGAGAAGAAGATTCATGTGCTGCGCGGAGCCATGGCATTGCTCGGCAAGCCCTACCATCTGCTACTGGTCGGCGGCGGTCGCAGCGCGCAGCCGAGCCACAATGTCACGGTGTTGCCGTATCGGCGCGACAGCGTGGAGCTTGCGCAGTGGCTCGCTTCGGCCGATGCGCTCGTGCACGCGGGCAATCGCGAAACCTTCGGCCTGGTGATCGTCGAGGCCATGGCCTGCGGCCGGCCCGTCGTGGGCGTACGCGCCGGCTCGATTCCTGAGCTCGTCGATGAGCGCGTCGGGGAGCTCGCCGAGCCCGATGACGCGCATAGCATGGCGGCGGCGATCCGCCGGCTCTACGAGCGCGATATCGATGCGCTCGGCGCCGAGGCGCGTAGGCGGGTGTTGAAACGCTTCACTTGGACGCAGGCCCTCACGCAGCAACTGGCCAGCTACGCGAGCGTATTGGGCGCGGTGCATACGCCGCGCGCGGTCACTGCGGCGATGGGCCTCGAATCACCCGGGCCTTAGTAAGTACCGAGCATCTAGTCAGCAGTCGAAGATCGACAGGCCGCCGCTCGCGTCCCCGACCGCAAGCCGCTCGCCGTTGCGCGCATAGCGCAGCAGCGTGCATTCATCGGCCAGCAGATGTGCGTCCTGCGGCGCATCGCTGAAGCCGAGCCGCCAGAGCAGCAGCCTGCGATCGCGCGCCGCGGACACGAGCCAGGTTCCGCTCGGTCGGCAGGCCAGTGCGCTGATGCGCTCGGAGTGCGACTGCAGCTCAAGGGGTCGCGAGCCCTGCGGCCCCTTGCCGCTGAAATCCCAGGCGATCAGCGAATTGCCGGCCGCCGTCACCAGGTAGCGGCCATTGCCGCTCCAGGCGGTCACAGCGACCTTGCTGCCGTAGCCCTGCATCTGCGATTGGGTGCCAAGGACGACGTACCACAGATGCACGCTGCCATCCTGCATGCCGGCCGCGAGCACGCGGCCATCGGCATTCCAGCTTGCCGTCAGACAGGCGCCCCGCCACGGGTAGTCGCGCGACTCCAGGCTCGGCTCGAGCCGATGAATGCACACGCCACCATTGCCCGCGGCCGCGATCTCGCTGCCTCTGGGGCGCCAGGCCAGCGCCGCGATCGCGCCCGGCTGCGACTCGAAGCTCGAGTGTAAGCTGCCGTCGGCGCCGAACAGCCGCAGCACGCGGCCAGTGGCCACTGCCAGCCATCGCCCCTGCGGGTCAAATGCCAGCTGCTCGCTCCATTCGACGGCCTGGTGGATCGATCGAGCCGCAAGTGAGCGTGCGTCCCACAACAGTACGGCGCCATCCTGGCCCGATGAGGCAAATAAAGGGCCGCTCCTCTGCCAGGCCACGGCCAATGCGCCTGTGCGGTGCTGGCCAATTCGGCGTACGAGCATAGGCTCGCCGATCTGCGCCAGCATGATCGTGCCCTCGCCGCCGGCCACGATGAGCGCGGCACCGTCGGGCGACCAGGCCGCATCGACCGGGCAGTCTCCAAGCTCGATGCGGCCGCGCAGTCGCAGGCGTGCGGCGGCCACACTCATGCGACGCAGGATTGCAGGCCGGCCTCGAGCTCACCACGGTCAAGGTGACGGCCGATGAACACCAGCCGGCTGCGGCGCGCCGAGCCCCAAGCGCGCTCGAGCCGGCCGTCGTAGACCATGTGCACGCCGTGAAAGACATAGCGCCGCGCCTCGCCCTTGAGATTCAGCACTCCCTTCATACGCAGGATGTCCGCGCCACGGCTTTGCAGCAGATACGACAGCCAAGCGTTGACCTTATTCGCATCCAGCGGCCGTGCCTCCTCAAGGCCGACCGAGCCGATCTGCGGATCGTGATGATGCGAGCCGAAGTGGCGCTCTTGCAGCAGCGTGGCCCCTGTCAGGCGCAGTCCGAATTCCTCGGGCGCGTGCTCACAGAATATCGCGCAGTGCCCCGCGCGCTCGAGCTGCACGAGGTAGTGCGCGCCGTGCTCGAGTCCGAGCCGCGCGAGCTGTCGCGGCGGCAGCAGCGCGAGTGGTTCCAGAGCGAGCGCGTCGCGCTCGAATAACGTCGAGGCGAGCGGCACCAGCGCATCGATGCCGTCCGCCGCCTCCGCAGGCAGCAACAGCACCGTGACCTGCTGCAATGCCTGCGAGTGCGGCTGCGCGTCATGCTCGTGCACGCGCGCGCCGGTGCGCAGCGCATACTGCTCGGCGCCGAGCGCATAGAGCCCGGCCCACTCAAAGGGCAACGCCGGTCGCAGAAAATCCGCATCGTGCGCCAGCGCGCGCTCGAGATCGAACGCGCCCACATCGAGCACGCGAGCGAGCGGCGCATCGGCGTTGCGGGTGCGCAGCACCTGCGTCGTGCCGTTGATGCCCAGCAGCCGCTGCTCAATACGCGCGAGCTCGCGCTCATCGACGAGGTCAATCTTGTTGAGCAGCACGATGTCCGCAAAGGCGATCTGCTCGCGTACGATCGGACTTTGTTCAATCTCGCGCTCGAAATGATGTGCATCCACGAGCGTCACGATCGCATCGAGCGCGAAGAATTCCTTGATGTCCTCGTCGGTAAAAAATGTCTGCGCCACCGGCGCAGGATCAGCGAGCCCGGTGGTTTCGATCAGGATCGCGTCGAAGCGCTCGCGGCGCTTGCGCAACTGCGTGAGGATGCGGATCAGATCGCCGCGCACGGTGCAGCAGATGCAGCCGTTACTGCTCTCGAAAATCTCCTCCTCGGCGCCTATGACCAGCTCGTGATCGACGCCGATCTCGCCGAACTCATTCTCGATGACCGCGATGCGCTTGCCGTGCTGCTCGGTCAGGATGCGGTTGACGAGCGTGGTCTTGCCTGCGCCCAGAAAGCCGGTCAACACCGTGACTGGAATGCGTCGGCTCATCGTTAGTCACCGCGCCCGAGCAGCAGCCGAGCCGCAGCAGGCACGCGCAGCACCGCCAACAACAGCGTCCAGCCGACCCGCAGCCGCCAGGGCACGTGCGGCGGCGGCACGGCGCCGAACAGTTCAGCTGCGGCCTCGCGGTGCAGCTGCAGACTGCGGGCCGGAAGCTCGAGCTGCAATTCCTGGGCGCGAATCAGATAGCGGCCTTCCCCTGGAGCGCCTTGGAGCTCGAGCAAGCTCGCGCCGTGCAGATGCCGTGGCACGGATGCGTCACTGGTCGGCGGCGTCGCAGCGCTGAAGAGCGCCGCGGCGGCCGTGCGCGGCGCCCCGGGGCCAGCGCGCTCGAAGCCGCGCAACACGAGGTTGATCGGACCGCTCTCGGCGCGGCACTCGACCGTGCCATCAAAGCCGATCAGCTCGCGCATCGACGATAAGCTCAAGCCGCCGCGTCCAGGTTCCAGAGCGTCAGGGGCAGCTCGCGCTTGAGCCACAGCCCGCAGCCCAGCGGACGGAAAGCGCGCGAAAGCTCGCGACGGTACCACGCGCCACGACGCAGACCCTCAATGCGGTGCGTGCGCCGCTGATCGCAGTTCTCGCGCCAATCCTCGAGCGTCAGGGCGCCGAAATACAGCGCGCCGCGACACAGTCGCTCCAGGTTCGCGATAGCCCGTCGTGCCCGCATCGCCGGCAGGTACTGCAACACGTCATAACAGATCACCAGATCGAAGCGCTGGCGGCTGCGATAGGTCTCGATCGAGCCCAGTAGCCAGCCGTAGCGCTGGCACAGGTATGCGCTGCACTCGAGGCCGACGTAGTCGGCGCGCCGCAGCGCGCGCGTGAGCGGCGCGCGCAACAGCCCGACGCCACAGCCCGCGTCAAGGATTCTGCTCACCGGCAAACCGACATAACTCAGGCAGCCCGCGATCAGACGCGCGCGCGCATTCATCTCGGCCCGGGAGGTCACGGCAGTGCGCGGATTGAAATAAAAACGCTGGTAATAATCACGATCAAAAGGCATGCGTCGATCCGTCGCGCTCGCTCAGGTACACTGTGCGGCCCCATTGTACTGGCCGGATGGCCGCGCCCGACAGGCAAACCCGGGTCAGGACCAAAAAATGACAGCGCAAGTCGCGCGCGAGCGCACGCCCTCGGTCGGCTTCGTCAGCCTGGGCTGTCCCAAGGCTTTGGTTGATTCCGAGCGCCTGATCACCGAATTGCGCGCACGCGGCTACCAGATCGCCGCGCAATACGCACAAGCCGACCTGGTTGTGGTCAATACCTGCGGCTTCATCGATGAGGCGATCGACGAGTCGCTCGAGGCCATCGGTGAGGCGCTCGAACAAAACGGCCGTGTGCTCGTCACCGGCTGCCTCGGGGCCCGACCGCAGCGCATCCTCGAGCGACATCCCAAGGTGCTGGGCGTGACCGGACCGCATGCGACGGAACGGGTCATAGCGGCCGTCAACGAGCATCTGCCCGCGCCGCACGCGCGCTTGCTCGACCTGGTGCCGCCTCAAGGCGTGCGCCTCACACCGCGCCACTACGCTTACCTCAAAATATCTGAGGGCTGCAACAATCGCTGCAGCTTCTGCGTGATTCCCGCGTTGCGCGGCCGCCTCGTCAGCCGGCCGCTCGATCACGTGATGCGCGAAGCCGAGGCGCTCGCTGCCAGCGGTGTGCGCGAATTATTGGTGATCTCGCAGGACACCAGCGCCTACGGCAGCGATATCGCTTACCGCGACGTGCTCTGGCGCGGGCAACCCTACGCGTCACGCTTGCTCGATCTGGTGCGCGCACTCTCGCAGCTTGGCATCTGGGTGCGACTGCACTACGTCTATCCCTATCCGCACGTCGATGCGCTGATCGCGCTGATGAGCGACGACGGCGTGTTGCCGTATCTGGATGTGCCGTTCCAGCATGGCAGCCCGAGCGTGCTCAAGCGCATGCGCCGGCCGGCGCACGCGGAGAATACCCTGCGGCGCATCGAATCCTGGCGCGCGCAGCGCCCTGACTTGACCGTGCGCAGCAGCTTCATCGTCGGCTTCCCGGGCGAGACGGACGCCGAATTCGAGCAGTTGCTGAGCTGGCTGGATGACGCGCAACTGGATCGGGTCGGCTGCTTCAAATACTCGCCGGTCGAGGGCGCGGCTGCCAATGGGGTCGCCGCTGCGGTTCCGGAGCCGATCAAACAGGAGCGCTATGTGCGCTTCATGGAACGGGCCGGCGCCATCAGCGCCGCGCGCCTGAAGGCGCGCATCGGCCGGCGCTGCCGCGTGCTGATTGACGCCGTCGAGCGCGGCGTAGCAATCGCTCGCGGCCCGGGCGATGCGCCCGAGATCGACGGCATCGTGCGCGTGCGCGGCGCGGCGGGGCTGAAGGTCGGTGAATTCGCCGAGGTCCAGATCACGGCCGCGAGCACCTACGATCTGGAGGCTCGCTATTGCGGGGCGCAGCCGTCGGGGCTGCGCACTCAGTCCGGCAGCGCGAAGGTGAGATAGCCCGCGGCGCTCGCGATACAGACGTATTGCTTGCCTGCGACCAT
>Ga0302326_10008436_pt1 | contig 22721 bp, 16 predicted proteins | sample Palsa_T0_3_FD_202264 | JGI IMG/M metagenome (GOLD analysis project Ga0302326, IMG submission 202264) | Peat permafrost microbial communities from Stordalen Mire near Abisko, Sweden - Palsa_T0_3 | ecosystem: Environmental > Terrestrial > Soil > Palsa > Peat permafrost | place: Sweden: Abisko... | reverse complement strand
GAAACGGACGCCGCAGCCGGGCGCCCAGCGGGCGGCGGCTTCGGCCAGGCAATCGTCGACCAGCCGGGACACCGTGTCCGCCTGCTCGCAGGGGCAGTGGACCAGCAGTTCGTCGTGCAGGCACAGCACGATCCGCGCGCCCAGCGAGCCGCACCGGGCCCGGACCGTGACCGCCCACATCTTGAACAGCTCCGCCGCGGCGCCCTGGATCATCGCGTTGCGTGCGTATCGGCCGTAGGCCGCGGCCCGGCTGCTGCTCCGGGGCTCAGGGTCCGAGGGGGCCAGCAGGATCAGGCGGCCGCCGTAGGTGCGCAGGTCACGGCCGGCCCGCCCGGCGCGGTCGGCGGCGTCGAGGTAGGCCATGGCCACCGGGTAGGCCGCGTTGAGGCGGCGCAGCGCCTGGGCGCCGTGGCCGGTGGTCTGCCCGTACATCGCGCCGAGGACCGCCACCTTGGCGACCGGCCGGCCCACGCCGAGCTGCGCCGCCACCGGCGCGTAGAGGTCGTCGGCCCGGGTCGCGGCGGTCAGCGCCTGATCCCGGGACACCGCGGCCAGTACCCGCGGCTCGATCTGGCCTAGGTCGGCCCGGACGAACACGTGCCCGTCGGCCGCCACCACGGCCGGGCGCAGCGCGGCCGGCATATTGTGCAGGCCCGCCGACGCGGTCATCCGCCCCGCCGCACCGTCCGAGCCGGTCCACGCGCCGCGCAGCCGGCCGTCGGCCCCGAGGTGCTCATCCAGCCAGGCGTAGCCGTAGGTGGTGGCGATCCGCTCCGCCTTGCGCCACTCAAGCAGGGCGCCGACCAGCGGATGCGCGTCCCGGAGTTCCCGTAGCCGCCAGGCCCGGGTATCGGGCACCTCCACCCCGACCCGGCTGAGCAGCGTCCGTACCTGAGCCGGGCTGCGCAGGTCGGCGCTGACGCCGGCCGGGGCGTGCCGCAATACCTCCGCGTCGCGGGCGGCCCGAAGCGCGACGGCTTCGGCCTCGCTGCGCGGCCTGGGCCCGATGAATCCCGCCAGCACGTCCTCGGCGACCGCGCGGTCCATCGGCAGCCCGTCCGCCGACAGCTCGGCGCACAGCAGCTCGGCGGTGGACTCGCAACGGGCCGTGGCCAGGGCCATCGGCCGTTCGGCCAGCGCGGCCAGCGCCTCGCGCTGGAGTAGGGCCACGGTCCGCGCCAGGGCGGCCCACCTGGCGATCCGCTCCAGGCTGTCCGACCAGCCGCCGCTCACCCACTCGGATCGCAGGTGCCCGTCCGGCGCCACCGGGTCACTGGCCTCGCCCCCTTCGATGCCGAATAGGTCAAGCGGGCCGGAGGCCGGCAGCGTATCGGCGGCCAGGCCCCGCAGCCGGGCCCACGCCCAGCCCGGATCAGCCCGCCATCCGCCGAACAGCAGGCGGTGCACCGCCGTGATATCCCAGCACGTGGCCAGCCGGACGCCGTCGGCAGCCAGCCGCGCCGCGGTCTGGCCCGACCACACCACCCACCGCGGCCGCAGCGCCTCATCCGCCCGCAGGAGTCCGGCCGCCAGCGCGCCCGTGCCTGCCTCCGCCGGGGCCCGGCGAGGATCCGTGCTTTCGCCCGCAACGACCGGCCAGGCGCGATCCGCGGTAGCCAGTCCGAGGCCAAGGGCGGGGGAGACGACCAGCCCGACGAGATCGCCGCGGCTCACCCCCGCATGCCGCAGCGACTTCACGAGCTCCGCATCTGGTCCCGTCACCGGGCCGACGCCGTCGCAGACGCACTAGCCATGGACCAACCTTGCCACGAATGCACCGGCCAAAGACTTATGGGTCACGAGGGCAGTTACCGCTGACCGTTCGGGAGAATGCTTGTCCACCCTCGCCGGACGCGAAGCTTATCGCACGGTGACGTGACGTATCCGGCACGCGGGTCAGCGGGCGACCATCTGGTTACCGCCATATCACGGCGGGAACGTTGATGGCGTACTGGCCCTCGAGTTTGGTCAGGCCGAGCGGCAGCACCGCCGCGCTGTTTGGACTGGGTCAGGACAACCGGCAGGATGAAGTTGTTCCAGACGTTCAGGCCGGACCCTGGGGGCAGCCAGATGAGCCATCCTGCGGTAAGCGAACAGACGGCGCCGTGGCGCGATCCGTCCCGGCCGGCCGCCGAGCGGGCCGCGGACCTGCTCGCCCGGATGAGACTGGAGGAGAAGGTCGCTCAGCTGGGCAGCATCTGGCTCGGCCACCCGCCGCGGGACAGCAACGTGGCCCCGATGCAGGGCGATTTCGGTGCCCCGGATGCTCCGCTCGCCGAGCTGATCAAGGACGGCGTGGGCCAGCTGACCCGCGTGTTCGGCACCCGGCCGGTGCCGCCAGGCGATGCGGCGCGCACGCTGGCGGAACTTCAGGCCCAGATCGTAGCAGCGAGCAGGTTCGGCATCCCGGCCGTGGCCCACGAGGAGTGCCTGACCGGCTTCGCCGCCTGGACCGCCACGGTCTTCCCCACGCCGCTGGCCTGGGGCGCGACGTTCGATCCCCCGCTGGTCGGCGAGATGGCCGCGGCCATCGGGACCAGCATGGCCGCAGTCGGCATCCACCAGGGTCTGGCGCCCGTCCTCGACGTGACCAGGGACCCGCGCTGGGGCAGGACCGAGGAGACCATCGGCGAGGACCCCTACCTGGTCGGGTCGGTCGGCGCCGCCTACGTGCGCGGCCTGCAGTCGGCCGGCGTCGCGGCAACGCTTAAGCACTTCGCCGGGTATTCAGCGTCCCGCGCCGGCCGGAACATGGCCCCGGTGGCCATCGGGCCGCGTGAGTTCGCCGACGTGATCCTGGTGCCGTTCGAGATGGCGCTGCGGATCGGCGGGGCGAAGTCGGTGATGCCGGCCTACGTCGACGTCGACGGGGTGCCGGTGTCCGCGGACCGGACGCTGCTGACCGGCCTGCTGCGCGACCAGCTCGGTTTCGACGGCCTGGTCGTCTCGGACTATTACGCGATCGCCTTCCTGCAGACCCAGCACGCGGTGGCGTCGACGCCGGGGGAGGCGGCCGCGCTGGCGCTGGACGCGGGCCTGGATGTCGAGCTGCCCTGCGTCGCCTGCTACGGCGCGGCGCTGGTGACCGGGGTCCGCGAGGGCCGGGTGCCGCAGGAGCTTGTCGACCGGGCCGCGACCCGGGTGCTGCGGGCCAAATGCGAGCTCGGGCTGCTCGATCCCGGCTGGTCCCCGGCGGCTTGCGCGGGCGCGGCGGCCGCCGCCGAAGACGGCTCGGCCGTCATTGACCTCGACCCGCCGGCCCACCGCGGGCTGGCCCGGCGGCTGGCCGAGGAATCGGTTGTGCTGCTGGCCAACCGTGACGCGTCGCTGCCGCTGCGGCCGGACGCCAGCATCGCCGTGATCGGGCCGCTGGCCCACGACCCGCTGGCCTTTTTCGGCTGCTACAGCATGCCGCGGCATCTCGGCGGCCGGTACGCCGAGGCCATCGAGGGCCCTGACGCCGCCACCCTGCTCGACGCGCTGCGCGCCGAGCTGCCCGCCGCGGGGATCTCCTACGAGGCAGGGTGCGCCGTCCGCGGCACGGACCGGTCCGGGTTCGCGCACGCCGCCGTCCACGCCGAAGAGGCGGACGTGGTGGTGGCCGTGCTCGGGGACGAGGCCGGGCTGTTCGGCCGGGGCACCTCGGGCGAGGGCTGTGACGTGACCGACCTGCGGCTGCCCGGCGTGCAGGAGGACCTGCTGCGGGTCGTCGTCGGCACCGGCAAGCCGGTCGTCCTGGTCCTGGTGACCGGGCGTCCGTATGCGATCGGCCCGCTGGCGGACCGCCTCGCCGCCTCGGTTCAGGCGTTCTTCCCCGGCGAGGAGGGCGGCGGCGCGATCGCGGGCGTGCTGTCGGGCCGGGTCGTGCCCAGCGGCCGGCTGCCGGTGGAGATGCCCAGTTCACCAGGTGCTCAGCCGTCGTCGTACCTGAGGTCACGGCTGGCCGCGAAGCACCCAGGCAGTTCGGTCGATCCCACGCCGCTGTTCGCCTTCGGCCATGGCCTGTCCTACACCCGCTTCGAGTACGCCGATCTCGCGATCAGGGCCGCCGACGGTGGGCCCGCCGGGCCCGCCGGGTCGCCGGAGATCACCACGGACGCCGCGGTGGAGATCACCTGCACCGTGCGCAACACCGGCGACAGAGCTGGCGACGAGGTCGTCCAGCTCTACCTGAGCGATCCGGTCGCCCAGGTCGTCCGGCCGGTCCGCTGGCTGGCGGGCTTCGCCCGGGTACCGCTTGAGCCGGGGCAGGCGCGCCAGGTCACCTTCGGGCTGCACGCCGACCGCACCGCGTTCAGCGGCCGGTCCGGCGCCCGCATCGTGGAACCAGGCGAGATCAGGGTCGCGATCGGCGGCGCGTCGGATCAGCTGCCACTGCAGGGGTCATTCCTGCTGACCGGCCCCGAACGCCCAGCGGGCGTCGACCGGATCCTCGACGCCCCCGCAACCATTCAGTAGCTCATCCTCATCGCCGTCCTTACCTGCGCCAGGGTGGCCACGGCGATCTCGTTGGCGCGCACGTTGCCGTCCCGTAGCACCTGCCGGACGTAGCCCAGGTCATGCGCATACTCGGCCCGGCGGGCGCGAACCGGAGCCAACAGGTCGTTGACCGCGGTGGTCACCGCCGTCTTCAGCGCGGCGGACCCGCCGGCGCCGATCCCGCCGGCGAACTCACGCGGATCCTGATCCAGGCACAAGGCGCCGAGCAGTACCAGGCTGGACACCTGCGGCCGGGCGTCCGGGTCGTAGCTGATATGCCGCTCGGCGTCGGTCTGCGCACCGCGGATGAGGCGGGCGGTCTCATCCGCGCTCGCCGCGAGGGGGATCGTGTTGCCCCGGCTCTTGCTCATTTTGGTTCCGTCCGTGCCGAGCAGCAGGGGCGCGGCCGACAGCAGCGCGTCGGGCACGCCGAACACCGGGCCGAACCGCTCGTTGAACCGGCGCGCGATGACCCGGGTGATCTCCAGGTGCGGCAGCTGATCCTGCCCGACCGGCACCAGATTGGCCTTGCAGAACAAGATGTCCGCCGCCTGGTGCACCGGATAGGTGAGCATCAGGCCACTGACCGCCGACTGCCCGGAATGCGCGATCTCGTCCTTGACCGTGGGGTTGCGGCTCAGCTCCGGGACCGAGACCAGGCTGAGGAAGGGCAGCAGCAGCTGGTTCAACGCGGGCACCGCGCTGTGCGTGAACACTACCGTCCGAGCCGGGTCGATGCCGATGGCCAGGTAGTCAAGCAGCAGGCCGGTCACATGCTCATCCAGGCGTTCGGTCGTGTCACGGTCGGTCAGCACCTGGTAGTCCGCGATCAGCACGAAGACCTCCGCGCCGAGATCCTGCAGCCGGACCCGGTTGCGCAAGGTGCCGAAGTAGTGGCCGAGGTGCAGCAGCCCGGTCGGCCGGTCCCCGGTCAGGATCCGGAACGCCCCGGCGTCGGCGTCAATCTGCTCCTCGATCTCGGCCGAACGCCGCTGGGCCAGGCTGGTACTCATCGTGATCGTTCTCCCTCATCGGTTCACGGCCCGTCCGGAGAGAACGAAAAAGGCCGTCCACCCGGACGGCCTGTCGTTTAGGCGCTGACTGCAGCGGCGACCGTCCCTATCCGGTCGCCCACCACTGGGCGGTAACTGCGTAGCGCATCTTCTCAGCGTAACAAAGATCTTCCCTGCCTAGTCCGTGGCTGTTGCGTGCTGTTCCTAGGTGTGTCTTGTTTGTATGGTTCTGCCTGGTGTTAGCGACCTCACTCGATCTTCGTCTGTGTGCTCACCGGCCAGCCTCCCGGTTGCGCATGGCGGACAGTGACGTGCCACGGCCGTCGGCCAGGCGGGAGGACGGTGATATCGTGATAGCACCATGCCGATGAAGCCAGGAAGCACCAAAAACCTGCTGCTGCGCCTCGACCCCAGCCTGGCCGGGCAGCTGCAGACCGTGGCCGACATTGAGGGCCGCACGGTCTCCGATGTCGCGCGTGAGGCTATAGCCACGCTGGTCGAGCAGCGCCGCCGGGACAAGCGCTTCCTGCGGCTGCTGGAGGACAATCTCGCCCGCCACCAGCAGGCGCTCAAGATGCTGCGGGATGACCAGCCGTGATCACGCTGGAGGTCGCCGATCTTGTCGTCATCGCCGGCCGGACGCTCGGGCTGGACACTGCCCAGGTGCTTGACCTGCTCGACCCGGCCGCCGCCGAACGTGCCCTGGCTCAGGCGCGGCCGGGCCGCGATACCGGTGAGCTGGCCAGCCAGGCTGCTGTCCTGCTGGACGCGCTCTTGCGCGGCCAGCCGCTGCGGCGCGGCAACCAGCAGGTGGCACTGGCGGCCATGCTGCAGTTCCTGGCACTCAACGGCCAGGAGATGGACCCGGACCCGCCCGGGCCGGTCGCGGCCTTGGTGGCGGAGCTTTCCACCGGCACGATCGACATCAAGACTGTCGCGGACCAGCTGGCGCCCCGGCTGCGGGCTGCCGGCCGACCTGCGGCCACCGTGAAGGAGGCACGGATGCCAGGACGTCCGGTGTCGCTCGCCATGAGTATCAAGAACGCAACGATGCGGACTCAGCCCAAGGGCATGTTCCAGCGGTTCACCGACCGGGCCAGGCGGGCCGTCCACCTCGCCCAAGAGGAAGCCCGGCTGCTGCGCCACAACTACGTCGGCACCGAGCACCTCCTGCTCGGCCTGCTCTACGAGGGAGAGGGCGTCGCCGCCAAGGCGCTGGAGTCGCTGGGCATCTCGCGGGAGGCCGTGCGGGGCCAGGTCGAGGAGATCATCGGCCACAGCCAGAGCACCATTGCGGGCCACATCACGTTCACGCCACGAGCCAAGAAGGTGCTGGAGATGTCGCTGCGGGAGGCGCTGCAGCTCGGACACCACTACATCGGCACCGAACACCTCCTGCTGGGCCTGCTCCGCGAGGGCCAGGGCGTTGCCGCCCAGGTGCTGGATAGATTCGGCGCCGACCATGCCCGGGTGCAGGAACGGGTGCTGAGCCTGGTGACCGGCGAGTGCGAGCAGGTAGACATCGCCGCTGACCTTGTCGACGCGGCAGAACAGCTCGCCCAGGTGCGGCGGCAAAAGGAGGCCGCTTTCGACGCCGGGGACCTCGACAGCGCCGCAGCGCTGCGCGACCGGGAAAAGCAGCTGCGTGCCAGCAAGCTGCGGCTGGAGAACCAGTTGACGGCCGGTACGGCCGGGCTGGCGGCAATCGCGGAGAACCAGCGACTGCACCGCGAACTCGACCGCCTGCGCGACCTGCTCCGCCAGCACGGCATCGAGCCAAACGGCGGCACCGCCCAAACCGCCTAAGGCCCAATCCGGCCCAAGCGACCACCCCAACCCGGCCCCGCTGGTCTGCGGATCACACGTGCCTGACAGCTGTCGCACAGGAGGATTGCTCTTCCTGCAGCGTCTGGCCTGGGGTGATGCCTTCACCGAGATCGTTACCCAGCCAGAAAGGTCGCTCATGGAGTTGAGGAACACCATCCGGGTCTGCGCCGGCTGAGCGGTTCCCGGAGGCGGCCGGGCAGGCTCCGAACGGACCGCCGTCTCAGCGGCCGGAACCTTCTTCGCCGAAAGCGGCGACGCCGCGGCGCGGTCAGCGTCCGGATCCGGGTCCGCTGATCGCCTTCCTCTTCGCCCCGTGAGCAGGTAAGCCGCCGCGGCGCACAGCTCGATCCCGGCCGCGACGAGCAGGCAGCCGGCCACCGACCGCCCGGCCAGCGGCCCGGCGAGCGCCGCGTCGGCCGCCATCCCGCCGATCTTCAGGCTCGCGGCCGTGGTGAAGATCTGGCCGCGCATGTGCTCGGGTGATTCCCGGTGCCGCACCGCGAACAGCGCGGTGAGCTGCGGTCCCTCGCCCGCGCCGACCACCGCGACGGCCAGCACCGTGAGCCATCCCGGCGCCAGCGCGGCCGCGGCCATGCTCACCGCGATGGTCAGCGTGCTGGCGAAGACGCCGATGTCCGGCGCGCCGCGCCAGCCGCGGCGCGCCAGGACGGCGTTGGCGGCCAGTGCCCAGGCCGGGCAGCCGGGACGAGATCACGAGGCTAGCCAGCCCGGGCCCGCGCGATGAGCGGACGCGCCTGATCGCCGCGCTGCGCGCGCACGGGGAATCCGGGCTCATCGAGATCTCCGCGGCCGACCTGGCCGCACTGCGCCAGGCCGCCGCCGACCTGCGGGAGGTCTTCGCGGCGGGGGACGCCGCGGCGGCCGCCGACCGGATCAACGAGCTGCTCGCCGGGCGCGCGCACCCGCCGCGGCTGACCACTCACGGCGGTGAGTCCGGCTGGCACCTGCACGTGGACAGCAGCGATGACGCGCCGTGGGCGGAATGGTTCCTGACCTCGTCGTGCCTGGCGCTCGCGGTGCTGCTCGCCGAGCGGCAGGCGCCGCCGGCCGGCTTGTGCGGATCACCCTCCTGCGGCAAGCCGTTCGTGAACGTAGGCCGGGGCGCCGCCCGCCGCTACTGCTCGGCGACCTGCGGCACCCGCGAGCGGGTTGCCGCCCACCGTCACGAGGCGCCAGCGTGAAAAGCTAGGACGCATGGAATACACCCACCTTGGCCGCTCCGGCCTGAGCGTAAGCCGCCTCTGCCTCGGGACGATGAACTTCGGACCGCTGACCTCACCTGCCGACTCGCACGCCATCATGAACCACGCGCTCGAGATCGGCATCAACTTCTTCGACACCGCCAACCGCTACGGCGGCACGCAGAGCCCGCCCGGGCAACTCGCGGAGCACGACGAGTCGCACGCGGGCTGGACCGAGGAGATCATCGGTGACTGGTTCGCGGCCGACAGCGCACGCCGGGACCGGACCGTGCTCGCCACCAAGCTGTACGGGGCGATGAGCGACTGGCCCAACGACGGCAAGCTCTCCGCGCTGAACATCCGGCGCTCCTGCGACGCGTCGCTGCGCCGGCTGGGTACCGACTACATCGACCTCTACCAGATGCACCACGTCGACCGGGACACTCCCTGGGACGAAATCTGGCAGGCGATGGAGGTGCTCGTCGCCCAGGGCAAGATCCTCTACGTCGGCTCGTCCAACTTCGCGGGCTGGCACATCGCCCAGGCCAACGACACCGCGGCCGCGCGGGGCTTCTTCGGCCTGGTCAGCGAGCAGTCGATCTACAACCTGCTGACCAGGGAGATCGAGCTTGAGGTGCTGCCCGCGTCGATCGACTACGGTGTCGGCGTCATCCCGTGGTCCCCGCTGGACGGCGGGCTGCTCGGCGGCGTGCTCAAGAAGGAACGCGAGGGGCGCCGGCGCCTCGCGGGCCGGGCGAAGGCGACGGTCGAGCGCAAGCGCGAGGAGATCGAAGCCTACGAGGACCTGTGCGACGAACTCGGCGAGGAGCCTGCGAACGTGGCGCTGGCCTGGCTCCTGCATCAGGAAGGCGTCACCGCGCCAATCATCGGGCCGCGCACCCTGGCTCAGCTCGACGACGCCCAGCGCGCGGTGACCCTGCGGCTCGAAGACGACGTCCTCAAGCGGCTCGACGACCTGTTCCCCGGGTACCGGACCGCGCCGGAGCACTACGCCTGGTGACCGAGCCAAAGGGGCGCGGTGCTGCCTGGACTGAGGAGCGAGGCACGAGCGACGAGGGAAGGCAGCACAGTGAAGGGGGAAAGGGGAGGCGGGCGGGGCCCCGGAGGCGAGCAAGGGCAGAGCTCCTGCGGGACCGTTCGGGCTCGCAACGGGTTACGAACATCGAGCTGTTCTTCGACCTCGTGTACGTGTACGCGGTCACGCAGCTGTCGCACTACCTGCTCAGCCACTCCAGCGTGGCGGGCGCGCTGCAGGCCGGGCTGCTCCTGGTCATGGTCTGGCTGGTCTGGTCTTACACGACCTGGGTGACCAACTGGCTGGACCCGCAGCAGATGGCCGTGCGGCTGCTGCTGGTGGTGCTCATGCTGATCAGCCTGGCCATGTCGGCGTCGCTGCCCCGGGCGTTCGAGGATCTCGGCCTGTGGGTAGGCGGCGCCTACGCGGCTCAGCAGATCGGCCGTACGGTCTTCATGGTGATCGCGCTGCGCGGCCACCCGCTGCGGGCCAACTTCCAGCGCATCCTCGTCTGGTGCATCGTCAGCGGCGCGCTGGCGCTGGGCGGCGGCTTCGCGCACGGCCTGGCCAGGGAACTGCTCTGGCTGGGGGCGGTGAGCGTGGACCTGGCAGGTGGCCTGGTCGGTTTCGCGACGCCGTGGCTCGGCCGGTCCCGCACGTCGGACTGGACCATCGAGGGCGGTCACTTCGCCGAGCGCTGCCAGGGGTTCATCCTGATCGCGCTGGGGGAGTCGATCGTCGTCATCGGCACCACGCTGGCCGGGGTGAAGTCGGTCACCCCGGCCACCGTGACCGGCTTCGTCGTCGCCTTCGCGACCTCGGTCACGCTGTGGTGGCTCTACTTCGACCAGAGCGCCGAGGCCGCCGCGGATAAGATCGCGCATTCCGATGATCCCGGCCGGCTGGGCCGCTCGGCCTACCACCTCATCCACCCGGTGATGGTGGCCGGGATCATCGTCACCGCCGCCGCCGACGAGAAGGTGCTGTCCGACCTGGACGCCGCGGCGAGCACCGCATCGGCGTGGATGATCCTGGGCGGCCCGGCGCTTTTCCTGCTCGGCCACGCCGCGTTCAAGTACGTGGTGTGGGGCTACCTGTCCTGGCCCCGGCTGGCCGGCATCGCCGCGCTCGCGCTACTGGCGCTGACGGCCAGGGCCATCCCGGCGCTGGCCCTGGCCGCCTGCGCGGCCGGCGTGGTCGCGGCGGTCGCGGCCACCGACCGGTTGCCCTGGCTGCCGGGTCCCGCCGGCCAGGTCCCGGCCTGAGCTAGCCCGCACCGTGTTGTCTCGTTTTGAGCTTGTGCCAGCCCGCACCGTGTTGTCTCATTGTGACTACTGGGCCAGGACCGTCGGTTTACCGCGGGGCCTGCGCGGCAGAACAGTGGGGTGCTGCGACGGAGCGGCGCCGAGAGGGAGATGAGAACATGACAGTAACCGTGGACAGGAGCGTCGAGGAGTTCACCGCGGCCCCGCGACAGCTGTTCATCGGCGGGCAGTGGGTCGAGGCAGCGTCGGGCAAGACGTTCGAGACGCCGAATCCGGCCACCGGCGAGACGCTCGCCCGGGTCGCCGAGGGCGACGCCGAGGACATCAACCGGGCGGTCCGCGCCGCGCGCGGAGCGTTCGATGACGGGCCGTGGGGCAGATTGACCCCTTCGGAGCGAGGCCGGATCATCTGGCGGATCGGTGACCTGATCCTGGATCACGCCGATGAGCTGGCCCAGCTGGAGTCGCTGGATAACGGCAAGCCGGTCGCCGTGGCGCGCGGGGCTGATGTGCCGCTGGCCGCGGACCTGTTCCACTACATGGCCGGCTGGGCGACCAAGATCGAGGGCAACACGATCAACATCTCGGTGCCCTACATGCCCGGCGCGAACTTCCACTCCTACACGCTCCGGGAGCCGGTCGGCGTCGTCGGCCAGATCATCCCGTGGAACTTCCCGTTGCTCATGGCGGCGTGGAAGCTGGGCCCGGCGCTGACCACAGGCAACACTGTGGTGCTCAAGCCGGCCGAGCAGACCCCGCTGACCGCTCTGCGGCTGGCCGGGCTCATCGCCGAGGCCGGAGTGCCGGAGGGTGTGGTGAACGTCGTCACCGGCTTCGGCGAGACCGCGGGCGCGGCGCTGGCCGCCCACCCCGACGTCGACAAAGTCGCCTTCACCGGCTCGACCGAGGTCGGCAGGCTGATCGTGCAGGCCGCGGCGGGGAACCTGAAGAAGGTCTCGCTGGAGCTCGGCGGCAAGAGCCCCAACATCGTGTTCGATGACGCCGAGGACGACGCGGTCGAGGGCGCGGCCAACGCGATCTTCTTCAACCACGGTCAGTGCTGCGTGGCGGGCTCCCGGCTGTTCGTCCAGCAGGACCGGTTTGATGAGGTGGTGAACGGCGTCGCCGAGATCGCCAAGGGCATCAAGCTCGGTCCGGGCATGGAGGCCGGGACGCAGATGGGACCGCTGGTCTCTGACGAGCAGCTGCGCCGCGTCACCGGCTTCCTGGACTCCGGCCGGGAAGACGGCGCTACCGCCTTGACCGGCGGCGGGCGGTACGGCGACCGTGGGTACTTCGTCGAGCCGACCGTCCTGACCAACACCCGGCCCGACATGAAGGTCGTCCGCGAGGAGATCTTCGGCCCGGTCGTGGTCGCTGCCCCGTTCAGCGACCTGGACGAGATCGCCGCTGCCGCCAACGACTCCGAGTACGGGCTCGGCGCCGGCATCTGGACCCGCGACATCTCCAAAGCCCATGCCCTGGCCAAGAAGATCCGCGCCGGGACGGTCTGGATCAACTGCTACAACGTTTTCGACGCGTCGCTCCCCTTCGGTGGGTACAAGCAGTCCGGCTGGGGCCGCGAGATGGGCCATGAAGTGCTCGAGGCCTACACCGAGGTCAAGGCGGTCACCACCCAGCTGTGACCCACCCCTTCTAGCCGGGGGGCGGGGCGGACGGTCCCGCCCCGCCCCCCGGCTGCGTGTCTCAACGCCCGGTTCCCGGCCACCCGGCAGGCCCGCCGTTCGAGCTTCCCTGCACCGCTCCGCTAGGGTTACTTAACGGTAGCCCGGACCCGCGGAGGTCCTGGGCTCGCGGAAGGGGAAGGATCAGCGACACGATGAGCCATGCCGCAGCGGATAGGTACGCCTGGATCGAGCCTGACGTCGAGGATCTCGGCGGCGGCGTGTACCGGATCCCGCTGCCGCTGCCGATGGACGGACTGAAGGCGGTCAACGTCTACGCGATCACGGATCCCGGCGGAGTCGACCTGATCGACGCCGGGATCGCGCTGGTCCCGGCCAGGGAACGGCTCACGGCGGCGCTGCGGCAGATCGGCTACGAGCTCGGTGACGTCCGTAACTTCTTCGTGACCCACATTCACATCGACCACTATTCCCTCGCCGTGGAGCTGCGGCGCACGTTTCACAGCCTGATCTCGCTGGGCGAGGGCGAGCGCGAGAACCTGGTCGCGATCAGAGAGCTGATGAACGGTAACGGCAACCGGGAGAGGTTCTTCGGCTTTGACAGCTTGCGCAGGCTGGGCGCGGCGGAGCTGGAGGCCAGCCTGGCCGCGGCCGACCGGCACCCCCCGGCGAGCATCGAATGGGAGGATCCTGACCGCTGGCTGGCCGACGGAACCGACCTCGACCTGCGGACCCGCACGCTGCGGGCGGTTCACACTCCTGGTCACACCCGCGGCCATGTCGTTTTTCACGACGCCGCGGCCCAGCTCATGTTCGCGGGTGACCACGTGCTCCCGCAGATCACTCCCTCGATCGGTTTCGAGCCCGCGGGCAACCGGATGGCCCTGGGCGACTACCTCAGCTCGCTCGGACGGACCCTCGCGCTGCCCGATGCCCGGCTGCTGCCCGCTCACGGCCCGGTCTCCGCCAGCACCCATGACCGGGTGAACGAGCTGCTCGCCCACCACGACACCCGCCTGGCGGAGACGTTCAGCGCCGTGCAGGCAGGCCACGCCACCCCGTACGAAGTGGCGAAGGCGATCAAATGGACCAGGCGGCAGCGCCCGTTCAGCGAGCTTGACCTGTTCAGCCAGATCCTGGCCACCAACGAGACCGCCGCGCACCTGGAGGTACTCACGGCCCGCGGCCAGCTGACCCTTGAGGTGTCCGCCGAGGGCGCCGACCTCTATCAGGTCGCGGCGCCGCAGAACTAGCCGCCCGAGGCGCCGACGAGCTAGCCGACGGCCGCGGGAGCGTTCTCGGTGATCACTCGCTGCTGGCCGGCGTAGACGTTCATGGTGGTGCCGCGCAGGAAGCCGATCAGGGTCATACCGCCCTCTTCGGCCAGGGACACCGCCAGCGAAGACGGCGCGGACACCGCCGCAAGCACCGGAAGCCCGAGCATGAGCGCCTTCTGCGCGAGCTCGAACGAGGCCCGCCCGCTGACCAGCAGGACATGCCCGGTCAGCGGGACCAGGCCGGAGCGCAGGGCCCAGCCCGCCACCTTGTCCACCGCGTTGTGGCGGCCGACATCCTCCCGCAGCACTAGCAGCGTGCCGTCCGGGGTAAACAGGCCCGCCGCGTGCAGGCCGCCGGTCCGGCTGAAGACCCGCTGCGCGTCCCTGAGCCGGTCGGGCATTCCGGCCAGCACGGCGGGGGACACGCGGACCGGGTCGGCGGCCACATCGAAGGCAGACCGGACCCGGATCGCCTCGATGCTGTCCTTGCCGCACACCCCGCACGCGCTGGTGGTGAGAAAGTTCCTGGCCGCGGACTGAAACCCGTTGACCCCGTTGGACCCGTTGCCCCCGAGGGCCTTGAGCAGCCCGCCGTCGTCCGCGACGGTCACCGCGGCCACATTCTCGTCGCACATCCGGATCTCGTGCACGTCACCCAGGCGGGTCAGCAGTCCCTCGGTGAACAAGAACCCGGCCGCCAGGTCAATGTCGTCTCCGGGGGTACGCATCGTCACCGTCAGCGGCTCGCCGTCCACCCGGATCTCAAGCGGCTCCTCCACCGCGAGCAGGTCGGCCCGGTAATCCGCGGCGCCCGATACCGGAACACGCAATACTCGCCGCCTGGCTGTCGCAGTGCTCATACACCGACATTACGCCGGGCCGTCTTCCCCCGCGCCGACGGGCGTCGCCGGGTCCGGACAGCCGAATGCCGGGCCCGGCGGGAGGTCGGGCCCGGCACATGGGTCGGGAGGCGAGCAGGAGTGGTTAGACCGCGAAGTCGAGCAGCGGCTGAGCGCGGCTCGGGTGACGCAGCTTGGACAGCGACTGCTTCTCGAGCTGCCTGATCCGCTCGCGGGTCAGCCCCAGCGCGCGGCCGATCTCGTCCAGCGTGTGCGGGTTGCCGTCGTACAGGCCGAACCGCATCGCCATGATCGTCGCCTCGCGGGGCGTCAGCGCGTCGAGGGCCGAGCGCAGTTGCTCCGCCATCAGCTGACGATCGACGAGTTCGGAGGCCTCCGGCGCGTCGACGTCCTCGATCAGGTCGCCGATGCTGGTCTCACCGTCCTCGCCGATGGTTGAGTCCAGGCTGATCGGCTGGCGGCTGGTGCGCAGCAGCTCCTCGATCTGGTCCGGAGTCCGGTCAAGCTCGACAGCGAGTTCCTCGGGAGTCGGCTCGCGGCCCAGCTTCTGGTGCATGTCACGCTCGACCCGGCTCAGCTTGCTGAGCATCTCCAAGACGTGGACCGGCAGCCGGATAGTCCGGGCCGAGTCGGCGAAGCCACGCTGGATGGCCTGCCTGATCCACCACATGGCGTAGGTGGAGAACTTGTAGCCCTTGGTGTAGTCGAACTTCTCGACGGCACGGATCAGGCCCAGGTTCCCTTCCTGCACCACATCGAGCAGGGACAGTCCCCGGTCGCTGTACTTCTTGGCCACCGACACGACCAGGCGAAGGTTGGCTTCGAGCATGTGCGACTTGGCGCGCCGGCCGTCCTCGGCGACGAGCTCGAGATCACGGCGGTAGTTCTCGTCGAGTCCGCTCGCGGTCTCCAGCTTGTTCTCGGCGAACAGGCCGGCCTCGATCCGCTTGGCGAGGTCCACCTCCTGCTCGGCGGTCAGCAGGCTGGTACGCCCGATGGACTTCAAGTACGTGTGGACCGAGTCGCCCATAGCGGGGGTCTGGTCGTCCAGATCCACCTCGGTCAGCCGGTCGGACTCGCTCAGCGCGGCCGCCTCGGCCTCCAGGCTCACCACATCGACGTCGGATACCGGGTCCAGGTCGGCCTCAGCTTCGTCGCCCGTGCCGGAGACCGGGTCTGCCTGGCCGCTGGTCTTGCCGGCTCGCGACCCGGTGGACGGCGCGGCGGGCGCTGAACGGGCCGCACGGACCTTCGGCGGCCTGGAGTCTTCGGTCAGCTCATTGGCCAGCCGTACCCCTGCCTCGCTCAGCTCACGCAGAATGGACCGTCCCTCGGCCGGCGTGAGACCTGCCTGGTCAAAGGCGGTCCTCAGCTCCGCAAGAGACAGGTGACCCTGGCTTCGCCCGCGCTGGATGAGGTCATCCACACGGGTCGTGCTTGCCTCGTCATCCGAGTCAGCGATGCGCTCGACGGTTGACGTCGCCATGGCGATCCGCGGCATGAGACACCTCCCTCCTCCTAGTAACAACGCACGCAGTGCAAACGTCGTTCATTCGGGCTTCCACCAAGTACCCCTCGCCGCCCCGCGCATTCCTCAGCGGGAAACATTGTCCGGGCACTATTAACTAACGTTCTCCGCCTCAGTTTGTTCCCGCCGCAGCAGCTCCAGCTTGAGCCGTGCGATGTCATGCTTCCCGCTTGGGAGCATCGGAACGGCATCGATTATTACGACCCTGCTTGGAGCAGCGTAACGCGGCAGCCGTTGCCGCACATGCAGACGGAGCAATTCTAGCGTCGGCGGATCCGCCCGGTCAGCGGGCACCACCACCGCTATGACCCGTTCACCCCATTCTGCGTCTGGTTGCGCCACCACCGCCACATCCCGGACGCCAGGACAAGTCTCGAGCACCGCCGCGACCTCGCCCGGGACCACTTTGTGGCCGCCGGTGTTGATCACGTCGTCCGCCCGGCCGCGGACGGTCAGCCGCCCGGACACGTCGACCTGGCCCAGGTCCCCAGTGCGGAAGTAGCCGTCATGGACGACCTCAGTTCCGGCCACGCCCCCCCGGTACCGGGAGAACAGCACCGGACCGCGGATCCAGATCCGCCCCGACGAAGCGACGGAGGGGCCGGTTCCCCCCGGAGGGGGGCCGGGGGGGTACGGGGGGGAAGGTTCCCCCCCGTGAGCAGGGGGGGTTTGGGGGGGATCGTCCCCCTGGGCTAGCACAGTTACGCCGTCCAGTGGCCATCCGTCATACACGCAGCCGCCGCAGGTCTCGGTCATGCCGTAGGTGGTCACCACCGGGACGCCCGCGGCTCGCGCCTCATCGAGCAGGCTCTGCGGCGCGGCCGCCCCGCCCAGCAGGACCGAGGCGAACCCGGCGAGCGGTGTCGATATGTTGCTTTGCCGGCTTTGGTCGGCCAGCAGCCGCCGGAGCTGGACCGGAACCAGCGAGACGTGGGCGCAGCCGGAATCGGCCACCGTCTCCGCGTCGGCGCGGCTGGCCAGCACCGGTTCTGTGCCGCTGACCAGCGAGCGGACGAGCACCTGGATCCCGGCGATGTACGTGCCCGGCAGGCAGCACAGCCAGCGCTGACCCGGGCGGGCATCCACCCTGGCCAGCGAGGCCCGCGCCGAGTGCAGCAGCGCGGCCGCGCTCAGCTCGACCCCCTTGGGCGCGCCGGTGGACCCCGAGGTGCCGATGATGACGGCCGTGCTCTCGGCGACTCCCGTCTTCGGGCCCGAACGAGCCGTGGTGACGCCGTCGGTGTCCTCCACCGTGTCCGGGGCGAACGCGGCGATCAGCTCGGCCAGCCGGGCCGGGGGCAGGCCCCCGTCCAGCGGCAGGATCGCGGGCCCGCTGCCGTCGAGCGCGGCGGCGAGGAGGTCGACTAGCCGCGGGCTGGTGCGCTCGACCAGGACCGCGTGCAAAGAACGCATTGTCACGATCGTTAAGGTTAGAACCCTGACTCAGGGAGGTTACGAGTGATCGAATGGCAGCGGTCTGGCCCGGAACCGGGAAAGGACTATTCCGACATCTTTTACGAGACCGCCGAAGGCATCGCGAAGATCACTATAAACCGGCCTGAAGTGCGAAACGCGTTCCGGCCGACGACCTTGTTCGAACTTTCGAACGCGTTCAACGTCGCGCGTGATGACCCGGGCATCGGTGTGATCATTCTCACCGGCGCGGGAGACAAGGCGTTCTGCTCGGGCGGCGACCAGAAGATCCGTGGCGACGACGGTTACGTCGACGATCACGGCGTGGGGCGGCTCAACGTGCTCGACCTTCAGGTGCAGATCAGGCGAACGCCCAAGCCGGTGATCGCGATGGTAGCCGGTTACGCCATCGGCGGGGGCCACGTCCTGCACGTGTGCTGCGACCTGACCATCGCCGCGGACAACGCGATCTTCGGCCAGACCGGGCCGAAGGTGGGCTCGTTCGACGGCGGATACGGCTCCTGGCTGCTGGCCAGCACGGTCGGGCTGAAGAAGGCGCGCGAGATCTGGTACCTGTGCCGTCAGTACGACGCACAGCAAGCGCTGGAGATGGGGCTGGTGAACACGGTGGTGCCGCTGGCATCGCTGGAATCAGAAACCGTCAGCTGGGCCCGTGAGCTGCTTGACAAGTCCCCGCTGGCGTTGCGCATGCTGAAGGGCGCCCTGAACGCGGTGACCGACGGCGCGGCGGGCATGCAGCAGTTCGCCGGCGACGCCACCCTGCTCTACTACATGAGCGAGGAAGCCCAGGAGGGCCGCGATGCCTTCAAGAACAAGCGCGCCCCCGACTTCGCCAAGTTCCCCCGCCGCCCATGACCCGGTCTTCATTCATCGTGTGTCGTCATTACCCCCATAGGGGAGTTAGCGGCACACGATGATGCGGGACGTGGATTTCGCGGGGTGGCGGGCGTTCGCTATCCCGATGCCGGTGAGGTTCCGGGGGATCACGGTGCGGGAGGGGGCGCTGATCGAGGGGCCTGCGGGCTGGGGGGAGTTCTCGCCGTTTGCCGAGTACGGGCCGAAGGAGAGCGCCCGGTGGCTGGCCAGTGCGGTTGAGTCCGCCACGCAGGGCTGGCCGGCGCCGGTCCGGGACCGGATCCCGGTGAACGTGACCGTCCCGGCGGTCGGGCCCGCGCAGGCGATCAAGATCGTGGCCGGGTCGGGCTGCCGGACCGCGAAGGTGAAAGTAGCCGAGCGCGGCCAGTCCGAGGCGGACGACATAGAGCGGGTCGAGGCGGTCCGCGAGGCGCTAGGGCCGGACGGCGGGATCCGGGTCGATGCCAACGGCGGCTGGGGGGTCGCGCAGGCCACCCGGATGCTCAGGCAGCTGGCCCGGTTCGGTCTCGAATACGCCGAGCAGCCCTGCGCCACCCTCGAAGAGCTCGCCGAGCTGCGTCGACATATCGATATCCCGGTCGCCGCGGACGAGTCGATCCGCCGGGCCGAGGACCCGCTGCGGGTGCGGGCGGCAGGCGCGGCCGACATCGTGATGCTGAAAGTGCAGCCGCTCGGGGGAGTCCGTGCGGCGCTGGCGGTGGCGGAGGCCTGCGGCCTTCCCGTCGTCGTGTCGAGCGCCGTCGATACCTCGGTCGGGCTCGCCGCCGGGGTGGCCCTGGCCGCCGCGCTGCCCGAGCTTCCTTACGCCTGCGGCCTGGGCACGATGTCACTGCTGGCCGGGGACGTCACCGCCGACCCGCTGGTGGCCGAGGCCGGGGAACTGCCGGTCCGGCGCCCGCCCGTCGATCTGGGGCAGCTGGCTCGCTGGGAAACCGATCCGGGCCCGTGGCGGACGCGGGCGCAGGCCGCCGCCCGCTTCCTGGGCGAAACGGAGTCGTGGACCGGTCCGGCGAGCGAAGCGTCACTTTGGTGAATCCGTCGACCGCGTTCGGGCTGTGCTTCACGGACGAACTGGTCAGGTGCGGGCTGCGCGAGGTGGTCCTCGCGCCAGGCTCGCGCAGCACGCCGCTGGCTATGGCGTTCCTCGACGCCGAGCGACGGCACCAGGTCCGGCTGCACGTGCGGATTGACGAGCGGTCGGCCTCGTTCACCGCGCTCGGGCTGGCCAAGGCCAGCCGCCGGCCGGTGGCGGTGCTGTGCACCTCGGGCACGGCGGCGGCCAACTTCCACCCGGCCGTGATCGAGGCGGACGAGTCCGGCGTCCCGCTGCTCGTGCTCACCGCCGACCGGCCGCCCGAGATGCGGGGAACCGGCGCCAACCAGGTGATCGACCAGGTCAAGCTCTACGGGAGCGCGGTGCGCTGGTTCTGCGAGGCTGGCGTACCGCAGGCCCGGCCGGGCATGGTCGGGTACTGGCGATCGCTGGCTTGCCAGGCGTGGGCGCAGGCGTCCGGCCGCGCGGGCGCGCTGGCCGGTCCGGTCCATCTCAACCTGGCCTTCCGCGAGCCGCTCGTCCCCGGCGAGGCCGGGGAACCGGACTGGCCCGAGCCGCTGGACGGGCGCCCGGAGGGACGGCCGTGGACAAGCTTCCAGTGGCCCGGGGCATCGCCGGATCAGCTCGAGGTGCCATGGACCGAACGCGGCGTGCTGGTCTGCGGGGACGGTGATTATGACGCGGCCGCCCTGGTCGAGCTGGCGGAGCGGGCCGGCTGGCCGGTGCTGGCGGAGCCCTCATCTGGGGCCAGGCGCGGACCGAACGCGCTATCGGCCTACCAGTACCTGCTCACGACACCCGAATTCATGGCGGCGCACCAGCCTGACCTGGTCGTCTCGGCAGGCCGCCCTGGACTATCCCGCCCGCAAAGCGCCCTGCTCGGGGCCTCTGGGGTCCCCGGGTTTCTCGGGGCCGGGCCGGCGCGCAGGCATGTGGTCATCGCGCAGGGCCCAGGACGCTGGGCCGACCCGCAGCGGGCCGCGACCGACGTGGCGCCGGCGATCCGGCTCACCGCCGTGCCTGGTCCGGCCGAGGACTCCCGGGGCTGGCTGGGGGACTGGCGCCGGGCGGACGGCGCGGCCCGGTCCGCGGCGGACGCTGTGCTCGATGGCGGCGACGCCCTGACCGAGCCGGGGCTGGCCCGGGATATCGCCAACCACGTGCCAGCAGGCTCGATGCTCTGGACCGGGTCAAGCCTGCCTGTTCGGGACATTGATTTTCACCTGTCCCCGCGGGACGATCTGCGCATCCTGGCCAGCCGCGGCGCCAGTGGCATCGACGGCACCACGTCCGCGGCCATCGGGGCGGCGCTGGCTCACCGCGGCCCGGCGTTCGCGGTCATCGGCGACCTGACGTTCCTGCACGATGCCCCCGGCCTGGCGCTCGGGCCGAGCGAGCCGCGCCCTGACCTGTGCCTGATCGTCATCAACAATGACGGCGGGGGCATCTTCTCGACGCTGGAACAGGCCGCCTTCCCTGACTCCTTCGAGCGGGTCTTCGGTACCCCGCACGGCGCGGAACTGGGTCATCTGGCCGCGGCGTTCGGCCTGCCCTATCAGCGCCTCGAGCAGCCGGGCGACCTGAGCAAGGTGCTGCAGGGCACGGGCCTGAGGATCGTCGAAGCCCGGACCGACCGTGCTGCGGGCGCCGCGCTGCGGGCCCGGCTGCGGCAGGCCGCGGCCCAGGCCGTACGCTCCGTCCTGTAACGCGCCGCTGACCAGGTGCGGGTAGCCGAGGTGGCCTGGGCTAGGACTGAACTGTCCGGAGCTGCCGCCGTCAGTTGCCCGTTCACCGCGCAGACCACGACTTACCTGGCCCTATCGGACGGATGCTCAAAATCGCGACGGTCAACACTGTCCGGTCAGCGGGCATAATGACAATGCAATGACGCTTACCCAGCTGAACGCGTTCGTCTTGGTGGCCCGGCTCGGATCGGTGACCGCCGCCGCCAACGCGCTCGGCGTCAGTGAGTCAGCCGTCTCTCAGGCCCTGTCGGCTCTGCGCCAGCACCTAGGAGATCAGCTGGTCACCCGCGGTCCTGTCGGTATGACGCTGACCGCGGGAGGGTCCCGGCTGCTCGCCACCGCCTCCCAGATTGTCGTGCTCGGCGCCGAGGCGCACGCGGCTGTGCGAGCCGCGCAGGGTGCCCCGGAACAGCTGCGATTGGTGTCCACCTCCACGATCGCCGAGTTCGTGATCAGCCCGCTGACCGAGGCCTTCATCAAGCGCTTCCCCGGCTCGGTCGAGGTGTCAGCCGGCGTCGCGGTGACCAAGGAGATGAGCGTCCTGGTCGCCAACCGGCTCGCGGATGTCGCGATCGCCCCCACCATGCCCGACGATCCGGCCCTGGCCCTGGCGAGCGAGCCGATCTTCAAATACCGGCTCGTGGTCGTGACGGCAGGCCAGCCCCGGCTGCGCGGCAACCCACGCCAGTGGCTGTGGTTCGTCGACCCGTCCGGGACCGATCCCGGCAGCGAGACCGGCCAGATGCTGACCGGTCTGCGCATTCCCGAGGACCAGGTCAGGGTCTTCCCGAACCAGACCGCCGCCTGGGCGGCCGCGGCCGACGGCACGGGCGTGGCGCCCGCGGTCGAGCACCTGGTCTCCCAGCGGCTGCGTCGCGGGGAGCTCTCCCGTGTCGACCTGCCCGGCTGCCGCATGGAAGCGTGCTGGTACGTCACCCTGCTGGAACGGCAGCAGCAGAGCGTGGCGGCCAGTTCGTTCCGCCGCTACCTGGGCACACCTGAGGCTATGCACCTGATGCGCTCGCCGGCCGGCGGGGTTCCGCCCTCGCGGTTCCGGCCGCCGGTCTACGTCACGATCTGGAGCTAGGACCGGCGCAGACCCGTGAGGCCCCCCGCTCAGGTGCGCCTTAAGTAAGCACTTATTCGCGTATTGCAGGCCGGTCCGGGCTTAGTGGATCATGAGACGCGTTGACGGGCGATGGCGCTTGTCCAGAGCAGGAGCATGCGGCATGCGAATTGAATCCGACGGGCACAGCCGCGGTAACCCGCGCTTGTATGAGCTGATCGAGCACGCTCCGAAGACCGGGAAGAGCCCGACCGTCTGGGCCTGGCCTGAGCTGATCGACTACCTTAAGGTCGCGGGCCAGCCGGTGGCGGGGCCGTGGCCGCCGCATCAGCAGCCGCGACCGGACCCCGAGGAAGACTCGCTCCCGGTGGCCGTGGCGGACCCGGAGTCCAGGCCGCCGGCCGAGCCGGTCA
>Ga0302326_10008434_pt1 | contig 22728 bp, 20 predicted proteins | sample Palsa_T0_3_FD_202264 | JGI IMG/M metagenome (GOLD analysis project Ga0302326, IMG submission 202264) | Peat permafrost microbial communities from Stordalen Mire near Abisko, Sweden - Palsa_T0_3 | ecosystem: Environmental > Terrestrial > Soil > Palsa > Peat permafrost | place: Sweden: Abisko... | reverse complement strand
AGGCGATCCTGCTTCGGCCGAACGCCGAATGGGACGTCATCGACGGCGAGCCTGCCACCGTCCAGGGGCTCTACACTGGATACGCTTGCATCCTGGCCGCGATCCCGGCGATCGCCGGCTTCGTCGGAAGGCAGCTGTTCGGCTTCTCGCTCCTCGGAATCACCTATCGGCCGCCGCTCGTGGGGAGCCTGGTCGAGGCGGTGATCGCCTATGTCCTTTCGCTCGTGATGGTCTTCATCTTGGCGCTCGTCATCGATGGGCTGGCGCCCAGTTTCGGAAGTCAGAAGAGTCAGATCCAGGCGCTCAAGGTCGCCGTCTATTCTTCGACCGCCGGTTGGGTCGCCGGGATCTTCGCCCTGGTTCCGGCGCTGACGATCATTGGCGCTCTGGGGGGCCTTTATGGGCTCTACATCCTCTATCTCGGACTTCCGAAGCTGATGAAGACGCCCCCGGACAAGGTGGTGGGGTACTTCGTGGTCTCGATCCTCGTCGCCATCGTCCTCTTCGTGGTCGTTGGCGCCGTGACCGCCGCGATCGGCGGACTTGGGCTCATGGGCGCGCCGCCCACGAGGAACATCGTGACCGGCCAAGGGGCCGGAACGCTGCAGCTCGGCAACGGTGGTTCGGTCGACCTTGGCAAGTTGCAGGCGGGCGCCGCGGCGGCCGCCGCCACCGCCAACGCGATGCAGACCGGCAAGGACGCCAACGGCAAGGCCGTCGCCGCGATCGATCCTGAAAAGCTGAAGGCGTTGCTGCCCGCCAGCGTCGACGGCCTGCCCCGGACCGAGCTGACTTCGCAGAGCGCCGGCGCGGCCGGAGTGTCGAGTTCCACCGCCGAGGCGGTCTACTCCAAAGACTCGGCGCGCATTACCGTCACGGTCACGGATCTGGCTACCATCGGCGCCCTGGCGGGCATGGCCAACGCCATGAACGTCCAAAGCAGCCGCCAGACCGCCACCGGCTACGAAAAGGTCGGTCGCGTCGATGGCCGGATGACGACCGAATCCTGGGACAATCAATCCAAGAGCGGCAAGTTTAGCGTTCTTGTCGCCAACCGTTTCACGGTCGAGGCCGATGGCACGGCCAACAGCGTCGATGATCTGAAGTCGGCAGTCGCCGCGGTGGGCCCTGATCGGCTCGAGGGTCTCGCCAAGGCCTGAGCTGCGTTAGCCGCTCCGGTCCGTTCCGGCCGCCCTAGCGCGGTTCGAATCGACCTTCGCGGGCGTGGTTGCTGAACTTTGTGAGATCCTCGTTGAAGTGCAGGCGCACGACTCCGATCGGACCATGGCGCTGCTTGCCGATGATCACCTCGGCGAGGTGGCGGATTGGGTCGAGCTTGTCCTGCCAGGCCAGGTGCTCGGCCGTGCCTTCCTTGGGCTCGGCGCGGCTGAGGTAATAGGATTCCCGATAGATGAACATGACGACATCGGCATCCTGCTCGATCGATCCGGATTCCCTCAGGTCCGCGAGCTGGGGCCTCTTGTCTTCCCGGTTTTCCACTTGTCGCGAGAGCTGAGCGGCGGCGATCACGGGCACGCCCAACTCCTTGGCCAGGGCCTTCAATCCCTGAGTGATCTGGGTCACCTCCTGGACGCGGTTGTCGATCCGGCCGCTGTCGTTGGCGGTGACGAGTTGGAGGTAGTCGACGACGATGAGATCCAGTCCGCCGACGGTTCGCTTCAGCCTGCGGGCCCGGGCCGCAAGCTTGCCCATGGAAATCGCGCCGGTGGCGTCGATGAAGAGAGGGGCCTCGGCGATCTCGTTGGCGGCGTCGCGGATGCGCCCGAACTCGGCGACGGTGATCTCGCCCTTGCGGATCTTGTCCGATGGGACGTCGGTCACCTCCGCCAGCAGGCGCATGGCTAGCTGCTCGGCTGACATCTCCAGGGAGAAAAGGGCGACGACGCCGCCGTTCACGGTCTTCCTCGAGCCGTCCGGCTGAAGTTCGTAGACGTAGTGGCGCGCCACATCGAACGCGATGTTGGCGGCGAGCGCCGACTTGCCCATCGAAGGCCGGCCGGCGATGATGATCAGATCGGAGGGATGGAGACCGCCCAGCCGCTGATCGAGATCCTTCAACCCGGTCGAGAGTCCCGCGAGCCCGCCATCGCGCTTATAGGCCTCCTGCGCCATGTCCACCGCGCCGTTCAAGGCGTCGGTGAAGTTTATGAAACCGGTCGAGGTCGAGCCGGTCTCGGCCAGGGTGTAGAGCTGCTGCTCGGCCGCCTCGATCTGTTCGCGGGCGTTGCGTTCGGGGTCGCCGGTCTGGGCGGCGGTGGCGATTTCGCCGCCGATGCGGATCAGGTCGCGCCTCAGCGAAAGGTCGTAGACGACCCGGGCGTAGTCGGGGGCGTTGGCGGCCGGCGGGGCGCGGTCGACGAGATCGGCGAGGTAGCGGATCCCCCCCATTTCCTCGAACGCCGGATCGCGCTGGAACTGTTCGGCCATGAGAATGGGGTCGGCCAGCTGACCACGCCTGACGTGGCTCTCGATCGCGGCGAACAGCCTGCCGTGGAAGGGCTCGTAGAAGTGGCGGGCCTGAAGCTGGTCGGTGAGGCGCTCGTAAGCGCTGTTGTCATAAAGGATCGCGCCCAGCAGAGCCTGCTCGGCCTCCAGGTTGGCGGGCGCGTGCGGCGGATCGGCGGCCGCTGCGGCGAGTCGCAGATCGAGGAGGGGAACGAGGGCCATGGTTACCGATAGCTTAACGGGACCAGGGACCGGGTAACGATCTTCAGTTTCGCACAGGAATTTGCCGGCCTGTGGAAGGCAGGCGGACTCTCGACGCCAGACGTCCCGCTTCCGGGTCGAGTTCGACCCTCAGGCTTCGGCGGGGGCCTGCCGGCCGGCGCCGCCGTCGAGCATGTCAGCCGCGGCTTGGGCGTCCGAGGCCCGCTCCTCCTCGAACCTCGAGGCGATGATGTCCTCGCCCCGGGCCTGGCGTTCGGCCTCGTCCTTGCTGCGCGCGACGTTCACGGTGATGGTGATCGTGACTTCGGGGTGCAGCCGCAGCTTGATCTCGTGCAGCCCGAGGGTCTTGATGGGCTTGTCGAGGACCACTGTGGAGCGGTCGACCTTGCCGCCCTCGGCGTTCACCGCGTCGGCCACGTCGCGGCCGGAGACCGAACCGTAGAGCTGGCCGCTCTCCCCGGCCTGGCGCAGCATCACGTAGGACTTTCCGTCGAGGCCCTCGCCGGCCTTCTCGGCGGTCGCGCGGGCCTTGGAGTTGCGCGACTCGATCTCGGACCGCTGGGCTTCGAACACCTTCATGTTCGTCGAATTGGCGCGTAGCGCCTTGGACCTCGGCAACAGGAAATTGCGGGCGAAGCCGTCCTTGACGTTGACGACATCTCCGAGGCCGCCAAGGCGCTCGACCCGTTCGAGAAGAATGACTCTCATCGACGCCCGCGCCTCACTTCACGACGTAGGGCAGCAGCGCCAGGAAGCGGGCGCGCTTGATGGCGATGGCGAGCTCCCTCTGCTTCTTGGCCGAAACGGCGGTGATGCGCGAGGGAACTATCTTGCCGCGCTCCGAGACATAGCGCTGGAGCAGCTTCACGTCCTTGAAGTCGATCTTCGGGGCGCCGGCGCCGGAGAAGGGGCAGACCTTGCGCCGGCGCAGGAAGTTCCTGCGGCCGCCGCCGCCGGAAGGAGCCACGTTAGAAATCGCGATTGTCTCGTCTGTCATGATGGGCTCGTTGTCTTGATTGGAACTCTAGACCGGCGCTTCTTCAAAGCGGCGCTCGCGCTCCCGGTCTCGGCGGGCGAGGACGGGCGAAAGCTCCAGATCCAGCTGCTCGACCTTCACGGTGAGAAAGCGAAGCACGTCTTCGTTGATGGCCAGCTGCCGCTCCATCTCCTTGACCGCGGGCGCCGGCGCGTCGATCGCGAGAAGGGAGTAGTGGCCCTTGCGATTCTTCCTGATCCGGTAAGTCAGATTGCGCAGACCCCAATACTCGATCTTGGCGATGTGACCGCCGAGGGACTCGATGAGCGCCTTCAGCTCTTCGTTCAAAGTTTCGGCTTGGGCCGGCGAGATATCCTGACGTGCAATCAGCACGTGCTCGTAAAACGGCATGCTTTCCTTCTTCCGTCTGGAGGGCGGCGCTCCGACCGGCCCGGAAGGCGGCGGCCGAAACGATGGTTCTCTTCGACTGTCGCCGCCGGGCGCCCGGCGGCGATCGTCGGCGAAGAGACCGCCCTCGCGTCAATCAGGCGCGGCTCTTACGGCAATCGGACCTCCGAAGCAAGCGCGGCGCGGCTTGTGCGGTCGCCCCAGACGATGCCGAGACGACGCCGACGTCGCTAGTTCGGGTGCGCCGCCCTCCAGCTCTTGAGCGCGTCTAGAGTTCGAGTCACGTGCTCGTCGGGCTTGAGATCCGAGTAGGCGAAGATCACCTTGTCGTCCGGGGTGATGACATACGATGTCCGGTCTGAATGGCCGGGGAAGACGGCCAGGGTCGCATCGTAGGTCTTGGCGATGGCCGCAGCGGGATCGGCTGCGACCGCGAACTTCGATCGGCACTCGCTGACGGAGAACTCAGCCAGGCGGTTGATGTTGCCGGCCGTGACGCCGATCACCGTGGCCCCGAGCTTCTGATATTCCGCCGTCGCATCGGCGAACTCGTGCGCCTCGATCGTGCATCCGGACGTGAAGGCCGCAGGGAAGAAGTAGAGCACGACCGGACCTTTCTTCAGGGCGTCCGAGAGCCGGAACGGGAACGTCTTTCCACCTTGGGAAGCCTGGGCCGTGAAGTCGGGAGCGGCGGCGCCGGCCTTGAGGGCGGCGTGGCTCGGCAGGGCGAAGAGCGCCATGGCGGCGGTGGCGAGTAGCACTTGCTTCATGTGAGAGGCGATCCTGATGGAGTAGGGCGCGGGCGGAAATCTTAGGAGCTTATGCGCCGCGCCGATGGTCTAGCGCCAGGATTATCAGATCTGACGCGCTTGTCGTCGTCTGGCCTTTCCCCTAACCCTCCGGCGAGGGCCACTCGCCTGCTCGGAGCCGCGTATGAGCCTTGCCTTTGTGTTCCCGGGCCAGGGCAGCCAGGCTTTGGGCATGGGCGCTGAACTGAGCCACACTTTCGCCGCGGCCAGGGCGGTGTTCGAGGAGGTGGACGAAGCTCTGGGGCAGGATCTTTCGCGCCTGATGCGCGAGGGACCCATCGAGGAACTCACCCTAACCGAGAACGCGCAACCGGCCCTGATGGCGGTAAGCCTCGCCGTCGTGCGAGCGCTTGCGACCGACTTCGATATCCCCGTCGAAAAGGCCGCGTTCGTCGCCGGTCACTCGCTTGGAGAATATTCGGCCCTGGCCGCCGCCGGGGCTCTTGGGCTTGCCGACACCGCGCGCCTTCTGAAGCTCCGAGGACGAGCCATGCAGAGCGCGGTCCCTGTGGGTGAAGGGGCCATGGCCGCTCTTATCGGTCCAAAGAGCGATGTCGCCCTAGCCGAAGCCGCGGCGGAGGCTGGCGCCTCGATCGGCGTCTGTGTCGTCGCCAACGACAACAACGCCGGCAACATCGTGATCTCCGGCGCCAGGGCCGCGGTCGACCGCGCTATGGAAAAAGCGAAGTCGCTCGGCGTCAGGGCCATGCTGCTCAATGTCTCGGCCCCCTTCCACTGCGAGATGATGGCCCCGGCGGCGGTGGAGATGTGCAAAGCCCTCGCCAGGACCAGGATCAGCGCCCCGGTCGCCCCGCTCGTGGCCAATGTCACCGCCCGACCGACGGCCGATCCGGAAATCATCCGCGCCCTGCTCATCGAGCAGGTGACGGGCCGCGTTCGCTGGCGCGAGTCGATCGAGTGGCTGGCCGGCGAGGGTGGAGTCGAGCGCTTTGCCGAGATCGGCGCCGGCGCGGTGCTCACGGGCATGGTGAAGCGCATCGCTCCCGGGGCCCAGGCGATGGCGCTGAATTCGCCGTCGGATCTTCGGTCCTTCGCCGAACAGTTCTGAAAAGCGAGGCGCGGCGCATGTTCGATCTTTCGGGAAGGGCGGCCCTCGTTACCGGAGCGTCGGGCGGCATTGGAGGCGCGATCGCGCGCACCCTCCACGAACGGGGCGCCAGGGTGGTGCTTTCAGGAACCCGGGAGGTGGCTCTCCGGGCACTGGCCGAGGCGATCGGCGAGGGCGCGCACGCCGTCGCCTGTCCGCTCACCGATTCGGCCGCGGCCGACAATCTCGTCGCGGCCGCCGAGGCCGCGGCTGGCGCGCCGATCGAGATCGTGGTCGCCAACGCTGGGCTGACCCGCGACGGTCTTCTCGTGCGCATGCGCGACGAGGACTGGAGTGCTGTCCTCACAGTCAATCTGGAGAGCTACTTCCGGATCGCCAGAGCCGCGCTTCGCGGAATGATGCGCCGGCGCTGGGGACGCCTGATCGCCATAACCTCGGTCGTCGGGGTCACCGGCAACGCGGGCCAGGCCAATTATGCGGCCTCCAAGGCCGGCATGATCGGTTTCTCCAAGGCTCTCGCCCTCGAAGTCGCGGCGCGCAATGTAACCGTCAACTGCATCGCCCCGGGCTTCATCTCCAGTCCGATGACCGAGGCCCTGAGCGAGGCCCAGCACCAAGCCATTCTCCCCAGGATCCCGCTGGGACGGCTGGGGACCGGCGCTGACGTCGCCGCCGCTTGCGTCTATCTGGCGAGCGAGGAGGGCGCCTACGTGACCGGTCAGACCCTGCACGTGAACGGCGGCATGGCGATGATTTGACGCCGGGCCTAGCCCGCTAGTGTCGCTCGGAGGAACATGCTAGGCGGACTCCGGACAGACACACGGCAAGGCTCCAGGTCGCCTGGAGACGAAGTGCATGCGTGGCGGCCTTGGGTGCGAGCCGCGCCGCGTCAACAACGAGGGACCTGATCTTCAATGTCCGATATTCTTGAGCGTGTTCGTAAGATCGTCATCGAGCATCTGGACGCAGATCCCGAGAAGGTGACGGAGAAGGCGAGCTTCATCGATGATCTCGGCGCCGACAGCCTGGACAATGTCGAACTGGTGATGGCTTTCGAGGAAGAGTTCGACATCGAAATCCCCGACGACGCGGCCGAACATATCCAGACTGTTGGCGACGCGGTGAAATTCATCGGCGAGCGGCTGGGCGCCTGAGCGAACCGCACGCAGGTGCGGTCGCCACCGGCAAGCCGCGCGCCAGGCAGATGGTCGGGGAGGCTTGATCCAGATTGGCCACGCGTAGAGTTGTCGTCACCGGCCTAGGCATGGTCACGCCCCTCGGCTGGGGCGTGGAACCGACTTGGAAGGCGCTCCTCGCCGGCGCCTCCGGCGCCGGAAGGATCACGGCCTTCGACCCTACCGACTATGCCTGCCAGGTGGCGTGCGAGGTGCCCAGGGTCGACGGGCGCGGCGGCGGCAAGGACTTCCCGGCGTCATTCGATCCAGACCAGGTGATGAGCCCGAAGGAGCAGCGGCGGGTCGACGACTTCATCCTCTACGCGATGGCAGCGGCCGACGAGGCGGTGCGCGACTCGGGCTGGTCGCCGCAGGACGAGGAGGGACGGCGGCGCACCGGGGTCAACATCGGCTCGGGGATCGGCGGCCTCTCGACCATCGCCGATACCGCCGTGGAGCTCGAGGAAAAGGGCCCGCGCAGGGTGAGCCCGTTCTTCATTCCCTCGGCCTTGATCAACCTCGCCTCCGGCCAGGTCTCGATCCGCCACCAGTTCAAGGGGCCAAACCACTCGGTCGTCACCGCCTGCGCCACCGGCGCCCACGCCGTGGGTGACGCCATGCGCTTCATTCAGCACGGCGACGCCGACGTGATGGTGGCTGGCGGCGCCGAAGCCGCCATTTGCAAGATCGGCGTCGCCGGCTTCTGCGCCTGCCGGGCCATGTCGACCCATTTCAACGACACGCCGCAACGCGCCTCCCGGCCCTACGACAAGGCCAGAGATGGTTTCGTCATGGGGGAAGGGGCAGGCGTGCTCATCCTCGAGGAACTGGAACACGCCAGGGCGCGCGGCGCCAAGATCTACGCCGAGGTGGTGGGCTATGGTCTCGCCGGCGACGCCTTTCACATCACCGCTCCGGCCGAAGATGGAGACGGTGGGTACAGGGCGATGCAGGCGGCGATCGCTAACGCCGGCGTCGAGTTGGCCGACATAGGCTACATAAACGCTCACGGCACCTCGACGCCCATGGGCGACGAGATCGAGCTGGCCGCTGTCGAGCGTCTCTTCGGCCAGGCGGCCGCCAGGATATCGATGTCCTCCACGAAGTCTTCCATCGGCCATCTGCTGGGCGCGGCCGGCGCGGTCGAGGCGGCCTTCACGGTGCTCGCCCTGCGCGATCAGGTGGCGCCGCCGACGATCAATCTGGAAGACCCATCCGTTGACACGCCGATCGACCTCGTCCCCCTCGTCGCCAAGCGCTTGAACATCGAAACCGCGCTCTCGAACAGCTTCGGCTTCGGCGGCACCAACGCGTCGGTCGTGTTCAAGAAGGCGTCGTGACCGGCACTCCGAAGGCCGTGGAAGGAGGCGACCTCGGTCCGCTGCGCCGGATACTGATCATGCTATTGGCGGCGGCGGCGGTGATCGGCGCGGCGCTTCTGATTTTCGCCCTGTGGTCGATTTGGGCGTTCAAGGGTCCAGGACCCGCGGCCGGCGAAGGCCGCTCGAGAGATGTCGTGCTCAGGCAGGGCGCGAGCCTGCCGGAGATCGCCTCGGTGCTCGGCCGGGCTCGCGTGATCGGCTCGCCGGCCCTTTTCATGGCCGCCGCCCAGCTAACGGGCGATGCGCGCCATTTGAAGGCCGGCGAGTACGATTTTCCGAGCCGCTCATCGATGCAGCGCGTGCTCGCCGCCGTCGTCGCCGGCGATGTGGTCCGCCATCCGGTAACGATTCCGGAGGGCGTGAGCTCGGAAACCGTGACCGCGATTCTGATGCGGGCGCCCTATCTGGTGGGGGTGGCGCCCGTGGCGCCCGAGGGGGCGATCCTGCCGGAGACCTACGAGGTTCAGCGCGGCGAGGATCGCTCGACGGTGCTTCAGCGAATGATGAACGCCCGCGACGCCCTGTTGGCCAGCCTGTGGCGCAGCCGCCGAAGCGACCTGCCTTTCGAGACCGCCGACCAGGCCGTGATTCTCGCGTCCATTGTCGAGAAGGAGACGGCCTTGCCCGACGAGCGGCCTCGAATAGCCGCCGTCTTCGTCAACCGCCTGCAGAAGGGCATGCGCCTGGAGAGCGATCCGACGGTGATCTACGGGCTTACCGGCGGCAAACCCCTGGGCCACGGCCTGCGCGCCTCGGAACTAGCCGAACCGACGCCGTACAACACCTATCTAATCACCGGCCTGCCGCCGACACCGATCGGCAACCCGGGCCGAGCCTCCCTGGCGGCGGTGCTCGATCCGCCGAGGACCAGCGAACTGTATTTCGTCGCCGATGGGAGCGGCGGACACGTCTTCTCCACCAGCCTCGAAGAGCACGAGAAGAATGTCGCGCGCTGGCGGGCCATGGAGAAGGCCCGATCCATACCGGCGGCCCCGTGAACTCGACAACGGGCGCGGGGCCGCGCCGCGGTCTGATGCTGGTGGTCTCGAGCCCCTCCGGGGCGGGCAAGACCTCCCTCTGTCGCCGCTTGGCCAAGGAACATCCCGCCGTCGCCTTCTCTGTTTCGGCGACCACCCGACCGCCGCGCGAAGGCGAGAGGGACGGCGTCGAGTACCGGTTCGTCGACGAGGCGCGGTTCGATGTCATGGTCGCCAGGGCTGAGTTCCTGGAATGGGCCGAGGTCCATGGGTATCGGTACGGCACCCCGCGCACCGAGGTCATGGCGGCGCTGGAAGGTGGGGCGGACGCCCTCTTCGACATAGACTGGCAGGGCGCCAGATCGATCAGGAAGTCGGCGCCCTCCGACACGGTGAGCGTCTTTATCCTGCCACCCTCGATGGCCGAACTCGCAAGCCGTCTCCATCGCCGGGCTCAGGACGACGAGACAGTGATCAGCCGCCGCCTAGCGGGGGCCAAGACGGAAATCGGCATGTGGTCGGAATACGACTACGTCATCGTCAATCGGGATTTCGAAGACGCCTATGGCGAGCTCGCGACCATCTACAGCGCCGAGCGCGCGAGACGAGTCCGCAATCTCTGGATCGGCGCCTTCGTCCAGGGCCTTCTGGACGAGGAAATCTAGGTCTCGCCTTCCAGCCATGCGCGGGCGAGGCCTAGGTAACCCTCGACCGGAATGTTCTGCGCCCGCACGGCCGGATCGACGCCGGCCCTGGCGCACAGGGCCTCTCCGCCCAACGACCGAAGCGATGAGCGCAGCATCTTGCGGCGCTGGCCGAAGGCGGCGCGCGTAACGGTCCGCAGGGCCTCGACGAGGCGGTCGCTCGGGCGCTCCGCGCGCGCGCTCAGGCCCACGACGCTGGAATCGACCTTGGGCGGGGGGGTGAACGCCCTGGCCGGAAGGCGCATCAGGATCGACGCCTCGTACAGCGTCTGGGTGATGATCGAGAGCCGTCCGTAGTCGCGGCCGCCGGGTGGAGCAACGATCCGCGCCGCCAGCTCCTTTTGAAACATCAAAGTCATCGAAGTCGGTCGCAAGGCGCCGACCATCCACTTCAGCAACAGAGCCGAGCCGATGTTGTAGGGGAGGTTGGCGACGACCCGCGCCGTGGCGGACAAGGGGCCGGCCAGGGCCGCCTCGTCGACCTCCAGAGCATCGGCAGTCACGACGACCAGTCGTCCGTCGGACACCGCCGCCATTTCGGCGAGAATCGGTGTGAACCTCTCGTCCCGCTCCACCGAAATCACCTTGGCGCCGGCTTCGAGTAGGGCGCGGGTGAGCCCGCCCGGCCCCGGGCCAACCTCGATGACCAGTTCGCCGCCGAGCGGCCCGGCCAGGCGTGCGATCTTTCTGCAGATGTTGAGGTCGAGCAGAAAATGCTGGCCGAGGCGCCGCTCAGCCCGGATCCCCGCGGCCGCGATAGCCTCCCGCGGCGGCGGCAGGTCGTCGAGGCTCATGCCGCCGCGCGGCGCTCGTGAATCTGGGCCGCCAGGCGGATCGCGGCGATCAGGCTGTCGGGGCGGGCCTGTCCTCGGCCGGCGATGTCAAGGCCGACGCCATGATCGGGCGAGGTTCGCACGATCGGCAATCCAAGGGTGACGTTCACGCCGCCCCAGAAGTCGAGCATTTTCACGGGAATGAGCGCCTGATCGTGGTACATGCAGAGGACCGCGTCGTAACGGCGCCGGGCCTCGGCGTGGAAGAGGCTGTCCGCAGGATGGGGTCCGCTGGCCTCGACCCCGGCTTCGCGCAGGGCCCGGACGGCCGGACCGATGATCGATATCTCTTCCTCCCCCAGCGCGCCCCCTTCGCCGGCGTGAGGGTTCAGGGCCGCGACGGCCAGTCGGGGCAGCGAGACGCCGAAGTCCGTCCGCAGGGCTTCGCGGGTCACCAGGCCGGCGTTCACGATTCTATCGGTGGTGATCAGCTCTGCGACCTCGGCCAGAGGCTCATGGATCGTCACCAGACTGACTCGAAGATCGCCGGCGGTGAGCATCATCACCGGTCCGCTTGCCTCGCCGGTCGCCTCGCTGGCCGTAAGTTCACCCAGGAACTCGGTGTGGCCCGGGAGGTTGAAGCCGGCGGCATAGAGCGTCGCCTTGGCTATGGGCGCCGTGACCAGCGCCGCCGCTTCGCCGGACAAAGTCAATCCGGCCGCCGTCTCGATCCATCTGATCACCTGCGCGGCCGCCGCCGGCGAGGGCTGGCCGGCCACGACGGCGCTGGAGAGGGGCAGATCCAGGACCGGCAGCGCCTCGGCGAATATCCTCGCCGCTTCCGAAGGCCCCGAAACCGCACGCACGATCGAAGCGCCCGCATTGGACGCCGCCGCCAGCGACAGGGCGTCTCCTACGACCATGAATGCCGGGCCTTCCGAGCGCAGGGCCGCCCAAGCCTTGACGATGATTTCCGGGCCGATGCCTGCCGGTTCACCCAGGCTGATCGCTATGGGGCCGGATCTCACCGCAACTCGATGGTTGCAGAGTTCCGCAGGTCACGCAAATAGCGCTTGGCGATCATCGACAGCTGCTCTCCATAGAGGCGGTCGGAGATCTGCTCGTGGGTCATCATCTGGGCGCCCCCAACCCGCTTGGCGCAGACCGCCAGCAGGTGAAGCCCGGCCTGGGTTCGGATCGGCTGCGAAACCTCGCCTACGGCCAGCCCTTCGGCGGCCTGGCGGAAGGCGGGCGCGAGGTCCTGGGTCTCGGCTTCTCCCAGATCTCCTGACACGACCCCTTCGACCTTGGCCGACTCGGTCGCCAGGTTGTCGCATCCCTTGAACTTGGCGCGCAGGGCCAGGAGCTTGGCGTTGGCCGCGGCCACCACGCTTTCGGCGGCCGTGGTCGGCAGAGCGATGGCCGCCTGTTTGAGGGTGATCAGGGTCGATGCGCCGCCGGCGCGCCGTTCCTTCAGATAGACGATGTAGACCCCATCCCTCACCGGGATGGACGCCGAGAGCTGGCCGGGCCGCAGCGTCTCCAGCGCCCGATCGACCTCGGGGGGCATCTCACCCGGCGACACCCAGCCCACCTCGCCGCCGTTGGCCGCCGTCGGCGAACTGGAAAACTGCCGCGCTACGGCCGCGAAGGGCGCGCCCTTCTTCATTTCGCCGACAAGCTGCTCTGCGCCCCGCTGCGCGGCTTCCTGGCCGCCGGCGCGCGCCGCGTCGATGAACACCTCGCTGACTTGGTACTGGGGTTTGCCCGCCTCGGCGGCGAGTCTCGCCTGGTAGGCCTTGACCTGGTCTTCCCCGATCGTCAGGCGCGAGCCGTAGCGGCCTCTGATCCAGCCCCGCCAGCTGATTTCGGTGCGCAGCTGATCGCGGAATGTGTCGGCGCCGACGCCTTGGGCCGCCAGCTGAGCCAGCAGCTGATCGGCGCTGGTATTATTGCCGCGCGCGATGTCGGCGAGCTCGTCGTCCACCTCGGCCGCGGAGGCGATCAGGTTGAATTTCTGCGACTTGCTCTGGTTCTTCAGCTCCTGCATCTCCAGGTGCTCGTCGACCAGGGACCGCAGGGCTTCTCGCTGAATGTCGGGCAGGTTCTGCTCGGTGGGCTGGATGCCGGCCGTGACGATGAGCAGGCGCATCCGCTGGATCACGTCGTAGCTGGAGATGATTTCGTCGTTGACCGTGGCCACGACGCCCGCCGACATTCCTTGCGGCGCGGCCGGGGCCGGCGCGGTCGCCGGCTGCAGGCTGGCGCCCCCGGCGTCCTGGGCGCCCCCAGCGTTCTGGGCGGCGGCGGGGGTGGTTGCCGCCAGGCTCAGAGCGAACAAGGTCGCACCTCCGACTCGCGCGGCGGCGGCGATGTCACTCGTCAAGCCCATGGTTCGTGCAGTTCCTCGCGTGGACGGCGCGCCGCTTCGCAGCCTCAGGGGACTGGCGGGCGGTCTGCGCTGTATCCTGAATTGCCCATTGTGGCGAGCGTTAGGCGAAGGACGACCGATGTCGAGGGCCCGAGCGTGCCGTTGAACGTCTCGTCGTGCCGGTAGAGCAGCTCGACCCTGATGCAGTTGTCCCGATAGACGATGCCAACGTCCTCCCTGCGCCAGACCCCGGCCTCGAGATCATGAATTCCGTACACCGAAAGGCCCCAGTGGCGCGTGGCCCAGATCTCGCCGCGAAAATCCAGGCTCTTGATCGCGCAGGCCGGGAGCGTGGAGGTGGGTGGAGGCGAGTTGAGGCAGAAGGGAGACGTAGAGGTGCTGGCGGAGGCGGCGGGGAGGCTGGAGAGAGGCTGGCCGATGGGCGATTGGGCTTCCTGGAGATAGCTGACATAGCCGGTGAATCTCGAGGTGGCGAAGTTGGCGCCGGCCTCCAGCCGATTGACCGCGAACGTATTTGTGTCGAGCCGCCACCGCGAGAAGACGTGGACATTCTGAAGGGGGGTGGCCTCGGCTTCGATTATGTAGTCGGAGAGCGGCGTCTGCAGTCCAGTATACTGTGGAATTCCTGGATCGGCTTCGGCGCGAAGGCTCCTGCCGACCAGGATGCTGGCGCTGCGTCCGTCGTCCAGGAAGGCGGTGGCGCGGCCGCCCAGATTGAGCTTCTGGCCGCCGTCGTAGATGTCGAAGCCGGGCGCCTTGTTCGCATCGAAGAGATTTGTGTCGTCGAATTCGAAATCGGCGCTGTCCTCGTCGGGAATCCTTAGATTCTGATGCACTTCGGGAGACACCGACACCTGGGCCAGCGGCTCGAGCAGCCAGGTGACATCGCCCGCGCGCCTGATGAGAGGATAGCTGATGTTGACGCCCACGTCGCCGAAGGCCTGGGGGATCGTCGCTCCCATGGTTGTCGTCGGCGCGCCGCCGTTGGCCGGAGTCACGGGCAGATTCGTCAGCGAATAAAGGTCGACGCGGCCGTCCACGAAGGGGTCCAGGCGCAGTCCGTTCGAGAAGATGAAGGTGCGCTGCCAGTCGGCCTCGACGGTGGCGCGCCGGCTGTCGATGCCGGGGAGGGACGGCTGGTCGACCGATTGCGCCCGGGTGAGCGCGACGGCGCTGCCATCGATCCGCAGACGACCGCCAAGAATGGGATCGGAAGGCTCCCACCGCCCCTCGATCAGGGGCGCGATGGTCGGAAAGGTGCTCTGGTCGTCGTTGGGCCGCAGGCCCTGGACGTTGATCGCCGCGACCGAAAGATACGAACCCGAGTCCTGGTGGACGGCGTAGAGTTGCGAGATCAGCCGCTGGTCGTCGGCGGCGTAGAGGCCGCGATCGGTGAAGACGTCCGGGACGGAGTATTTCTCGAACAGGAGCTTGTCCGAGGTCCGTTCGGCGGTGAAGCCCCACTCCCAGGCCGGGCTTAGATCGAAGAGGCCACTGCCGAGGATGTAGCTGCGCGAGGTGTCCGGCCCGAACTTGTCGCCGCCTGAGGTGAAGTCCTGATCGAAAGTATAACCGGCGCGAATGTCCATCGTCCCGGAATAGAGCCTCTGGCGAAAGTCGACATTCAGGAATGGGTTCACCTTGCTGTTCAGCTGCGGCGCGATGGTGATGTCGGACGAAGTCGAAATCACCTTGTAGTATGGCTGCTCCCAGCTGAAGCCGCGCTCGCCGCTGACGGTCACTATGGGCAGCAGCAAGCCTGATTTGCGGTCTGCGGTGGGATCCGCCGTCCAGAAGACCGGCAGGTAGAAGACGCTGACACCCTTTACCTGAATGACCGCATGCCTGAAGTAGATCGTGAGCTTCTTGTGATCCTGAACCACGCTCTTGGCCCTGATCGACCAGGTCGGGCGTTTGCCGTTGTTGTCGGCGCAGATCGGACAGGGCGTGAAGACCACGTCGTGGAGCTCGGTCAGGTTCTGGCCCTTCCGATTGGCGGTGGCGGCGGCGATCTTCACCTGCTCGGCGAGGCGGGTGGAAAATCCCAGCGCGAACCCCTCGGACATGTCCTTGTCCAGGGTGATGTCGTCGGCGAACTGGGCCGTCCCGTCGGGGTTGATGATCTGGACCTTGCCGTGGGCGGTGATGACGCCGGTATTGCGGTCGTATTCGACCGCGGCCGCCCTGAGGACCCGGTCCTTGTAGCGCGCCTCGACGCCGCCCCTGGCGAACACCTTGCCATTGGCGTCGTCGCTGATGAGTTCGTCGGCCTCCAGATAGAAGCCGCCGCCGGAGAGTCCGTCATCGGGCGCCGCCGCGGCCCGGGCGGCGCCCGGCTTCTGATGCGTGACGACCATGGCGCCCGCCGCCACGGGCGCCAGCATCGGGACCGCGAGCGCAAGGAGGGCGAACCCCGCAAGCCTCTCGGCTCCCCGCGCCCGCGGGGCTCTGGGCCACGCCTTCGGGTCAGCCATCTTCGGTGTAGCAGAGCAGGGTGACGCCGGAGAGCAGGGCCAGCACCGGGGTCGCCCAGGCGGCCACGAACGCCGGCAGGACTTCGGTGCCGCCCAGGGCGCCGCAGAACTGATTGGAGAAGAAGATCACGAACCCTAGCGCCACGCCGGCGCCCGCCAGCTGCGCCAGGCCCCCCAGCCGCATCAGCCTCAGGGAGAAGGCGGCGGCCAGGACCGACATGGCGAAGAACATCAGCGGCGTCGCCAGCAGCTGCTCGAGGCGCAGCCGGTAGACCGCCGACGAGTAGCCGGCCAGCTCGGCCGAGCGGATGGTGGCGGGCAACCGCCAGAGCGTGATCGTGGAGGGCGAGGCGAACTTTTCCATGGCCGTTCGCCTGTCGAGACTGGAGGGAATCGAGAGCTGTTCCGAGCGCACCGATCCGGAGCCTGGGAGCGCCTCGCGCACGTTCGTAAGGCGCCAGAAACCTGGCGCCAAGACCGCCTGGGCGGCGTCGATGCGGCGGGAGAAGTCGAGATCGCCGGTGCGCGCGACCGTCTGGATGAAGAGGGAGACGCCCCTCAGCCGAACCGTCTGGCCGACCATGTCGTGCGACCTGGCGTGAATCACGATCTGGTCGGAGTCGTCGCCCTGCCGGAGCCAGACTTCATGGGCCTGGTCGCGCGTCAGGCCGCCGACCAGTTCGGCGCTCCGGTCCTCGAAGCGGCCATTGAGATCGGAGGCGACGGGGTTGAGAACGGTGATCGTGAGCGCCCCGACGAAGAACGCGGTCACCGCCGTCGGCAATATGAACCGCCAAGCGGAAAGTCCGGCCGCGCGCATCGCCACCAGCTCGCTCTGGCGATTGAGGACGACGAAGGCGCCCATCACTCCGAACAGGAAGGCGAACGGCACCAGCTGGAGGATCACAGACGGCGATTTCAGCAGTGTCAGTCCCATCAGCTGGATGAAGCTGAGGTCGATCTTTCCGCCGAGCGTTCGCGAGAGTTCGACGAAGTCGATGAGGACCACGACCGAGCTGACGACGGCGAGCGCCGCCCCGACTCCGACGAGGGCGCGGAAGAGCACATAGCTCTGAATCCGGCTGGGCACGTCGCTCAGGCTCCAAGCGGCGGCGCAACGGCCACGCGCCCGAGCCTCGGCAGCGCCAGCCGCGCGGCCGGGGCGAAGAGGACGAGGGCCGAGAGCGCGATGGCGACCAAGGGCACGAGATATTGCAGGGTGTTGAGCTGGGGGTGGCTCGAGGCCGCCGCCTGCACGCCGACGCCCAGGGTGCGCGTGACCAGGGCCGCCGCGCCCGCGGCGGCTATGCGCGCGCCGTAGCCCAGGCGGCTGAACGGTCCCCCGATCACGGCCGCCAGGGCCATGGCCATGAAGGCGATGTTGTAGAGCGAGGAGGCGAACCGCGAATGGCCTTCCGCCAGCATCTTCGAGAGATTGGCGCGCTCCCATGCGCGCCGCTTGTCCGGAAAGAACAGCTCATGGGGGTAGCGATCCGAGAGCTTGTACGAGACGGCGTGGTCGGCCGGGGCGAGGGAGCGCAGGTCGAACACGTATTCGTCGAACGAAAGGAAATTGAGCACGCCGACGCTGGAGAACTCTTCGGTCGCGCCCTGGCGCATGACCAGGACCGGGGCCCCGGCGCGCTTGGCGATCCGGCCCTCCCTGGCGGTGATGGTGGTGTCGCGGCCGCCGCCGTTGTCGACGTCGATGAAGATGTTGTGCAGGCCGCCGGCGTCATCGGCCGACTGGGCGTAGACCGTGACGCCCGGGGCCGGATGGGTGAATTGTCCGGGCTTGATCAGGGCCGCGGCCAGGTCGCTGCGAACCTCCTCGAGCGTCTGGCGCAGCAGGCGGAAACACAGCGGCTGGATCCACAGCGTCAGGCACAAGGAAAGAACGGCCACGACGGCGGCCAGCCTGATGGCCGGAGAGATCACCCGCCAGCGGGTCATGCCGCCGGCAAAGCAGATGACGATTTCCTGTTCGGTATGCAGGCGGTTGAGCGCCACCAGGCCCGCGACCAGGACCGCCACGGGCAGGATCAGCGCCACCAGCTGGGGCATGGCCAGAAGGGTGATCTTGGCGAAGATCAGGGGCCCCTGTCGCTGATCCACCAGGATGTCGAGGGCCGAGAGGCTTTGGCTGAGCAGAGCCACGGCCGAGAGGGCGGCCGTCGCCAGGAGGGTCGGCCCCAGCAGCTGGCCGAGCAGATAGCGTTCGATCAGGCGCAGGTGTTTCGCCTTAAGGCTGAAGCGCGCGCCCGGATTTGGGCCCCGACCCTCTCTAGCCCCCGCTTCCGTCCGTAGACAACCATCTGGCGCCCGTCAGGCGAGGAGCGGCGGTCGCGCGTCGGCGACGGGCCCGAACACCTTGGCGAACGCGCCTTTCATCGCCCGGTCGGCATCGTCCATGGTCGCCTCGCGGCCGAGGTCGCGAAGGCTGGTGACGCCATGGTCGGCGATCCCGCAGGGAATGATCCCGGTGAAGTGCTCGAGATCCGGCGCGACATTGAGGCTGACGCCGTGGAAGCTCACCCATCGGCGCAGCTTGACGCCGATGGCGGCGATCTTGTCCTCCCTGGGAGCGGCTCCCTCCGCCTCCCTGACCACCCAGACGCCGATCCTGCCGCACCGCGTCTCGCCTGCGACGCCCAGATGTGACAGCGCCTGGATCATCCACGCCTCGAGGCCCGACACGAAGGCGCGGACGTCCCGGCCGCGACGGGCGAGATCGAGCATGACATAGGCCACCCGCTGCCCAGGCCCGTGGTAGGTGAACTGGCCTCCGCGGCCGCTGGCGAACACCGGGAAGCGGTGCGGAGCGATGAGGTCGGAGGGCTTGGCCGAAACCCCGGCGGTGTAGAGCGGCGGATGCTCGAGCAGCCAGACGAGCTCGCGGCCCTCGCCCCTGGCGATGGCCTCGACGCGCGCCTCCATGGCCGCCACCGCCGCCTCGTATTCGACCGGCGATCGCGATACCGCCCAGTCCACCGGCGCGCGCGCCGCGCCGCCGCCGCTCGCCGGCTCTGCACCGTCCATCGCGCCAATGTGGCGCCGACGGGGGTGGGCGCAAGGCGCGACCCTTCCCAAAGCCGGGGCCATTTGCTACGCCCCGCCGCTCACAAGGCGGTCGTGGCGGAATTGGTAGACGCGCAGCGTTGAGGTCGCTGTGGGGCAACCCGTGGAAGTTCGAGTCTTCTCGACCGCACCATGAGACGATCGCAGGCAGCGTCATCGCAGCGCGGACCGGCGGCCTTCATTCCGCTTTGATCGGCCTCTTTCTTGCGCGGGAGGCCGACCGGTCGTGGCGACTGTCTCGATCTGGGCTGGAGGACCGATGGATCCGCGTCATCAAGTCTCTCGCGGCGGGATCGCCCTGATCAAGCGGTTCGAGGGCCTGCGCCGGGAAGCGGCGCGGCTCGACGACGGCCGCTGGACGATCGGTTATGGCCACACCCGCACCGCCCGCGCCGGCGCGACCGTCGACGAGCGCGACGCCGAGGCCCTGCTCCTCTACGACCTGATTGGCGTCGCCCACGCGGTCAACGAGTGGTCGCACGCGCCGCTCAATCAGCACCAGTTCGACGCCCTCGTCTCGTTCGCCTTCAACATCGGACTCGAGAACTTTCGCCGCTCCCTCACCCTTCGGCGGCTGAACGAAGGCCGGATGGTCGAGGCGGCGCTGGCGATGGAACTCTGGCGCCGCGCCGATTTCGAGGGCGAACGGATCGTCATCGATGCCCTGGTCCGCCGCCGGGCCTACGAAAAGACCCTGTTCCTGAAGCCCGTCGACTCCTGGGCGCTGGCCCCCACGCCGGTCCTGCCGCCGAAGCTCGACTACGATGTCGCCTCGGTGATGCCGAGCCGCCCGCCGACGGTGGTCACGACCAAGATGGAAGGCGGCCGCGCCGAGATCGAGCGGCCGCCAAGCGAACCGGCCGCGCCGCAGGCGCCGAGCGAGGAGGCCCAGTCGGCCAGCATCGCCGCCGCCGCGGCGCTCTCGGCGCGCCTGGATGCGATTGCGCCGGACGAGCCCCAGGAGACTCCGGAGGAGACGACGGCCCTCCTGCCCCTGGAGGAACTGCATGCCGGCCCCGACGCCGTGGAGGATGAGGTCGCGCCCGCAGACGAGACGCTTACCGACGGGGCGCCCGAAGACCCGGCGCCCGCCGACGAGGCGCCGGCCACGGTCACCACCCGACCTTCCCTCGACCTTCGCAACGTCCCGCTCTTCGAGGCGCCCTCAGGGCCGCGGCCGAGAAACGGCCCGGTTCCGCTCTTCCTTCTGGGCCTGGCCGGCGTCGCGCTCTTCGTCATCGCGGTGAACTTCGGTTTCCGCTCGCCGGTCCCCGGAGCGCCGCCCTTCGCCGGCGGGCTCTTCGGCTGGGTGTTCGGCGGCGCCGGCATCGCCTGCTTCGCGCTGGCGGCCTATTTCCTGCTCGTCAGGCTGGGCGAGGGCGACAGGGGCCCGCACGGCTGACCCTCGAGGACCGGCCCCGCCGGCTCGCCCGCGGCCGGGGCCCGTGATAGAGCCTCGCGCCATGAGCGGCAGGGCGATGATGGAGTTTGGTCTCGGCGAGACCGTCGACGCCATCCGCGAAACCACCGCCAGGTTCGCCGCCGACCACATCGCGCCGCTCGCGGCCAGGATCGACGCCGACAACACTTTTCCCCGCCAGCTCTGGCCGATGATGGGGGCGCTCGGCCTGCACGGGATCACCGTCGAGGAGGCGTTCGGGGGCCTGGGCCTGGGCTACCTCGAACACGTCGTCGCCATGGAGGAGGTCTCGCGGGCCTCGGCCTCGGTGGGCCTCAGCTACGGCGCCCATTCCAATCTCTGCGTCAACCAGATCCGGCGCTGGGGAACGCCGGAGCAGAAGCGGCGGTATCTGCCGGCCCTGATCTCCGGCGAGCACCTGGGCGCGCTGGCCATGAGCGAGGCCGGCGCGGGGTCGGACGTCATGTCGATGAGGCTGAAGGCGGAGCGGCGCGGCGACCGATTCGTCCTCGACGGAACCAAGTTCTGGATCACCAACGGTCCGACCGCCGACATCATCGTCGTCTACGCCAGGAACGAACCTGAGGGCGGCGGCCTTTCCGCGTTCATCGTCGAGAGGGGTTTTCCCGGCTTTCGGGTCTCGCAGAAGCTCGACAAGCTCGGCATGCGCGGGTCCGACACCGGCGAACTGGTGTTCGAGGGCTGCGAGGTTCCGGCCGAGAACCTGCTCGGCCCGGGTCCGGGCGCTGCCGCCGCGGTGCTGATGAGCGGTCTTGATTTCGAGCGCACGGTCCTCGCCGGAGGGCCGCTTGGGATCATGCAGGCTTGCCTCGATGCCGTCCTTCCCTACGTGCGCGAGCGCAAGCAGTTCGGCCGGCCGATCGGCGGCTTCCAGCTGATGCAGGGCAAGGTCGCCGACATGTATGTCGCGGCCAATTCGGCTCGCGCCTATGTCTACGCCGTCGCCAGGGCTTGCGACGCCGGCCACGGGGCCAGGGCCGACGCCGCCGGCGCGATCCTGCTTGCCTCCGAGAACGCGGTCCGGACCTGCCTCGAGTCCATCCAGGCGCTGGGCGGAGCGGGCTACCTTCGGGATTTTCCGGTCGAGCGCTACCTGCGCGACGCCAAGCTCTACGACATCGGCGCCGGCACCAACGAGATCCGCCGCTTCCTGATCGGCCGCGAACTCATCGGCGCCGGCTGAGGCGCGCCCAAAAAGCGAGGGGCCGCCCCCTTGCTTGGGAGCGGCCCCTCCATCGTCGTGACCGCGGCGTCGTCGATGATGAATCGAACGGCCGCGACCTTTATCCTTCGGAGCGTCGAAACGCCGTCAGGAGAGAGCCTCCGTGTGAAGACTCCAGGTCGCTTGCGACCGCGGCTGGAGACAATGAGACACTGGACCACCTCCTTTCAGCTGTTGAACAGGGAAGGCGAATATGGCGCGGATTCGCGCGTCTTTCAAATCCCGCGCTCGCCTTGACATCCAAAAGGGCCCGTGCGCCCTTCCGCGCCTCCCAAATCCAGGCCTTCGGGACCCTTTAGAAATGCACCCCTATCGCACCCACACCTGCGGCGCCCTGCGGCTCGCGGACCAGGGCGCGAACGTCCGCCTTTCGGGCTGGATCCATCGCAAGCGCGACCACGGCGGCCTGCTCTTCGTCGACCTGCGCGACCACTACGGCGTCACCCAGCTCGTGGTCCAGCCGTCGACGCAGGCTGGCGCGGCGCTCGAGCGCCTTCGGCCCGAGAGCGTCGTCACCATCGACGGCGAGGTCGTGGCCAGGAGCGCCGAGACCCTGAACGCCAATCTCGCCACCGGCGAGGTCGAGGTCCGGGTCGGGGAGGCGAGGGTGCTTTCAGAAGCCGCGGAGCTGCCGTTCCCGGTCTTCGGCGAACCGGACTATCCCGAGGAGATCCGGCTCACCCACCGCTACCTCGACCTGCGCCGCGAGACCCTGCACCGCAACATCGTGCTCCGATCCAGGGTCATCGATTCGATCCGTCGCCGGATGGTCGACCAGGGGTTCACCGAGTTCCAGACCCCGATCCTCACCGCCTCGAGCCCAGAGGGCGCGCGCGACTTCCTGGTGCCCTCGCGCCTGCACCGGGGCCGGTTCTACGCCCTTCCCCAGGCCCCCCAGCAGTTCAAGCAGCTGCTGATGGTGGCCGGCTTCGACCGCTACTTCCAGATCGCCCCCTGCTTCCGCGACGAGGACCCCCGCGCCGACCGCGCGCTGGAGTTCTACCAGCTCGACGTCGAGATGAGCTTTGTCGACCAGGCGGACGTCTTTGCCGCCATGGAGCCGGTGCTGCACGGCGTCTTCACCGAGTTCGCGCAAGGAAAACCGGTGACGCCGCTCCCGTTTCCGCGCCTCGCCTGGCGCGACGCCATCGCCCGCTACG
>Ga0302326_10008432_pt1 | contig 22730 bp, 15 predicted proteins | sample Palsa_T0_3_FD_202264 | JGI IMG/M metagenome (GOLD analysis project Ga0302326, IMG submission 202264) | Peat permafrost microbial communities from Stordalen Mire near Abisko, Sweden - Palsa_T0_3 | ecosystem: Environmental > Terrestrial > Soil > Palsa > Peat permafrost | place: Sweden: Abisko... | reverse complement strand
GCCTTCCACAAGGCGTTGTCCGGGTCGCGCGCAACGGCCGCCCGCAGTTCCTCCAAGCCTTCCTTCCACTGGCCCAGGCGCAGCAGCGCGATGGCCAGGTTCACGCGGATGCCCACATGATCGGGCAGGCGGGCGTGAGCCGCGCGGTACTTGTCTAAAGCTCCGGCCAGGTCGCCGGCGTTCTGCAGGTCGGCGCCCTGATTATTCAACTGGAGGCCGGCCAACAGGTTCTGGTCGGTCCGGTCTTTCTCGCGGAGCACTTCGGCCAGTTTTTTCTTGACAGCGTCGGCTTGCTCCGCCTGGCCGTCCAGGCGCAAGGCGCGCTGCAAATTGTAGAGCGCAGTCTGATTCTGTGGATCGAGCCGGGCGGCCTCCTGCAAATGCGCTACAGCGTCGTGCGGTTTGCCCATGTCGAGATATTGCGAGCCAAGCCGGGTTTGTGCCACGGCATCCGCCGGCGCCAGGATGACGGCGCGTTCGAAGGCCGCCAGCGCGCCGGCGTCGTCCAGCAGAGTCTTGCGCGCCTCGCCCAGGTCCGACCATGCCTCGGCGAAATCGGGACGCAGCGATACAGCCCGCTGCGATTGCGCCGCGGCTTTTTGCAGGTCGCCGTCCGCCGTATACACTTTGGCCCGCAGGTAATGCGCGGCGGCGGCGTCCGGCTTATTCCCCAGCAGCGCGATGGCGCGATCCAGGTGTAAGGCGGCGGCATCGAATTCGCCGCCCTGAATCAGAATCGCACCCAGATTGAGATGCGCCGGGGCAAATCCGGGATCGAGCGCGACGGCTTTTTCGAATAGTGGGTGGGCCGCCGACGGGTTGTCGAAGGCGATGAAGGCTTCGCCCAGGGCGTTGTGCGCCTCGGCGGAGCGCGGCCGCAGCCGCACCGCTTCACTCAATTGCGCGATAGCCCCGGCGCGCTCGCCATCTTCCTGAAGTACGCTTCCGAGCAGCAGACGCGCGTCCGCATTACCAGGATCGGCCTGGATAATTTCGTGAAGCAGCCGGATTGCCTCCGGCCGCTGCCCTTTGGCGAGCAGCGCCCAGGCATCTTCGACGGGAGGGTGCTGCGCCGCCCACAGGCCGGCACACAGCAGCCCGAGCGTCAGGTGACCCATCATCTCTTGAAGCTCTCCGCGCGCGTGATGCCGGCGCCTTCCGTGATGTGGATCAAGCGATCCGCCGCCACGCCGGTCAGTTTCTCGATTTGTCCGAGAGGCCACCGGATTTCCACGTCCGCCGCGGCTACCGGGCCCAACCCGAAATGCAGCCGCGTGTCATTGCAGGATAAGTACGACGATTGGCCGAGCACTTCCTGCGCCTGCACCTTGCCGCCATAGCGCACCGTCACCCGCGCGCCGATAGCGCTGCGATTCGATTTCACTCCATGCAGCTTCACCTTAATCCAGTGATAGCCGCCTGTCACATCGTTGCGCAACAGGGAAGGCGGCTCGTTGTGATTGACGACCAGGATATCCAGGTCGCCATCGTTATCGAAATCGCCCACCGCACAGCCGCGGCTGGAGTGCAAGGCTTCCACTCCCGGTCCGGCCTGGCCCAGTAACTCCTCAAACCTGCCATCGCCCAAGTTACGGAACACCACGCGCGGCGTGAGGTAACTGTCATGTATTTCAGGGTAGATGCCGCCCGTGACCCAGAAGATATCCGGATTGCCGTCGTTATCCAGATCGGCGACCACGATGCCCCAGGAGACATACCGGGTCTCGACGGCCAGGCCGGCGCGCAGCGTCATATCGCGGAAGCTGCCTTTGCCGTCGTTGATGTACAAAGCGGGTGTGTCGGCGGAGAAATGGGTCTTGATAATGTCGAGGCTGCCTTCGAGGCGCAGATCGCCGATGCCCAGTCCCATGCCCGCCTGTTCCATGCCATCGTCGCTGAGGGCCACGCCTCGTTCCAAGCCCTGCTCGGTGAAGGTGCCGTCGTGGTTGTTATGAAAGAGCAGGCCCGGCGTGGAGTCGCATGCCAGGTAGATGTCCGGCCATCCGTCGTTGTCGAAGTCTGCCGCCGTAGCCGTCAGCCCGTAGCCACCATCCACCTTGCCGACCCCCGACGCGTCGGTGACATCGGTGAATGTGCCATCGCCGTTATTGCGATAGAGACTATGACGGCCATACGGGAGACCGCGCGGCCCGCAGAAGACGCCTTCCATGCAGCTCTTTGATGCGCCCGCGCGCGGCACGGTCTCGATGTCGAAAGTGACATAGTTAGACACAAACAGATCCAGGCGGCCATCCCGGTCATAATCGAGGAAGGTGCATCCCGAGCCGAAGCGCGGCCGCGGATTCCACAATCCCGCTTCCTTGGTTACGTCCGTAAAAGTGCCGTCGCCGTTATTGCGGTACAACGCGTTCTGGGGCCAGCCGGTGATGAACAAGTCCTCGAAGCCATCGTTGTTGTAATCGCCGATGGTTACGCCGTACTCGTATCCGGTGCGGAAAAAGCCGGCCTTTTCGGTGACATCGCTGAACGTGCCATCCCGATTGTTTCGATAGAGCCGTTTCGAAGCATTGGCAGGCGGATCGCCGAAGCGCGAGCCAGTCAGCACCAGGACATCGAGCCAGCCGTCGTTATCGTAATCGAAGAAGGCCGCTCCGCAACTCATGGCTTCGATCACGTAGTCGGCACGGCGGGGATGGCCGCACACCACCGGCTCCTCAATTCCGGCCTGGCGTGCGATATCGGTAAAGCGGGCATGAAAAGGAAGTCCGGAAGGCTTACCGCGCGGTGCGGCCTTGACCCCTCGGGAGGCCATCCCCTGCGGTAGCTGACTGAAGGCCGGCCATGCAAGCAAGCTCAATACGCTCCGCCGGGAAAGAGACACCATGGTCACAATATAGTTGGAATCGGAGCGGCCTGCCCGAAATAAAGACAGCGGCGGGAAGTTTCCTCCCGCCGCTGTTTGGGGTAGTAGTGGGCTGGCCGGGCTAGAAAAGTATCTTCAAGCCTAGCTCCACCTGCCGTCCGCTTTGGTTGCCGTAGGTGCCGCCCTGCGCGCCGAAAATGCCGCCAGGAGCGCCCTGGTACAGAGCTTGTCCGAACGTGGAATCGGTAACGCCGGTGTCCGGATCGCCCCGGTTCAAACGGTTAGTGGCGTTGTACGCCGCCATCTTGAGCTCCGCGTGGAACCTTTCGGTGATATTGAAGGCCTTGGTCAAGTTGCCGTCCAGCACCCAGAACTTCGGACCCGTCAGGCAATTGTATTGCAACGGATTGGTCCGCAGAACATATGTATTGGCGGGTATTGGAGAGAACACCGAAGTGTTAAACCAGTGCTGGGGCGTGGGATCGGAAATGCACGGGTTGCCGCTGACGTTCATGTTACCGAACTGCGGGAAGTCTCCGGTCATGAAAGTCCAGATTCCGGCTACCTTCCAGCCTCCCACGATGGCATCCGCCGCTTTTGGTAACGCATTGAGATACGGCTTATTCTTGCCGAACGGCAGTTCCCACGTACCCGCGAGGTTCAGGCGATTGCGCGGCTGATTGCTGTCCTGCCACGTGAGTTGGTTCGCGTACCATTCCTGGTCGTTGAAAACGTTGCCGTTCAGGAAGCCGTTGGTCTGGGCTTTCTCGCGAATGTACACATAGGTAGCGATGAAGTTGTAGCCCTTGCTGAACTGTTTCTGCGCTTTCAACTCCACCGACTGGTAGCGCTCGGCCGCTCCCAGAACACCCAGTTCGTATAAACCGCCGTACTGGGGATAAGGCACCAACAACGAACCTAGCGAAACGGTTTGCTGGTTATACAGCGGGCCCGGCATCAATGTGGTGTTCAGGTAATGATAGAAAGGATTCGCCACCTGTACATTCAACTGGTTCTGATACTGTACCTCCAGTTGCGGGTTGATCTGGTTCAACGCCTTGGTGTACTGCTGGTTGCCGACGTTCAGGAAGTAGGTTCCCGATACCACAATCTGGCCGGGAATCTGGCGCTGAATGTTGAAGTTAAATCGGTCGTTGCGGGCCTTCTGCTGGTTCGGGTCGTACCACAGCAGAGATTGGCCGCCGCGGCCCAGATTGCCGCCGTAGCCCGTGCCCAGGATGGGCAATAGCGGGTTCGTGCCAGACGGATAGGGATTGGAGATGGTTTCCTGCGGCACGCCATCGTGCGGCGCGAGCGTGTTCTGGTAGCCCGTCTCTCCGAGGAAAGGCGGCTCCAGGAAACCGACCGTTTCATATCCGGAAACGGGCGCCAGCGCGATGTTCATCTCATACGGAATCAGGTAGCGCGCGTAGCCGAAACGGAAGGCCGTTTTGTCGTTGATGCGATAAGCCAGACCGACGCGCGGCTGCAGGGCCAGCTTTTGGGGATCGAATGAACCCGGATGGCTGGAGCTGGTGAACTGCCACTGCCCGGTCCATTGATAGAAGTTATTGCCCACAATGCTGGTGGCCGCGGCAGGCATGTTTGGCGGATTGGCCTGCATCTCCGGCACCGGCGCAGTCAGATCCAGTCCGCGCGAAAAATCGTTGGCCGGATCGTAGATGGCCGTTTCATATTCGTCGCGAAGTCCGAGGTTCAGAGTGAGCCTGGAATTCACCTTCCAATCGTCCTGGATGTATCCGCCGTAGAACTTCACGTGCGGATTCGGAACTGGACCGCCGATCATTTGCGAGGAACCGTCCAGGGCGCCCAGCAGGAAAGTGGCAAACTGATCGCCATAGAGCCCGGTGTTGGGATTGTTGAAGGTGTTGGCCGTCATGGCCGTGTTGAAGTAGAAATTCGACGTGCTCGACACGTAGCTCAGGCCGTAGCTTTCGCGTTGTTCAAAGCCGGCTTTCAGATAGTGCGAGCCTCTTTGCTGCGCGATCTTCACGCTGGAGGCTTCGCCCTTGGGCGCCTGGTTCCAGTAGAAGCCGCCGCCGCCGAATCCCTGTCCGCCGATATTCATGTCCGGAAAGTAGATGGGCTGTCCGACGGAGGCCTTTTGATAAGTCTCGTACCAGTTGTTATTGGGCCAGATCGATCCCCAACCGCTCGAAGGCAATGAAGGGGAAATATAAGCGTCCAGGAGGGCGTGCCAATCGCCATGAACTTCCAGCAGGGTTCGCGAATTGATGGTCCAGATGGCATCGCCACCCGCGTTCCAGGCTGCGCGCGCGGTGCCCGTGGGCACGTAGAGCTCGGAGTTGTTGGGCGTCGGGTTGCCGGCGAGGTCGGTAGTGTTGTACCGGGCCATGCGTCCGAAGAGCTTCCACTTGTCGTTGATGTTGTAGTCCACGCGATCCGAGAAGTTGTAGTATCCGTACTTTTCGATAAAACCTTTGGTGAAGTTGTTCAGCCCGGTGATATTCACTCCCGGATTATTGGGGGCCCAGAACTGCTTCATGAGGCTGGCGGACAGCGGATCGAAGCGGTTCTGCGGAATCTTGTTGCCGGGGAACGGTGTTACCGTCACCGATCCGTCCGGGTTCAATACGGAAGTCCAGGGATCGTAAATGGTCCGCAAAACATAATTGCCCTGGCCGTCGGTCCCGTACGACTGGGAGAAATCGCCGGTAGCTTCCAGGGCGGTGGGGACGGTCCGAACATAACTATTCGGGTAGCCCACCTGCCAATCTTCAATGGAGAAGAAATTGAACAGCCTGTTCTTCAGGATCGGGTTGCCGAGGGTTCCGCCGTACATATTCTGGCGTTGGGCATTGGCACTGAAGGTGGTGCGGTCGGCTTCCGCGCTCAGCCAAGGATAGCGGCCCAGGTAGAAGACGTTGCCATGAAACTCGTTGGTGCCGGCCTTGGTAGTCATGGTGATGGTGCCGCCGGCGCTATGGCCGGACTCGGCATCCGTGCTGTTGGTGGAGACGATGACTTCCTGCACGGCATCGGTATTGGGCGGCGTGGTGTTCTTCTGGCCCATGCCGATGGGCATGCCATCCACTTCCAGATCGTTCTTCAGGTTGGTGCCGCCTCCCAAGTCGACGCTGTTGGCGGACCAGGAATGGTACGGCATCATTTCGCCGCGCGTATTCACCGCCGAGGGGGCGATCAACGTCATTTTGAACGGGTTGCGATCAAAGCGCGGGATTTCTTCCGCCATCTTGGAATCGATGGTGAAGTCCCGGTTGGCGGAGTTAAACTCCACCGCCGCGGGCGCTTCATTGATGGTGATGCTCTCTTTCACCGATCCGGTCTTGAGGGTGGCGTTGATGCTAACGTCGCCGCGGGTCTGAACCACAATGTTCTCTTGTATGAAACGGCTGAACCCGGCTGCTTCCACGGTGACTGTATATGTGCCGGGATCCACCAAGTCGAACAGGTACAGGCCCGTATCGCTGGTCTGCCGGACCACTTGGACTCCAGTGTTCACATTCTGCAGGGTCACCATGGAACCTGCGATCACCGCTCTGCTTTCGTCGGTGACCAAGCCCTCGATGCGCCCTCGATAATCCTGCGCCACGCCGGCTGCGGCCAGGATCAGGAGCAATCCGAGCAGCCGCATCCACGTGGGCGAAAACCTCTTCTTCATATAGACCCCTTTCCGGTTCGACTCAGAACCGTTTAATCTACGGGAAAACGCAACCCCATTTCACGGCCGCAAGCGACGTTGCGAGCGTGCCAAAGCAAGGCTCTCTGCCAGTCCATCCTGGTGGCGCCAGATCGGCCGGCACAATATGCGGGGCGCGCACGTGCCCAGCACACGCACCTAGCACACTCGCCTGCCGACGGCATGCTTCCCCCCAGATGCGCTGAATCCGAAATGGGAATATAGTGGAGTTAAGCATCTGAATCAAGTAAATTTCCAGTGATTTCTCGTAGCGTTTACATGCTTTCACGTAAACGATGCCTTAGAATCAATGAACTAAAGGCGCAGCACCGCCCCTGCCTGGATTTTATGGGCGCCCGGTGGTATCGTTTGGGCAGCGGAATCGAGCCTCGCTTTGAGTGAACTGTTGCATCGGCAGCCCGAGTCTTTACCGTCCTTTGAAGAGGATGAACGCTGGGCACTGGTCCAGCGGGTGGCCGCCAGCCGCCATTTCGTGAGGGCGCCGCAGCTCCGCGAGATCATGGTCTACATTTCCCGCCGCGTGCTGGCCGACCACGCGGTTTCCATCGGCGAGCAGGAAATAGGATCCAAGGTCCTGGGGCGGCGGGCGGACTTCAGCCCCAACGACGACAATATTGTCCGGGTGCAAGTCCGGCACCTGCGCAAAAAGCTGGAAGATTATTTTAGTACGGATGGAGCAGAGGAACCTCTGGTCCTCACGATTCCCAAGGGCGCCTATATCCCGCACTTCGAACTCCGGCCGCAGCGCCCGGCGCCAGAAAGGTTGTCCCTGTCTCCCGCCGCGGGACTTCCCCATGCCCCTAAAGCCACACCTTCACGCACCGTCGCCGCCCTCGTAGCACTGTTACTGGTGGGCGCGTTGCTGGCTTCCGTGGTTTGGTGGAGACAGCGGGGAGCGTCGCGCAATGTTGCGGAGGAAGCCCCGGTGGCGCATGAGGATGCACTGTGGTCCAAGATCTTTACAGCGCGCCGCCAAACCAGCATTGTGGCGGCCGACACCAATCTGGTGATGATCCAGGATATCCTGGATGTCGACATTCCGCTCCAGGAGTATCTGAACGGCGGGTATCCGGAGGAACTGCTCCGTAATGTCTCGGATCGGAAGCTGCAAGCGGCGCTGCGATTGATCTCCACCCGCCAATACACCAGCCTGGGCGACGAAATTATAGCCGCTAAGCTCTTGGAATTGAGCCATCGCTATGGGGCGCAAGCCAATCTGCGTTACTCGCGTCACATCAGCGTCCGGGAGTTCAAGATCGGGAACTTTGTTTTGATCGGCAGCCGTAGGGGAATCCCCTGGGAACAATTGTTCGAGTCCCAGTTGAACTTCTCGCTGGAAGAAGATCAAGCCACGCATCGATACCACTTGCGGAACAAATCGCCTTTGCCAGGCGAGCGCCAGGTTTACGGTGCTTCGAGCGGCGCCACGGCTAACCAGGACACCTACGCGGATATCGCCCTGCTGCCCAACCTGGCGGGCACGGGATATGTTTTGCTGCTGGCGGGTATCGATATGCCAGCCACGGAGGCCGCGGGCGAACTGGTGACCCAGCCCGATTTTGGCGCGACCTTGACCAAATTGCTGAATTCCAAAGCCGGGCAGCCGCCGGCATCCTATTTTGAGTTTCTGTTGGAGGCAAAGGCCACAGGGGGAACCGGCGGGGGTGGTAAGATCGTCAGCTTTCGGAGGATCGAGGGTCAGCGGCCGGCACCCTGAGGAGCGCCGGTCCGCCATTTGTGCATTCTGGCGATGCCATGGTGTTATGGTGTGGGGCGGAAAGCCTCCCATGAGCAGCGCCATTACCCTTCATACCTTGCGAAGCCAAAACTCGAGGCATCAGGCATCGCGACGTCGGGGGCGATGGCAAAAGATCGACCGGATGATCACCCAGCTCAACGAAAACTTGCACACGAGTATCGAGGAGGGCTTTCAACCGCATCTCGCAGCGATCTGAATGAGAGCTACATCCAACCCGCAGACGATTTATCTACGCGTTTGTCGGCCTGATCATGCCGATCGGGATCGTGAAGAAGAATGCCAGCATGCAGATCGACTTCGCCCTGTCGGCGGAAAGACATGCAGGCAAGACGCCGCGGGATACCATCTACGCAGGCTGCCTGATCTGTTTTCGCCCCATCGTGATAACTACTATGGCGGCGCTGGTGGGAGCCGTCCCTATCGCTCTTAGCTACGGCGCCGGCGGCGAAGCGCGGCAACCGCTGGGAATGGCCGTGGTCGGCGGTCTATTGTCTCTCGCAGTTAGTTACGTTGTACCTGACGCCGGTCGTATATAGGTATCTGGCGGCCTTCACCAGCCACGCAGTTGCACCGGAGCCGCTTGAGGTTCACATAGCGCATTGAATGCCTGCTCCCGGCCGCCGTCACTCTGATACTTTCTTTGGTTAACGGAGCCTTACTATCGTTAGCACGCGCGCATTTACTATGGTTGCTCTAGCGCGCTGTAAGTCATTGGAAACAGGCCACGACCTGGCGCCTTGGTTCCCGGCGGCCGATTATCTCTTGACTGAACCGCGAATTTGCGCGGATACTGGGGCCATCATGATGCTATCAACCGTGCGCGGAATGCTCAGCTTGACGCTTTGCGTCTCTCTATTGCCTGCCTTTGGATCCACTCCAGCCATTGGCCTCATCGTGGCAGACGGATCTTTTCGACTCGATCATTCGGTGATTTGGGATAATGCCACGATATTTGCGGGCAATTTAGTGGAAACTAATCAGGCATCCACGCAATTACAACTGCAAAATGGGGCGAAGGCGCGCCTGGCATCCGATACGCGGGCGCGAATCTTCGACTCTCACCTGGTGCTGGAAAACGGCATCGGACAAGTGGAGACATCCAACTACCGGATACAAGCCGCCGGACTCGAGATCTCGTCCGAAACGGCGGGCGGCGTGGCGCGCGTACAGATGACCGACTCCCGGCATGTCGTAGTGGCGGCGTACCAGGGCGAGGTTCGGGTTTCCAATCGGGACAATGTCCTGATTGCCGAACTTGAGCCGGGGAACGAATTAACATTCGAGCCCCAGTCCGCCAGTACCGTGACAAAGGTATCGGGGTGCCTGGTCCAGGCCAACGGAAAATTGATCCTGGTAGACAGCACAACCGGCGTGAAAGAAGAACTGCGCGGATCGGGCGTCGAGAAGGAAGTGGGCAACCAGGTGGAAGTCACGGGTACCGCTGACACGGCAGCTCCGTCGGCTCCGGGCACCTCTCAGATTGTCTATGTGGACTCGGTCAAACGAGTCGCGAAGGGGGGCTGTGCCAGCGCCGCCGCGGCCGCAGGGGCCGCCGCCGGGGCTGCGGCCGGAGCAGCCGCCGCGGGCGGACTCTCCACCACGGCCATAGTGGCCATTGTTGGCGGTGTAGCAGTAAGCGGAAGCCTGATCGGTTTAGCAGCGGTGCATGCGCTTCCCGGCCAGTCACAGAGCCAGCCGGCCACCAGCCGTTAGTTCGCCAGAACCAATTCCTTCCTCGCAGGGGCACGGCGATATCGCCGCGCCCCTTTCTTCTTGGCGTGGACATTACTAAATCGACCAGACAATTGAATAACAATCTAATTGGGTGTTTGTACTTATATAATCGTAAGTTTATCCGCCGTTTTGGTACCCGACGTTATCCAACGTTAGGTATTGCTATGTGTACTAGCTGTATGCTAACCTTCCGTCCAATGCGGATAAATAGTTGGTAATTACCGGCGTAATTACCAACGTATTTGTTTATCCGGGATCAAACAATCAATTAGTCCGCCATGTGACCTAAATGGCGGTAGCTTTGCCCAAATGCACACTGAACCAAAAGATACCGGCATTCCCAAGCGATGGTTCGCCCTGGCGGTGAAGCGCCGCCGCGAAAAGACCGTGGCCGACGGATTGCGCGATCGGGATATCGAGTCTTTCCTGCCGCTAACCCGGCTGCGGCGGCAGTGGTCCGACCGCACGCGAGTGTTGGACGCACCGCTTTTTCCGGGATACGTGTTTTGCCGATGCGATTTCGAGAGCCGTTTGGCGGTACTGGGCACGCCCGGAGTGGCCGCGTTTGTGAGCTTCGGACAGGGCCCCGCCACAGTTCCGGCCGCGGAGATAGAAGGAGTCAGGGCTATTGTGGATTCCCGGCTCCCGGCCGTTGACGGCCCTTACCTGCCGGTAGGCCAGCGGGTGCGCATCGCCGGCGGACCGCTGGCGGGGCTGGAAGGCATACTGATCCGCGAAAGGGATGCGGCGCGCGTGGTAGTGAATGTGGAGATCCTGCGCCGGTCCGTTTCCGTGGAAGTGGACCGCGCGATGATTTGTGCCCTAACCGGGGGCGCCGTGCATCGCGCCGGGGCAGCGCCGGTAATAGCCTGAGGGAGCCGTGAGAGCCAGCCCGCGCAACCGGGTAGTTGTCTTCCGGCTGACCCAAGAGGAGTTTCGAAACCTGAGACTCGCTTGCGATCTCAGAGGAGCCCGAAACATTTCGGAGTTTACCCGGGCCGAGATCCTGGACTCACTGCATCCCGCCGAGACCGCGGCGGCAATTCCGGGGCTTGAGCGAATCCATCGGGAGATTCGTCAGTTGCAGTGCACGATGGTTGAGGTACTACGCAAGCTGGAGGAGAGAAAACGTGACGATATTGCTTCCTGATTTCAAGAGCCGGGCAAGTTCGAGATCGATTTCGATTGCAGCCCGCCTGTTTATCTTGCTGGTTACGACAATGGCGGCGGCCATCGCCCAAATTCCGCCCATGCGAACGGCGCCCATGCCCGAGGAGGGCGCGAATCTGCCCGCGCAACGCATCGGCGCCAGCGACCTGGTGGCGGTAGCCGTTTACGACGCGCCCGAATTAACGCGCACGGTGCGCGTGGATGCCGATGGCTTTATCCGCATGCCCATGCTCTCCGAACGCATCAAGGCAGCGGGCCTGATGCCCGCGGAACTGGAAGCGGCCATCGTGAAGGCACTGCAGGCGGAGCAACTGATCGTAGACCCGTTTGTCACTGTGACGGTAGCCGAATACGAATCGCGTCCCATCTCCGTAGCCGGGGCTGTTAAGCAGCCGATCCGGTTTCAGGCGATCGGGAAGGTGACACTGCTGGACGCCATTACGCGCGCGGGCGGCCTCAGCCCGGAGGCAGGACCTGAGATTCTGGTCAGCCGCGGGGATGCCGGCGACGGCTCCGCCGCCCTGGTGCAGAGAATCCCGGTACGCGGCCTGTTTGAAGCCGAGCACCCGGAGTTGAACATCCCGCTCAAGGGCGGCGAAGAGATCCGCATTCCCGAGTCCGGAAAAGTGTACGTAGTCGGCAACGTGAAAAAGCCCGGCGCATTTCCCGTCCAGGATGCAGCCCAGACCAGCGTGTTGAAGGTACTGGCGCTGGCCGAAGGCCTGGACGCCTATGCCTCCAAGGAGGCCTACATCTATCGCCGGGAAGCCGGCGCCGGCGGAAAAAAGAACGAAATTCCCATCGAGCTGAATAAGATTATGCAGCGGAAGGCGCCCGACGCGCCACTATTCGCGAACGACATCCTGTACGTTCCGGATAACACGGGGCGGCGCACGGCTATTACAGCTTTAGAAAAGTTTCTCCTGTTCGCCTCCGGCGCAACTACCGCGGCGATTTACGGCGTCGTGAAATAGAGGACCGATTATGTCAGACTTTAACCCACAGTTACCAGTCGCAACGGACAAACCCGCGGCAGGAGCACCCGTTCCAGCGGAAACATATCGTGCCGCGTCATATGGGTACGATATCGAGTCGGATCAGTCGTCCGTACCTCTAACCCACTACCTCTGGATCCTACGCCGTCACCGGTGGAGAATTCTGTCCTTTGTGTGCGCGTCGGTGATAGCCACGCTGATTGTCTCAACCCGGCTCACGCCGATTTACGAATCGACGGCCACCATCGACGTGGACAGGCAGACGCCCACCAGCATCATCGGCCAGGAGGCGCTGCGCGCGCCGCTCAACGATTCGGACCAGTTCCTGGCTACCCAGATCAAACTGATCCAGTCGGATTCCGTTCTGCGGCCCGTGGCGGAACGGTTTCACCTGCTGGACCTTGAGAACGAAAGCTCCGACGTCACTCCCCAGAGATCCTCGTCATCCGAGTCGGACGCGCCGGTACTGCTGAAGAAGCTTAAGGTGACTCGTCCGCCGAATACCTATCTCTTGCTCCTCAGCTACCGGTCCCCCGATCCGCGTCTGGCGTCCGACGTGGCCAACGCCGTGGCGCACTCCTATGTGGAGCACACCTATAACATCCGTTTCCGTTCGGCTGCGTCGCTCTCGTCCTTCATGGAGAGGCAGTTGGAAGAGCTGAAGTCCAAGATGGAGCGCTCGTCCGCGGCCCTGGCGCAATTCGAGCGGGAGCTCAACGTGATCAATCCGGAAGAAAAGACCAGCATCTTGTCGGCGCGGCTGTTGCAACTCAATACGGAATACACCAATGCCCAGACCGAGCGCGTGCGAAAAGAAGCCACCTGGAAGTCCGTCCGCAGCGGCACTCTGGAAGCGGCGCAGGTTTCCACGCAAGGCGAAGCCCTTAAGGTGCTGGCCGAAAAACTGGATGAAGCGCAGCAGAAATTCGTGGAAGCCAAGGCGCACTACGGCTCTAACCATCCCGAGTACAAGAAGGCGGCGGCGCAAGTGCAGGAAGTGAGCCGCCAGCTTCGCTCGGCGACGGAGAACGCCGCCCAGCGGGTGGAAGTGGAATACCACGAAGCCGTCAACCGGGAAGGCATGTTACAGAAAGCAGTGAGCGTGACTAAGGCCGAGTTCGACCGGTTGAATGCCCGCTCCTTCGAATACAACTCGTTGAAGCGCGAAGCAGAAGCCGACAAGAGTCTCTACGAAGAGCTGGTTCGCAAGATAAAAGAAGCCGGCATCAACGCCGGATTCCAAAGTAACTCGATTCGTATAGCGGATTCCGCCCGGCCGGCCATTAAGCCGGTGTTCCCCAATCTGCCGTTGAATCTGGTGTTGGCGTTCCTGTTCTCCGCGTTGCTGGGGGTCGGCGTGGCCGTATTGAGCGACGTGCTGGACAGTTCCATTCGAGATCCGGAGCGGATCGCCACGCTGCTGCAGACCGATGTGCTGGGCAGTCTGCCGCTGGTGAAGCCGTGGCGGCGCCGTTTGGTGGTTGCACAGGCGATGGAATCGACTCCCGCCGCCCTAGTGAAGAAGAATCCGGCAAACGATGACGACAAGGTGGGCTATAACATCACCGGTTTCGAGGAAGCCGTACGCACCTTGCGCAATTCCATTCTCTTGGGGTCTTTCGACCGGCGTCTGAATTCGCTGATGGTTACGAGCGCCTCGCCGTCGGAAGGCAAGACTACAATCGCGGTACATCTGGCCATTGCGCATGCGCAACAGAAACACAAGACATTGCTGGTGGATGGGGACTTGCGGCGTCCCGGCGTGTCCAGCAAATTCAATCTCGAAGTGCAATCGGGGCTGGCCGCCGCGCTGCAAAATGGCATGCAATGGCGGGAGAAACTGGTGAAGGTCGAGCAACTTCCCGATCTGGATATTCTGCCCTGCGGTCACACCAACCGGCGCGCCGCAGACCTGATCGGCTCGGCCTTGCCGCGCATTCTGGAAGAGGCCGCGGGCTCCTACAGTCTGATTATCATCGACGCTCCACCGCTGCTGGGATTCTCAGAACCGCTGCAGATGGCGGCGGCCGTGGATGGCGTGGTGATCGTGGCCAAGGCCGGCCACACGAACCGCAAGGCAGTTGCATCCGTAGTGAATACGCTGCAACGGGTGCGCGCGAACGTAGTCGGGCTGGTGCTCAACGAGGCCACCAAGGACATTAGCGATACTTACCATTACTACGGCTACTACGGCCGTTATTATAAGTACTACAAAGCCGCGAGCTAGTAAAAGGCGCACCGGACCAAAACCACATGACAGGTGCTTTGAAATCCACAGTCCGGCGTGTCGCCAAAACGGCGTCGGCGGTAGCGGGCGGGCAAGCGGCATTCGTGCTGAGCCAGGTGTTGTTGCCGCCGGCCTTCCTCAGTTCTTACGGAGTGACAGTCTACGGCGAATGGCTCGCGCTGTCTGCGGGCGCGGCTTGGCTGTTGTCTTTGGATTTTGGCATGCAGGCCTTCATTACGAACCAGTTGTCTCTGGAGTATTTCGCGGGCAACCTGCCGAGATTGAGACGCCTGCAATCCGTAGGTCTGCGGATCTCGGTGGCCGTGGTGCTGACCGGCCTCCTGCTGGCCGGGGGACTCATATGGCTGGTGCCGCTGAACAAGGCGCTGGGACTATCCATGTCGAGGGAAGTAGCGTCGTCCATCGGCATCTGTCTTGTGCTGCAAGTGTTGGTGGGCATACTCTGGGGCCAGCTCAACGGCGTGCTGCGCGCCATCGGCTATCCGCATCGCGCGGAAATCTGGGGCCAGAGTCAGAGGCTCTTGTACTTCGTAGTGACTTATGCTCTGGTCTTGAGGCGGGCGCCGCTCTGGTGGCTTCCGCTGACTCAGCTGGCCTCGTTTTTGGTGATGGCAACAGTCAGCCTAACCGATCTCAAGCGCCTTGAGCCGCGCGCTTTCCCGACGTTGCGTTATTGGGACCCTGAAACTGCCAAGGAAGTACTGAAGCCGAGCTTGTGGTTTGGCTCTTTCACCCTGAACCAGTTCCTGCTGTTTCAGGTTCCTATCCTCGTGCTGAATCAGATGGTGGGCAAGCAGGCGGTCGTGGTCTTCTCCATCTGCCGCGGGATGTACGGCTTGGTCAGACAGGGACTCGCGACATTCCGGTACGCCATGCGACCCGAAATTACTCGCCTGGCTGGCCTCAACGAGTGGCTTCGTTTAAGGCGAGTTTATTCGATGTATGAGCGGTTCTCATTTGCGGCGAGCATAATCGCCTCGGCGTTGGCTTTCGTAGCGGCGCCTAGAATTCTTTTTATGTGGACGCGCCGGTCCGATATGTTCTCGGCGCCTCTCTATGCGGCGATGATGCTTTGCACGATAGTGGTACTGGGGAAAGATACACGGCTCGATTTGCAATACGCAACGAATCGCCACGTCCGGTCCGCCATGCTGTGTTTGTTTACCTACGTCCTTTTTGCAATCGGGTGTGTGCCAGCCGCCCGGCTCGGAGGTGCGGTTGGAATCGCTGTGGCCTGGGCCGCCGTCGAGATCATTCAGATGATCTGGATGCACAGCGAGAACCAGAAGATAGTCCCATCGCTCTCCTACTGGAGCCTTTTGAAGCTATGCGCATGCGGATTGGGGGGCGTGGCGATTTTTCTACCGATCCAGCAGACCCTTGCTAGCAGCATGCTACCGCGCTTCGCACTGCTCCTGGTCGTCCTCGCCGGAGGTCTGGTTGTGTGCACGTCCTTAATATTCCGGCTTGGCGATGCAGTCGATCAGATAGCCCTGGGTCTGGGACTCACTTCTCGAGGACAAGGCGCATAGCCGCATAGCCTGAGGCTTTATGATGACAGCGGTCGTTGCGCAGATCGGGGGGCCAGAAACGCAAAGCTGCTGTGCGGGCTTTTCTCAAGCAGTGCCACTGAGGCCGGCCCTCTGCGGCCCAAAGGTCGGGCACCCGACTATCCGTCCCCCTCGATCCATGGGAAGTGCCCCGAAGGCCGCGCCCCGCTAAAGAAAGCGCAAAATATCAATGGCCATTGATGCGATCTACCCTATAAGAATCCCCGGAATCAAAGCGCCCGCACAAGCACGTTCAAGCTTGGCACGTCGCCTTACGGTTATCTTGGGCTTGGCCTGCGTACTCGTCCCTATACAGTTGCTGCTATTTGATTTGCCCGTATATCAGGCTCTCCCCATCGCGGCTCTTCTCGGCCTGACCGGCCAGCAGTTCGTGCAGTTCGCTTTCGGCCGTGGCCAGGACCTCTTTGAGCCGATCAACATGGTTGCCGGTTATTTTGCCCTGTACTTCGCCATCAGAGCAATCTATGTCCTCGGTTGGACCGGCGTCCCGCGTCTCGGGTTCTTCTACTATGATGACTACATTCCCGCTGCTCTGTGGTGCGCCTGTTTAGGCTATGTTGCATTCACGGCCGGTTACCGCTCAGGTTTCGCGAGACGAATACTACGCAGGCTTCCTGAAAGCACTGCGTCGTAGCCGCGAACTGCGCCGGGCATCCGTATCGGCTTGCTCCTGATCGCTGGGTTCGCGGCATGGGTGTATCTGTTCCGACATGGCGCCTTTGTTGTAGGCGCGGTGGCGGAAGAGGCTGGGCGAAATTTCCACAGCGACCCTGTACCGGGAATCGCGGTGTCTCTGGGATCGCTCTTGGACTTCGGCTGGGTGGCAGTCTGCGTTAGCATCATGCTGAAAAAGCGCAAAGCGAATCCGGTGACGATCGCGACAGTCGCTACCCTGGCGATCGCGCTTCTCGCCGTTCGCGTGGTTTACACAGGCAGCAAGCAGTATCTGCTGGAACCCTTAGTCCAAGCGATGATCGTGTATCACTATGTAAAGCATCGCGTACGGCTGCGGTACGCCTTGCTCGTTGGCGTACCCTGCGGGCTTCTGGCCTTCGGCGCCTTGAACGTTTACCGGTTCGTCATTATCGGGGAGTCCGGCGGCGCGCCAACGAGCTTCGAGGACCTCTTGGGCAGAGTATCTTACGCTTGGGACTATTTTAGGTCCGATCGTACAGACGGTATGCAGCAGTCGGCCCTGGAATCGCTGATGCGAAGACAATTCGGTGCCGATGCACTTGCTTTGGTGATGAAGTACACGCCTGAGCGCAGGGCTTTCGGATATGGAGCGTCGTATCTTACGGTTCCCGAGCAGACCTTCGTTCCCAGGCAATTGTGGAAAGACAAGCCAATCTACATCCCTACCGACGATTTTGAACGTGACTACATGGGCGTACCGCCGGGAGGCTTCTCCTCGATGCACGTAATATCGGACCTTTATCAAAATTTCAACATATTCGGTGTCGTGGGCGGAATGTTCGTGATTGGAATAGCTTTTCAGTTCCTATACGAGTGTTGCGCACCCATGAGGGCTAATGGAATCCGGCTCTTCGCTTATGCGCTACTTGTTCCTGGATTGGTGCACGCGCTCGAGGCGAATCCGGTGACCGATTCGATAATTTATCTCCGCATCGGCTTCCTGCTGATAGTCGTAATAAGATTCTTAGGCGTGAAGGCAGCCAAGGGAATCGACAGAGGCGGGATCGCTCAAGCAGCTTGTCTCGCACCATGTGTCAAAGTATGAAGACGCCAATCAAAGTCGTCCACTTAGTGTCTCACCCCATCCAGTACTTTGCGCCTCTGTATAGGGAGTTGGCACGACGGCCGGAAATCGACCTCACCGTAATGTACTATTCCGTGCAAAGCGCAGGCGCCTATCACGACTCAGGCTTTGGCAGAACGGTCGAATGGGACGTTCCACTTCTGGACGGCTATCGAAAATATGTTAGCCCGCGTGCCACTAAGAGAGGCGCGAGCGGCGGGTTTGATCTCCGGCCGGATTGGGATATCCTGCGCGAGGTGCTGCAGTCGGGATGCGACATCGTTTGGGCGAATGGCTACCAATTCTTGAATACCTGGATTGCGGCCGTCGGCCAACTCACAGGCTACCGTCTCCTTGTGCGGGACGAGCAGACACTTCTGACCGAAAGGGCGCTCTGGAAGCGGGCCGTTAAAAAGCTCGTATTGCCGCTGCTGTTCCGTCATGTCTGGGGAATCTATATCGGCGAAGAAAATCGCCGGTTTTTCCAGCAGTACGGCATCGGCAAGGAGCGACTATTCCCGGCAAGGTATTGCGTCGACAACGCAGCGATGGGCACCAGGAGAAAGGAATTGCTGCCCAACCGCCGGGAGATTCGCCGGAATTTCGGCATCGAATGCGATGCGCCCGTCGTGTTGTTCTCCGGAAAGCTGATCGACAAAAAGAAGCCTCAGTTGTTGATCGAGGCGTTTCGCCAGGTTAGGCGGAAGATGCCCTGCCATCTGCTATTGGTAGGCGATGGATGCCTTCGCCAAACGCTAGAAGAGGAGACCCGCCGGCACTGTATCCCGGACGTCCACTGGGCCGGATTTTTGAACCAGGGCCGCATGGCCGAAGCGTACGTGGCCGCCGACGTTTTTGTGCTGCCCTCGGCTTATCAGGAGACTTGGGGGCTCGTAGTCAATGAGGCCATGAACTTCGCGCTGCCGATCGTCGTATCGGATAAGGTTGGCTGCGCATCGGATCTTGTGCGGCACGGCCAAAATGGGTTTGTTTTTGCCTCCGCGGACGTTCAGGCCCTTCGTCAGGCATTGACCAACTTGATCTCATCAAGGTCTCTCAGGCAGGAATACGGCAAGCAAAGCGAACAAATTGTCAGTGCCTACAGCATCACGGCATGCGCCGACCAGATCGTAAGGGCCTGCCAGGCCGCCGTCACAACACGGCGAAACCGCGGATTCTCAAGTCTTATACCGCGAGCGAGTGCGAGCGAGCCTCGCCCATTGCCACATCAATGAGGGAAATATGTTCTCCCGTGCCAAACACACGGGTTACTACAGCATGGAAAAGGTCTTTCAGGCCATCCAGGCGGCACTGCCCGCACACATTGAGGGGCGCATGATTATGCCGCCGCTGCATGCCCAGGGTCTCTGGCGCAGGCTGCTCTGTCTGGCTCACACGGCTATGCACCGATCCACGGTGAATCACATAACCGGAGATATCAGCTTTGTAGCTCCGGCGCTGCCTGGGCGCCGCACCATCGTCACGATTCACGATTTCGATCGGCTGTATCGCTTGTCGGGCCTGCGTGCCGCCTTATTCCGCGCCGTCTACTTCACTATCCCGTTCCGGCACTGCCGTTATATCACGACCATCTCCTCGCAGGTCGCGCAGGAACTTGCCGAACTCTTTCCGTGGGCCGTACGCAAGATCGTGGTCATTGCCGATTGCCTGCCGGCCGGCTTTTCCTATGTCCCCAGACCATTTCACGCGGCTCGGCCGGTGGTCCTGCAAATCGGCACCAAGCCGAACAAAAATCTCGAGTCGTTGATACAAGCTTTGGAAGGACTGAGCTGCGAACTCCATATCGTCGGAAAGCTCACAGACAATCAACGTGCTCTTTTAACGCGGTGCGGCGTGCCCTACCGGAACAGCGTGGACATACCGGAAACCGAGCTTCTGAAGGCTTACCAGGAAGCGGACATCGTGTCGTTTGTCTCGACTTATGAAGGGTTCGGCCTGCCGATTCTGGAAGGTAACGCGGTGGGCCGCCCCGTGATTACCAGTAACATCCCGCCCATGTCTGAAGTGGCCGGGCACGGCGCCTGCCTGGTGGACCCGCATAGCGTGGCGGCCATACGTGAAGGCATTGCCCGGCTCATATCCGATCCGGCGTACCGCACGGAGCTGGTTAGCCGCGGTTTGGAGAACCTGCGCCGTTTTTCAGCGGAGGAGATCGCCGGCCAGTTTGCCGCGCTCTATGAAACCGTGGCCGCGGAGAACTCTCGCGTTCCGGCGGATGCGCCCGCGTACGCCGCGGCGCGAAGGACATCATGAGGATCTTCAACTTTGCCGAGGGCGCATGGCCCCGTCAGGGCGGCGTGGGGATCGGATGCGTGCCGAAGATCGGTCTGAGCCTGGCCGCAAATGGAGTACGCGTGGTACTTGTGTCCGGCGGGCCTCCGACGCCGGGATATGAGCCGCTCGTGCAGCCGGATGTAGCCGGAGCCTCACAGAAGATCATCGGCCGCGGATCGTTCGCTATTGTAAGTCTGCGGTCCTGGGGCCGGTATGCATTCGCTCCCGCTATCTTGTGGCGCATCGGACCACATATACGCTCGGCGGATGTAGTCGCACTGCATTCCGTTTACTCGTTTCCGGTGTTGGCAGGCTACCTACTGGCGCGAATCTGGCGCAAGCCGTACGTACTGTGGCCGCATGGGGTGCTAAGCCCATATATGCGCCGCGTCGGCGAACGCAAGAAGTGGATTTACGACCGGCTGTTTGCCCGGCGCATTCTGAGAGGCGCATCGGCCGTGATCTGTACTGCCGAGAGTGAGCGCCAACAAGTAGGTTCGCTGAATCTTACGCGGCGAACGGTTGTCATTCCGCACGGCATCGCGCTCAAAAGCTTTGAGTCACTGCCGGAACGTGGCCAATTCCGTGCCAGATATTTCGGCGGTCACCGAGGACCGTTGATTCTGTATCTCGGCAGGCTGGCCGGCGTGAAGAACCTCCAGCTTCTGATTTCCGCATTCGCACAAGTGCTGCGATCCATTCCGGACGCACGGCTGGCGCTGGTAGGACCACCCGATCCCCAGTCGTTCCAGGAAACCGTGGCGGGGTGGCTTCGGGAATACGGTGTCGCCGGACAGACCGCAATGACCGGAGCGATCACCGAGCTTCGCGCCAAGCAGGAGGCGCTGGTGGATGCGGACCTGTTCGCGATGCCATCGCACTCCGAGAACTTCTGTCACGCGTTGTTTGAGGCCATGGCCGCGGGGCTGCCGTCGATTGTGAGCGATTCGATCAACTACGCCCCAGAAGTCGCCACGCATAGCGCCGGGCTGGCGCTTCCGCGGGAGCCGGACGTCTTCGCTCGGGGAATCGTCGACTTGCTTGGCAATCCGGCCATGCGCCGGGAAATGGGTAACAACGCCCGCCGGCTGGCGGCGGGTTACTCGTGGGAAAAGTGCGGCGAACGGATTGAACTTACGTTGCGCTCCATAGTGGGTGGTCAACCTCTTCCAGGGGAACTGATGCGGCGCCGGACACCCTCCCTGGAGCCGGCGCCTTAGCAGTCTCAAGAAGGACAAAGCCATGTACGGCAAAGTGGACTTGTCGCGGCCGGACAACAGCGAGTATCAAAAAGGCCGCTCGCTGCTCGTGCAAGCGCTCTGGCATTTTGTAGGCCTACCCTTGTTTCGCTCGCATTTTATTCCCATCTCGGGCCTAAAGTGCGCGCTGCTGATGCTATTCGGTGCAAAGATTGGCCAAGGCGTATATATCAAGCCCGGCGTAAGGGTCAAGTTTCCCTGGTATCTCACTGTTGGAGACTACTGTTGGCTCGGCGAAGACCTGTGGATCGATAATCTGACGGATGTCCGGATAGGGTCAAACGTCTGTATCTCGCAGGGAGCTTATCTGTGTACGGGTAACCACGATTGGACTACACCAAACATGAAGTTGTTTCGCAAGCCCATCCGGGTGGATGACGGAAGCTGGGTCGGTGCGCGTGCGATACTGTGCCCGGGCGTTTCGATCGGTTCCGGATCCATTGTTGCGGCGGGCAGCGTAGTGACACGAAGCATCGGGGAGTACGAAGTGTGGGCGGGGAATCCCGCCGTTTTTGTGCGCGAGCGGCGGATCGGTTCCAATACCGCCGGCGATAATCCGGACCGTCTACTGACAGTGGTCAAATAGGGAGGGGACATAAGTGCAATCATTGACGCGAGTATTAGTTACCGGCGCAGGCGGATTCATCGGAAGTCACTTAGTTGAGTATCTGAAGCGCCGGGGATATTGGGTCAGGGGAGCCGACTTGAAGTTGCCGGAGTACGCGCCATCCACGGCGGACGAATTCGAAATCCTGGATCTGCGCCGTTGGGACAACTGCCTGCAGGCCACGCGTGGCGTGGATGAAGTATATGCGCTGGCGGCCGACATGGGCGGCATGGGATTTATTTCTTGTCATCACGCGGAGATCCTGCACAACAACGCTCTCATCAACTGGCACACTCTGGAAGCGGCCCGCTTGAACCGCGCGCGGCGCTACTTTTACACGTCGTCGGCGTGTATTTACCCCGAGTTCAAGCAGACCGAGGCTAACGTGGTGCCGCTAAAGGAATCCGACGCGTATCCCGCCATGCCGCAGGATGCCTACGGATGGGAAAAGCTGGTTACGGAACGTCTGTGCATGCACTACCGGGAAGACTACGGCCTGGAGACACGCATCGTGCGCTTTCACAATATTTTCGGCCCGCTAGGCACATGGGACGGCGGTAGAGAGAAGGCTCCGGCCGCGATGTGCCGGAAAGTGGCCACCGCCAAGCTCACCGGCAATCCGGTGGTCGAAATCTGGGGCGATGGCGCGCAGACCAGGTCGTTCTGTTACATCGACGATTGCCTGGAGGGTATCTACCGGCAGATGCGCTCCGACTTTCATCAGCCCCTCAACTTGGGGCAGGACCGCATAGTTACCATCAACGAGCTTGCGGACATGGTGGCGGACATCGCGGGCGTTCGGATTA
>Ga0302326_10008431_pt1 | contig 22730 bp, 24 predicted proteins | sample Palsa_T0_3_FD_202264 | JGI IMG/M metagenome (GOLD analysis project Ga0302326, IMG submission 202264) | Peat permafrost microbial communities from Stordalen Mire near Abisko, Sweden - Palsa_T0_3 | ecosystem: Environmental > Terrestrial > Soil > Palsa > Peat permafrost | place: Sweden: Abisko... | reverse complement strand
AACCTGGGCGCGAGTGCCGCGCCGCGCTTGGGCGAAATGCGCGAACGCTCCGACTCCGCAGAGACGCCACGGATGTGGCGGTTCTGCGAGCTCACGGTGCAGGCGTCGTCACTTTGCAGCGCCCGCCGGGAGCGACGCGCCACCGAATCAGCGGCCCAGAAGGTGCATGCGCCTCAACCGACGTATCGGGCGCGCCGTGACCAACTCCCGCCTCTAGGGTTGGGCGATCTGCCCGCGACATAGCTGAAGGACCGGAGGGAACCGACGATGCGAGCAACGGACGTTAATCCGAGGACCAAGCCGAGGTCAGACAGTGCCCCAAGAGTTCGTTATTGGCGGCCCGCAGGGTTGCCACATGTCGAAATTCTCGAGCGCCGCGACACCCCAGCGTTTAGAGGGTACTCCAGCCTGTATGCGTTCGCCTTCCAGGCGGCATCCGTTCCTACGCGTTTGCACTATCGAGGTCGCCTACACGACGTGCCCCCGGCCGCGATCATGCTGTGTGAACCTGGCGAAACCTTCGGGTTTGCCGACCCGTCCAGCGTCATCATTCTTCTCATATCACCTGACATGATTTCGCGAGTAGCACTCGAACACTTTGGAAATGTGAAGCCAGTTCACTGGCAGACACAAGTCGTGCGAGGAGCGCCGTTCAGCGAAGAACTACTTGCCACGATCGGAGCGCTTCGCAACCACCGCGGCGAGGACGCAGACGCAGCCGCGTCGGGATTCATTGCCAGTTGCATCACCCAATTCCGCGAACCGACGAGAGAGGCAGCGAGCAATAACCTCTCCAAGGCCGGGCTGGCGCGTGCGCGAGACATGCTACACGCTCGGTATCGCGAACCCGTGACGCTCTTGGATCTCGTGGTGACGAGCGAGTCCACCTCCAAGCAAAGGCTAATCCGTAGTTTCCGACGTGAGTTCGGTCTCACGCCGCACCAGTACCTAACGTATCTTCGCCTTTCTCGAGCCCGCGATCTCATACGGCACGGTCACGACTGCGGAGAAGCGGCTCACGCCGTAGGATTTTATGATCAGAGTCAAATGAATCGACACTTCATGAATCACGTTGGCATCACGCCAGGTGTGTACGCGAAGGCCGTAGGTCCGCAAATGAAGCTCGGCTCGCCCGCGCCAGTGCTTGCGTATCGATATACTCGCGGATGTTCGTCACCTTGCCATTTCGAACGGTAATGGCGAAGACCCAATGGTCCTCGAACGTCCTATTCGTGGCTTTGATTCTTCCCTTAGCGAAGCCGAGGACCAAAACCCGGTCTCCCTGCGCTACGAATTCGGGGGGCTCTGGGTATGAAGTTTCCACCTTTTCGGACGCCTTCTGAAGCACATCCGCCAATCCCGCGTGCCCGCGATGCGTGCCGGCCAGCGGCCAGTCTTCGCCGGGAATGATCCACTCGATATCTTTGGCAACCAACGCCAGCAGACCTTGCTTATCGCCGCTGCCCAGTGCTGCAAAGAAATCCTTCACGACCTGAACATTCTCTTGGATGCTCATCGAAATCTCCATTTCCTTACATCGGATCGCGTCCGATCTAATCGGACGCGATTACTGTTCCTTCTTGAACAAATCCTGGAATATGAGCTGACCCCAAATGCGGCCGCGTGCGTGCACCAGCGTGCCACCCTCGTTGAGCTTTCCCAGCTTGACGGGTGCAAACCCGAGTTGTTTGGCCAAATCCGCCACGGGAGCGGTCGCGTCCTCGTCGTCGCTCGACAGAAAGACGACCCGATGACCACCCTCGACGACCGGATCGGTAGCCAGGGTGGCCGCAACCAGGTGATTAAAACCTTTCACGAGCTTGCCTCCGGTGAACGACTTCGCGACGAAGGCGGAGGACAGGAGGCCGTCCAGCTCCTCAAGGGGAACTGAAGCGTTCATCGCGTCGATGACCGTCTTGCCTTTCCAGCTCGGCAGGGCCTTCGCAACCTCGCGATGTTCCCCGAACGGGACCGCCAAGATGATTGTGTCGGCCTCGAGTGCATCCCGCAGCGACTTGGCGACGACCGTCGGTCCAATCGCCCGAGCCTGCGGCGCCAACGCCTCGGGCGGCCGACGGCTCGCGACGGTCACGCCGATGTTTTTACGGGCGAAGGCGTGGGCAAGGGCCTGGCCTATCTTACCGAATCCTACAATCGCATAGCTCATGATGCTTCATCTCCACGAACTTCAATAGGTACGGACGGAGCGGCTGACTTGGGCGAAATACGCGCGCGGAGCAACCGACGCCCGGGATGCCCCGACCTACGGAGGTGCGCGAGGGCTCTCTCCGTCTCGTCGATCTTGCTTCGGTCCCCGTGCGCTTAAGCGCCATGCGGAAGAAGACGCCACGCCATTGCGCAACGAGGCACGAATCAATGATTACACAATGTTGGCGCGCATGAACGCGGCACGAGAGAGGAGGAGCAGGGCAAGAGACCGGAGGACGTGGGCATGAGAGCGGAGAGTCCGGGAACGAGCGACGAGAACCTCGGCACTCGTGCCGTGTGCCGATGCAAGACCGTCCCGGTACCGCGGCACTCTCGCCGACGACCTCGTCGCTCTTGCCGAGCAACCAGGCACTCGTGCCGCGTGCCGACGCAACAGACCGCCGGCACCGCGGCACTCTCGCCGACGACCTCGTCGCTCTTGCCGAGCAACCAGGCACTCGTGCCGCGTGCCGACGCAAGAGACCGCCGGCACCGCGGCACTCTCGCCGACGACCTCGTCGCTCTTGCCGAGCAACCAGGCACTCGTGCCGAGCGCACGCGACGCCCTTGTCGGGCCACGCGGCGCTCTTGCCCAGCACCGCGGAGCTCGTGCCCCGTACCGCCGCACGTTCGCCCCGTTCATCCGAACGTAACTGCTGCGCTTTTCAGCCTCGCGTGAGCGTCTGATTGGCGCTCGCGCATTCGCGTTGAAGGACCTCCGCGCCGTTCTCGTCGAGCAAAACTGGAGAACGCGCTTGCCCCAGGTTCGATGACGTACCGGATCGTGACAACTACTGGCACTTTGTCGCGTCGGAGATCTGGCAGGTGCCCTTGGTGGCACCCGCATCTGCGCTGAGGATGCAGCGCGACGGAGCGATGCAGACCGGACCACTGACGAGGTCGCAGGGTTGGCCCACGGGTGCCGCCGCCGCGCAGACGCTCGCGATGCACTGGGCTCCACCCTCGCAAGACACCGTTTCGTATTGGATGTATCCGCACGGCTGCCCTGCTCCAACGAACGGCACCGGCTCACAGCCAGACTGCTGGTTGCAAGTGAGGTCTTGGTCGAAGTCGCACCCGGGTCCACTTGTCGGACAGTCCGCCTTCACCGTCGTCAGCGCGGGCTCGCACATGCCGCCGCCGGTGCAACTCAACCCCCCCGCGCACGGCTGCGACGTGCCACATGCCTGGCCGAGCGCGGCGAACGCGACGCACTGCATGTTGCTCGCCTCGCACGTCTGCGTCGTCGCGCATGCCGCGAGGTGCGCACACGAATCGCCAGGCTGCGTCGCGGCGGCGCACGTACCGCAAGCGCTGCCGGGCACGATGGCGCAGAAGCTGCTCTCGCACTGTGTGTCGAACGCGCATGGCGCTCCGCTCGCGACCGTTCCGGCGGGGACAACGCAGGCGGCCGGGATGTTCTGGTTGAACAGGAAATCATCGCACGACCAAACGTTCGCGTTGGCGATGGTCTGCGAGCACGTCTCTTCCCACGCTGACGTCACGCCCGCGGACGGTGCGGCGAGAGCGCCCAAGCAGCTCGCGAGAAAGAGCGACTCGCACGTGCCCATGTCGGGAAACCGGTACGTCATCGCCGCCGAAGAGCACGAGGCGATGCGGCTGCAGCGTGCATTGGCGATGTCGGTGCACGCGGCCATGTCGGCCGAGCTTTCGTTGTTCGAGCTGCACGCGACGCTCACGGCGGCAGTGAACGCGACGAGGAACGACGCTAAGCGGTGCATGAGACTGGTGGTCGAAAGTCTACTGGGAAGGCGTGCGTCTGGCGATTCACTTCGGGTGGAGTACGTTGAGATGATGAAACCTGCGTTCGTCTTTCTGATGGGAGTGGCTGCTTGTGCGGGCCACGAGGAGGCCCCTGCTGCGCAGGCGACGGCGACGGCGAGCACGGCTCCGGTGATGCCGAGCCCGTCGGTTTCAGTGAGCGCGTCTCCGAGCGCGTCAGCGGGAAGCTCCGCGGAGCCGAAAAAATACGGCGTGCAAGGCCCGCCCGAGGACAACTCGCCGGAGGCCCAACGACAAGCCGCGCTTCGTGCCGATCCGAACCACGGGATCGTCAGCCTGCTCTCGACCAACAACGCACCCATGGCACCCTGGGGTCGTGAGGACAGCATATCGCCACCCCCTACGTACACCACACCACCGCACACGCTCCGCCAAGGAGTGACGACCGTGAACGGTCGGTTGCCGCCAGAAGTGGTCCAGCGCATCGTTCGGCAGAACTTCGGTCGATTCAAGCTCTGCTACGAGAACGGCCTTCGCACCAAACCCGACCTCGCAGGGCGCGTCACCGTCCGATTCCGCATCGACAACTCGGGCGCAGTCGCGGAGGCGAAGCGTGATCCGACGACGACGATGTCTGACAGCGCGACCGTCGACTGCATCGTCCGGGGCTACACGAACCTGAGCTTCCCGCAGCCCGAGGCTGGCGAAGTCACGGTCGTGTATCCCATCGAGTTTCAGCCCTAGCTCTCTCGTCAAGGCGCGGGCATTTTTTCGCAAAGCGCGAACGCCGTCGGCCCTACGCCGGGAGTACCCGTCGCGCCGCAGGAGCATACCCAGCCCGCTCCCTCCGAGTCGTCGGGCCCGTACCAGTTTGGATAGCTCTCGTCCATGTGACGGCAACCGTCGCCACCGCAGCCGCCGCCCATGAGGCGTTCACCCGGAAGGCAACGAACATAAGCGCGCCCACTGGCGCCGTTCATCTTTCGGACGACGACCCTGCCGGGTACCGCGGCCGTTGCCGTTACCGTCGTCGAAGGCGAGGGAGGCACCCCCGACGGGCGAGCTTTGCTCGCAGTGTCAGAAGTCGAATCCCACTTGGTGGATTCCGCGGGAGGGTTCGTGACATCGGCAGCAGGCTTGGGGTCGCATGCCAAGAAACCGACGACGAGCGAAAGCAGAATCAACCCGCGTGTCACGCTGCGTGTTTAGCATGGTTGCTGTTTGCGACGACCAGCATCTCGCCCGTGTCCGGGACATGAGCGGCGTCGGCAGGAGCGAGGAATCGCAACCGAAGATCGTCGGTCGAGTGGACGACATCCAACGACCAGCCACGCGTGGACAGGAAGCGTGCAACGTCCTCGGGACGTAGACCCCACGTGAACGTTTCGCCGAGCAACGTCATGCACAGATCGACGGCGCGCGACTGACTGTGAAGGCGCACGCGCCCGCGAGCGTCCGGGCCGACGACGGAAAAGAGCACCCGTGCTCGCCCCGTCGACGCCTGACGCATCGATTCGAACACCGCGTCGACGCTCTCGGGTGGGAGGTACATGAACACGCCCTCGGCGACGAAGAGCGTGTCCTTCCCTGAGTCGAACGACCTGCAGCTCTCGAGGGCGCGACGAAGCGACATCGAAGCGAGGTCCACTCCAATCGACTCGACCGAGTCGACGCTCGGATCGCCACGCAATGCCTCGAGCTTGGCGCGCTGCGTGGCCGGATGATCGACCTCGATGACGGTGACGGCATCACGCTCGAGGGACACGGAGAGCATGTCGAGACCGGCGCCGAGAAGGATGATTTGGCGAAATCCATCCTCGAGCGCGCGAGCAATCAGGGAGCGCACACCCGTCTTGCGGAGTGCGTAATAGGTCACGAACCCTGGAGACAGAAGGCGCTCCGCGGCGAGCGCGAGTGGAAGGAGCCGACGCGTCTGCGCGGGCTCGAAGATGGGGGCGATCTGCGGATAGAGCACGCCTAAAGCGCGGCGAATCAACCGAGCCGACCGCGGATCCACGAGCGACGAGAGCCTCGGGTGATGCTCGAGCACGAGCTGCGTCGAGGCGACGACCGCGGCAGTCGCGCTCGGAGTCGAGCCGCTTCGCTTCACGTCGCCCTCTTATGGTTCGAGTTACAACGAGTCAAGCTTAGCCAAGCCCGCGTGGTCGCGAGGAACGACTGTGTCGCAATGACACACCCGTGCCACGCGTGCGTGGGTTGACTGCGGCGCGGGCATTGGTACGAACCGTGCTGGACGCGTGCTCATGAAATCGCTCATGCATATTCCGATGGTCGCTGTTCTCTTCGCCGCTTCTGCGTGTGTCTCGCAGGACCGGTACGACTTGGCCGTAAAGGACGCCGAGGACGCACGTGCCAAGCTCGCCGCGCTCTCGAAGGACGCCGCGCAAAAGCAGGCCCAGGCGACCACTGACGTCGCGAAGCTCAACGACGCGCTCAAGACCGCTGGCGACGAGATGCGCGACCGTGACGAGCGCCTCACGAAGCTCACGGCCTCGTCGACCGACCTCCAGAAAAAGCTCGACGCGATGACGGCGGAGGATGCGCAGCTTCGCAAGGAGCTCGACCGACTTGGCAAGAACGCCGACAAGCTGCTCACCGAGAAGGGCACGCTCTCGAGCGCTCTCGACCAGGCCAAGGCCCGGCTCGAGGAGCTCCGTAAGGCGCAGGCAGCGGCCGATGCGCGCACAGCCCTCTTCCGGCAGCTCGCGCTCAAGTTCCACAAGATGATCGACGCGGGCCAGCTCAAGATCGCCCTACGCGACGGGCGCATGGTCATCGAGCTCTCCACCGACGTCCTCTTCGACTCGGGACGCACGGACATCAAGCCAGGCGGCAACGACGCGCTGGCGCACGTGGCCGCGGTGCTCAAGACGATTGATGGGCGCCACTTCCAGGTCGCGGGTCACACCGACAACGTGCCCATCCACACGGGCCGCTTCCCGTCGAACTGGGAGCTGTCGACCGCGCGAGCCGTCGAGGTCGTGCGGTACCTCGTCTCGCAGGGTCTGAAGCCCGGGGTCGTTTCGGCGGCCGGCTATGGCGAGTTCGACCCCATCGCGGCGAACGACACCGATGCTGGTCGCACGAAGAACCGACGCATCGAGATCACGCTGCAGCCCAACATCGACGAGCTCGTGGCCGTGCCCGACGCCAAGTGAGGCCACGCGCCACCGTTCATCGCAAGCTGGAGACGGCCCTCCACCGCTGATCCTCCGACGCGAGCGATCCGTTCCCGAAAACGTATTTGATGGATAGACCCGACTGAACCCCGAACGGCGCGGTGTATCCCTGCTCCACGGCAGCGCGCATGCTCGCTTCGATTTCCTGTTGCGGATCGGTGTACGTGACGTTCGACGGCTGGGCTTCGTTGATCGCTGTGATGATCTCTTGAATCACGACCCACGGGGAGATCATGAAGTTGTCGGTGAGGCGCCACGTTGCCGAGAAGCTCGCCGAGAAGCTCGTGTACTGGCTGCTCTTCATCACGACGTTCTCGCCGAGGGTCGCCGCGACGTCCACCGGCTTGAAGTGCCAACTGAAAAACAGGTCGCAGAACTCACGCGGGACGACTTGCTGGTCGAGCCCTTCGATGTTCGTCGCGTCATAGACCTGAAACTCCGCACCCGCAGCGCAACGGAAGCCGAGGTTTCGCTGATTCGCGGTTTGGCGCGGGATGAGATCGTATTCGAGGCCCACCGATCCGTTCGCGCGAAAGTGGTAGTTGGCTTGCGGATTCTTCTCGGCAGCGAGCAGCACCCCGAAGCTCAAACGATGGTCCCGAGTCAGATCCCGTGACAGCACGTTGACCGCAGAAGCGCCTGCGAAGCTGACCGTCGCCGTTTCGGTCGTGCCAGGCACGGGCTGGCTCAGCTGGGTGTAGCTCGCACCGATCGACTGCTGGAGCCGCCAGTCTCGTTGGGAGTAGTTGAACGGCAACGACACGACGCCGACCGCGTTGATCCCGACACCGACGACGTCGCTCAAGTACGAGCTGACGGTCGGTGCGATGTACCAACTGCGGCCCGTTTGCTCCGGGCGTCCCGTGAAGGGCGCATCGACCGGGTCGGACAGCACGATGGTGAGCTTGCCTTGCTCGACCTCGGAGGCTTCCTTTTGGTCCATGAAGTCGGCGAGCCCGCGCTCGACCCTCGTCATGATGCGAACGAGCGTCGTCGTCGGATCGATGATCGAAGGGATCTTGTCGGTCGAGTGAACTTGGGTGACGTACCCATCGACGGGTCGACCGACGAAGTCGAACTTGAAACGCGTGGCATTCTCGGCGGGCAGGCTCGTGAGCGTGACGACGACGTCAGCATCGCGTTCGCTGGACACCGTGGTGATGAACGGTACCTTGCTCGTGAGGCTGCTTTGCAGCACGCCGCAATCCACGTTGGCGTTCGGGAGGTAGCAGTCCCAGTGGATCTTGAGCGTCGCCGACGCGTCGGCGGGGGTGAGAACGATTCCAAGAGCGAAAAGCAGTCCGCGGCGCATTCGGCGCACATCCTAAGCGCTTGACTCGTTTGAACTCAAACCATAGAACGCAGGCTGCCGAGGCATGTGACGTCGCTTCGTACTTTTGACCGTCTGAGCGCTCTCTACGTACGCTGGCGCACGCTCGCATTACGCGCCGAGGTGCGGCTCGCGCCGACCGAGCCGCAGAGGCTATTCATCCTCACGCTCGTGATCGGTGTCGTGTGTGGGATTGCGGCCGTCGGCTTTCACGCAGCGATCTTCTTCGTGACGCATCAGCTCATTGACCGCGCGTTCGGCGCACACGGTTGGACGTGGATCCCGTGGACCATCGCCACACCGACGCTCGGTGGTGTCTTGTGCGGCGTCCTTCTCAAGTACGTGTTTCCGGACGCGCGCGGCAGCGGCATTCCGCAGGTGAAAGTGGCGTACGCGTCGCGTTCGGGGAGTGTCCCCATCCGCGACGCGATCGGGAAGTTCTTGGTCGGTACCGTTCAGATCGGCACCGGGGCGTCGCTTGGCCTCGAAGGGCCCACCGTGCAGATCTGCGCCGGCCTCGCGAGCACCCTCGGGCGTGCCGTTCGCTTTTCGCCGCAGAGCCGACGTCGCCTCATCCCCGTCGGGGCAGCGGCCGGCATCGCGGCCGCGTTCAACGCGCCCATCGCGGCGGTGACGTTCACGATCGAAGAGCTCGTCGGGCAGCTCGATCAAACCGTCCTCTCGGGCGTGATCATCGCGGCGGCGATAGCCGCAGTCGTCGAGCGCAGCGTGCTGGGCCAAAACCCCGTGCTCACCGTGCACGAGCACTACGGGCTAAGCGATCCGCGATCGCTCTTGCTTTACGCCGTCCTCGGCGTCGCGGCTGCATGTGCGTCCGTCGCATTCACGGACGGCCTGCTCGGTCTCCGCGCACGCTTTCGCAGGAGCTCAGTGCCGCTGTGGGCTCAGCCCGCCATCGGCGGTGCCGTCACGGGTCTCCTCGCGGTCGGCGTGATGGCTTGGTGTCACATCGGCGGCGTCACGGGTGGTGGCTACAGCGTGCTCGAGCACGCCCTCTGGGGATCACTGCCGGTGCGCGTCATGCTCGTCCTCGGCGTCACCAAGCTCGTCGCGACCATCTTTTCGTATTCGAGCGGTGGCGCGGGCGGCATCTTCGCGCCTTCGTTGTTCATGGGCGCGATGCTCGGTGGCGCGTTCGGGGCCCTCGATCGGACGCTCTTTCGCCACGATGACATCGGCGCCTTCGCGCTCGTCGGCATGGGCGCGGTCTTCAGCGCGACCATCCGCGCGCCGATGACGAGCGTGCTCATCATCGTGGAGATGACGTCCGGCTACAGCCTCATCTTGCCGCTCATGATCGCCAACATGAGCGCGTACGTCATCGCGCGCCAGTGGCGACGTGAGCCAATCTACGACGCGCTGCTCGCGCAGGATGGCATTCACCTGCGCGACCATGCGGTGCTGACCACGCTGGAGGTGCTCCGTCTCGACAAGCTCGTCGCACGCACGAACGCGTTCGCGTGTCTCTCCCCTGGCTCGCGACCGAGCGAGATGCTGCGCGAATCGCACGCTCATCACGACCAGAAGGTGTTTCCGATCGTCGACGCCACGCGCAAGCTCGTGGGCCTCGTCACGAGCGACGAGATAGCGGCGCTCGAAGGCGAGCCGCACTTCGAGCTCCTCGTCACCGCAACGGACATCATGCGCGGGGCCGTGTGCGTCCGCATGACCGACGACCTGCGCACCATCTTCGAGCTGATGCGCGCAGAGGGCCTTCGTGAAATCCCCGTCGTCGACGAAGACAATGGCGTCCTCGGCCTCGTCGACGAGGGGGACGTCGCGCAGGTTTACCTGCGCGCGACGAGCGGTAAGGAGTAATATCTAGGTCGATGCGATCGGGCCTGTGGTCACGTGGGCTTCAAGTACTCGCCATAGGGATTCTTGGGGCGATCGGGTATGCGGCACAGCGACTGGCTCACGCATCGAGTGAGCTCGGTGTCGTGTCAGCGCTCGGCCTCCTTTTGATTTGCGGCACGCTCGCCGGTGAGATCCTCGAAACGATCAAGATCCCGCACCTCACCGCGTACCTCCTCGTTGGCGTGGTTGCGGGTCCGTATGTGCTGCGCCTCGTCGATCATCGAACGGTCGAGAGCCTGCAAACGTTCAACACGCTGGCCCTCGCGCTCATCGCTTTTGCCGGCGGCGCCGAGCTTCGACTGGAGCTCGTCAAACGTAGCCTGCGATCGCTCTCTGCCTCCTCACTGACGCAATCTCTTCTCGTCTTCGCCGGCGCGATGGCGGTCTTTTTCGCCGTATCGCCGCTCTTGCCGTTCACGCATGCGGCAGCGCTCGTGACCGTCATTGGAATCGCGGCACTCTGGGGTGTCTTGAGCATCACGCGCAGTCCCGCGGCTACGCTCGCCATCCTTTCTCAAACCCGCGCCGAAGGGCCGCTCGCGACGTTCAGCCTCGCGTTCGTGATGCTCTCGGACGTGCTCGTCATCGTCATCGCATCCACGGTGATCGCGCTCGTGAAGCCGCTCCTCGAACCAGGCTCGGTGCTGTCCTTCGACGTCCTCGCGCACCTCGGTCACGAGATCATCGGCAGCGTCTCGCTCGGCACCTCTCTCGGCCTCCTGATGGTGGCTTACCTGCGCTTCGTCAATCGGCAGATCCTCGTCGTGCTCGTGGCGCTCGGGTTTGGGTTCACCGAAATCATCAATTACCTGAGGCTCGATCCGCTGCTGACGTTCCTCGTCGCCGGCTTCTTGATTCAGAACCTGTCCAATCAGGGGGCAAAGCTGCTTCACGCCATCGAGGACATGGGGAGCATCGTCTACGTCGTGTTCTTCGCCACCGCGGGCGCCGCGCTCGATCTACCGCTCTTGTACAAGCTCTGGGCGGTCGCGCTCATCCTCTTCGTCGGCCGCATGATCCTGACAGTGGGCGCGAACCTCGTCGCTTGCCGCATGGCCCACGATCCGCCCGTATTGAAGCGTTGGGGGTGGACGGGACTCATCGCGCAGGCGGGTGTCGTGCTCGGGCTCGCGGTCACGATCGAGCGCGCGTTTCCGAAATTCGGCCCTCCGTTCCGCGCTCTCGCCATCGCGACGGTCGCGCTCAACCAGCTCGTCGGGCCGGTCCTCTTCAAGCTTGCCCTCGACCGAAGCGGGGAGAGCTCGCGCGCCCCCGAGCCGAGCCGCACGAGCCTCGCCCCACCGACGCTGGCATGACTCAGCCGAAGGCGTGTGCCAAGCGTTCCAGTGCGCGCCGTGTGATTTCGACGTCGCGCACCTTCATCTCGGCGAGCGTCTTGCGAAAGACTGCCTCGACGGTGCCCGTACGCTGGTTTGCAATCCGCCGCCCTTTGGGCGTGAGGACGAGCACGACCGCGCGACGATCGGTCGTATTGGGCAGACGCCGGACGAGCTTGGCGTTCTCGAGGCTTCGCAAGATGACCGTCACCGTGCTTTTGTGAAAGAAGAGGACACGCGCGAGCTCCGTCGGCGCGAGCTCGGGCTGCCGGGAGAGAATCCGTAGGACGAGCCGCTGCGGACCGGTCACACCCGTCCGCGCCTTCATTCGCTTCGAGTGCGACTGGATGCGATGGTCGAGCGCCCAAACGGTCCGCAAGAATGCGAGCGCTGGATCACGCACCGCGCCTATCCTAGCGTGGCGCGTAGGCACAGCGGAAGCCGGTGCCGTGGTTCTGGTTCGTCTCCACCGCGTGGAAGCGCAACGTCGGCCGAGCCCACTCGACGATGCTCGCGTTCCAGGCGCCACCCCGAATGACGCGCTCGCTGCCCTTCTCGGGTCCTTTCGGGTCGACCGCCTCCGTCTTCGTATCGGGTGGGTAAGGCGCGTAGTAGTCGGCCGTCCATTCAGCCACGTTCCCGACCAGGTCCTCGATGCCGAGCTGGGAAGCGCCGCCAGCAAACGAACCGATGGGCGCGGTCGTCGGGAAATTGTCGTTGGCGTCGTACATGGCACCGGGGAAGTCGCCTTCGACGCCGTGCTCTTTGGCCCACGCGACGCACTCAGTGCCGCACGCATTCCCCGTTTTTGCGTTGGGCTGATCATCGCCCCAGGGGTAGACGCGCTGGTCGTTGCCTCGCGCAGCGAACTCCCACTGAGCTTCCGTCGGCAGCTGGCCCCCCGCTTGGGCGCAGAATTTCTGTGCTTGGTCCCAACTCACGCAGTTGACCGGGTGCTTCCCGCGCCCGGCGCGATCGTTCTCGTTGCACACCGGGTCGTAGGCCTTGTGCTGCGCATCGCTGAACGAGTCGAGCGGCGCGTTCACCTTGGACGCGCGTGAGCATGCGCCGCTCGTCGAGCACCCGACGTATTTGTCGAGGCTCACCTCGTAGCGATCGATGCAAAAGGGCGACAGGCGCACGGGGTGCTGGGGCTTTTCGTTCGCGAGGTACGGATCCTTTGGTGGCGGGTGGTCCGTGCCTTGAAACGAGGGCCCGCCCAGTACGAGCACGGCGTCCTTCGGGCAAGCCTCGTGGGCTGCCCTAGTCGTGGGTAGCGCAGGAGGCGGCGTCGCCACCGATGCCTTGGGCTGTCGAAAGAAGACAAACGCGATGGTGCCACCCGCGAGCAACAGCGCGGCCGCAGCGACCACCCAAAAGCGACGGCCGACCGTCGACGGCGACGGCGGGTGAGTTACTGCCGCGGCTTGCTGCGTCTCGGCGAAGGCGCGCGGATCGCCACTCGCAGACATCGCGCTTGGACTCGATGCATCGGAGGCGGTCTGCATGGGAGCCATCGCGAGCGCCTTCCTGAGCGCGTTCCAGAACTCATCCGCAGTCTGATACCGATCGCTCGGTGTGACGCTCAGCGCCTTCGCAAACACGACCTCCACCTCGTCCGAAATGGCGACGCCGAGCGTGCGCGGCGTTGGTCGGGTCGTCCGATCGGCGGCGGCGTAACCGAGCTGCACGAAGGAGTCACCCTGCAGCGGCGCTTTGCCCGAGAGCACCTCTGAAGCGACGAGCGCGAGCGCGAAGACATCCGTCCAGGGACCCGTCGCGCCATGGGTGCGGGAGAACTGCTCGGGGGCTGCATATGCGGGCGTGAACGACGTGACGTTACCGCTCGTCTTGGTGAACGACCCGCCAATCTTCTGTGCATCTTGGACGACCTTCGCGATGCCGAAGTCGAGCAGCTTGAGCGTGCAGTGGGCGGCCCGCGGGTTACCGAGGATGTAGATGTTGGGCGGCTTCACGTCGCGGTGGGCGATGCCCTTTCGATGTGCGAGGGCGAGCGCCTCGGCGATGGGGTCGAGCAGCGCGACCATTTCGGCCGCCGTACGTAGCGGTTCGCCGCGGGCACGCTCGTCGCGCAGCACGGCTTCGAGCGTGGCCCCGTCGAGCCACTCGAGGATCATGTACGGAACGTGGTCGCCGGAAGCCGTCGTCAGCGTGCCGACGTCCCGCGCTTGCACGATGGCGGCGCTCCGCTCGGAGAGCTCCGCGAGCAGGGCGCCCTCACGCACGAACTCCTCGACGAGCTTGGCGCGGCTCGCCTCGGGCAGGTCAGCGAGCGCGTAGAACGCCTTGATGGCGACTGGGCGATTCCACGCGAGGTGCATGGCGCGATAGACCAGCGCAAAGCCACCTGACGCGACTACCTCGTCGATGCGGTACTTTCCCTCGAGCGTCGTACCGACGAGTCGGAGCTGGTCTTCCACATCCACGCCGCAAGATCATAGCCGCTTCGTGGGGTGACGTGTCATCGCGACACAGTTGTTTCATTAAGCTACGGAAGCGCTGAGACAACCCTGCCATCGAACGACGAGGCGCATGGAACGCCGCGTGCTTTTGTTCGAACCATGTCATGGCGCATGCTTCGGGCAGTCGACGGAAGGAGCTCCGCGCGCATCATCGTCGCGGAGGATGACGCGGCCATGCGAGCGCTCGTCGTCGAGGCGCTGCGCAAAGACGGCTACGACGTCTGTGCCGTCGCCGACGGCGCTTCGCTCATCGACCGCCTCGCTGGCTCGCTCTCTGGCCCGTTTGACCTCATCATCACCGACATTCGCATGCCGGCGTGCGATGGCCTGTCCGTCGTCGCCAGTCTGCGCGCGAAGCAGTGCGCGATTCCCGTCATCCTGATGACCGCGTTCGGCGACGCTGCCGCGCGTGAGTCAGCGCAACGCCTCGACGCCGTCCTGCTCGACAAGCCGTTCGAGCTGGATGACCTACGAACGGCGGTTCTCAACGTAAGAGCTCATCCAATCAAGGAGGAACGATCATGACACGATGGACTTGGTTTCTGGGTGTGTGCGCAGTACCGATGCTGGCGTGTGGCGGAGCGCAGCCCGCCGTGAGTGCGCCGACCAACGAAGGCCGTGCGACCACGGACAACGGAGCGGCTGCGCAACCTGCGCGGCCGGTTGCTTCGGACAACGTGACGGTGTCGGCTGACATCGCACGAATGTGCAAGATCATGTTCGACAACGGCGCTGGTAAAGCGCTCGACATGGACCGCACGCCCAAGTTCGACTTCGACCAGAACGTGCTCACGGAGGGCGATCAGACGGTACTCGGCCAGGTCGCGCAGTGCGTCACCGACGGCCCTCTCAAGGGTCGAGCGCTCAAGCTCGTCGGACGCGCTGACCCGCGCGGGGAGGTCGAATACAACATGGCCCTCGGTGCGCGTCGCGCAGACAGCGCCGAGCGTTACCTGAAGGAGCGCGGCGTCGATACGCGCCGGATGACGGATACCTCGCGCGGCAAGCTCGACGCCACAGGAACGAATGAATCGAGCTGGGCCCGTGACCGGCGCGTGGATGTGGACCTGATTTAGCGATGCGGTACGACTAACGCGTGAAGCTCGTACACAAACTGACGCTCGCTCTCGCCGGGGGCATGTTCACGGTGCTCGTCGTGAACGGGTATTTTCGCGTTCAGCGTGAGGTCAAAACGCTTCACGCCGACCGCGCGCAGGACCACGCGGTCCTCGGCCGTACCCTCGCCACGGCGGTCGCCGCGACGTGGCGAAGCGGCAACCCCACGGAGGCGATGCGCGTCATCGACGAGGCCGACGTGAGGGCGCGCAACGGGACGCGCGTCCGCTGGATGGACGGCGGGCCATTGCAAACGCCAAACGTCGAGGCTGCGACCCTCGGCGCCATGGTGTCAGGCGAAGCGATCACACGTGTCGTGCCAAGGCGGAGCGGCGACATGCGATTCACGGACGTGCCCGTCGACGTGAACGGCGAGCGCATCGGCGTCATCGAGCTGTCGGAGCCGCTCGCGAGCGAGCAGCGGGCGGTCCGCAGCATCGTCGTCGATACCGTCGGGATGACGCTGGCGCTCACGGTCGTCAGCGTCGTCCTGTCGATGGCGCTCGGCGTGTGGCTGGTGGGGCGTCCCATCGATGCGCTGTCGAACAAGGCAAGACGCATCGGCCAGGGGGACCTCTCGGGGCTGGTGCACCTCGAGTCGAATGACGAGCTCGCGCTACTCGCGGGCGAGATGAACGCCATGTGCGGTCACCTTCAGGAAACCAACGACCGGCTCTCGCGCGAGACGGCAGCTCGAATCCAGGCGCTCGAGCAGCTTCGTCACGCCGACCGTCTCACCACCGTCGGCAAGCTCGCATCGGGGGTGGCGCACGAGCTCGGCACGCCGCTCAACGTCGTCTCCGCACGCGCGTCGATGATCGCGTCGGGCGAGACGAGCGAAGCCGAGGCGCGCGAATACGCGAAGGTCATCGCCGACGCTTCGCGCCGCATGACGAACATCATCAAGCAGCTCTTGACGTTCGCGAGGCGCAACCCAGCCACGAAGGCCCCCTGCGACCTCGACAAGACCGCGCGCGACACGCTCGACCTCCTGCGGCCCCTCGCGGCGAAGAAGCGCGTCGAGCTTCGTCTCCAGAGCGACGCGGGCGGGACGTCGCTGACACTGAGCGTCGACGCTGGGGGAGTCCAGCAGGTGCTCACGAACCTGATCGTCAATGCGGTGCAGGCGATGCCCCAGGGTGGTGCAGTCGACGTGGATCTCGGGCATGCGCGTGCACAGGCGCCGGGCGCGCAAACGTCCGCGAGCTACGTATGCATTCGCGTGCGAGACCACGGCGATGGCATCGCCGAAGACCACCTCGCCCACATCTTCGAGCCTTTCTACACGACCAAGGACGTCGGTGAGGGCACCGGCCTCGGGCTGTCGGTCACCCACGGAATCATCCAGGACCACGGGGGATTCATCGACGTCGCCACGACGGCTGGTCAAGGCACCACGTTCAGCGTTTACTTGCCGGAAGTGGACACATGACCCTCCGCGCGCTGCTCGTCGATGACGATCCCATGCTGTGCGAGACGCTGGCACTCGGGCTTCGCAAGCACGGCGCGACCGCGCAATGTTGCACGACCGCGGCGGATGCCCTCCTCCAGATCGAGGAAGGCGACTTCGACGTCGTCGTGACGGACCTGAACATGGGGGGCATGGGCGGAATCGAGCTCTGCGAGCGCATCATGCTCAATCGGCCCGACGTCCCCGTCGTCGTCCTCACTGCGTTCGGCAGCCTCGAGACGGCTGTCGCCGCGATTCGGGCGGGTGCGTACGACTTCATCAGCAAGCCCATCGAGATGGAGGCGTTCGCCCTCACCGTCGAACGAGCAGCAAAGCATCACCAGCTTCGTGAAGAGGTCAAGCGCCTGCGCCGCGAGGTGGACGCCAAGCCGCGCGCCTCCGAGCTCATCGGCGAGAGTCCGGCGATGCAGCGAGTCCACGAGATCATCGACCGCGTGGGCGATGCCGAATCCGCCATCTTGATCACGGGCGAGAGCGGCACGGGCAAGGAGATCGTCGCGCACGCTCTCCATCGTCGAAGCCGCTGGCGCGATGGGCCGTTCGTCGCCATCAACTGCGCCGCGATGCCCGAGGCCCTCCTCGAGAGCGAGCTCTTCGGCCACGTGCGCGGAGCGTTCACCGACGCGAAGGACGCCCGCCAGGGGCTCTTCCTCGAAGCCCGCCGCGGCACGCTCTTCCTCGACGAGATCGGCGACATGCCCCTCACGCTCCAGCCCAAGCTGCTGCGAGTCCTTCAGGAGCGCGTCGTGCGCCCGGTCGGGGGCAAGACCGAGGTGCCCGTCGAGGTGCGCGTCATCGCAGCGACCAATCGCGATCTACAAAGTGCCGTCGACGAGAAGCGTTTTCGCGAGGATCTCTACTACCGCGTCAACGTGATCGAAGTGGCGCTCCCGCCTCTGCGCGCGCGCCAGAGCGACGTCCTCTTGCTCGCGATGCACTTCCTCGAGCTCGTCGCCGAGCGGAGCCACAAGGCGGTGCGCGGGATCGCACAACCTGCCGCCGAGAAGCTCGTCGCATACGCGTGGCCCGGCAACGTGCGCGAGCTCCAGAACTGCATCGAGCGGGCGGTGGCGCTCACGCGTTTCGAGGAGCTTTGTGTCGATGATCTGCCCGAGAAAGTGCGGGACTATCGTTTCTCTCACGTCGTCGTCGCGGGCAACGATCCGACCGAGCTCGTACCGCTCGAGGAGGTCGAGCGTCGCTACATCCTGCGCGTGCTCGAGGCTGTCGCTGGTAACAAGAGCGTCGCCGCGCGCATTCTCGGCGTGGAACGAAAGACGCTCTATCGAAAGCTCGAGCGCTACGGCGTGGGCTCGTGACCACGAGAGGTCTCGCCGAGCAAGGTGCGCGCGACCGTTCGAAGCAGCTCGATCTCGAACGGCTTGTCGAGCAGGGCGGCTCCCATCGCCTCTGCGCGCAGGCGTGTCTCGACGTTCCCGAATGCGGTCATGATCACGATCGGCGTAGCCCAATCGGCGTCTCGTAGGCCTTGCACGATGTCGAGCCCACTCACGATCGGCATGCGAATGTCGGTCACGATGAGATCGATGGGCTCGGGATCGGGTCGCAGACGATAGTGATTCGTGAGGCGGACGAGCAGCTGACTGCCATCCGCGACACCAACGACGTCGTAGCCGTCCTTTTCTAGAGCCTCGACGACGAGCTTGCGCATCTCGCCATCATCCTCGGCGACGATCACGCGCGGCGGTCGAGGGTATCGCCGCAGTCGTGGTGGATCCATGGGGAGATCCGCCCAGCTTGTGTTGCGATTCATGCGTGGTCGAACAGCACGTGGCGTGCCGTACCACCCCTGCGGCGTCCGGTGCATTGAGGCTCGGCCAGACAGTGTCGACACGACACAGTGTTTCAATGCGACACGGCTTCGAAGCTTACGGGATGGTGAGCGTTACCGAGGCGGCAGCATGTTCATCACCGCGACTCTGAGATCGCCGAGCGTGAACGGCTTGTCGAAGAGGATCGCGCCGAGCGCCTTTGTGCGAGCGTGGGTTTCGTCGTCACCGAAGGCAGTCATGAGGATCACGGGAACGACGCTGCCGGCCGCCCGCAGTGCCTCGAGAATCTGGATTCCAGTGAAGGCGGGCATTCGGACGTCGGACACGATGAGGTCGACGTCGCTCTGCGACGCTGCACCGAGGAGTTGGCCGCCATCGGTTACCTCACGCACATCGTAACCGTCGAGACGAAGCGCCTCGACGACGAGGCGTCGCATTTCGGCATCGTCTTCGGCAACGAGGACGCGCGGCGTGTGTCGCTTCACGAGAGTGCTCATCGACGCTTCGGTGTTGGAGCACACGACGTGCCATGCGCGCGCGGCCCATGCCGCCGTAGCTCAACGAAACACTGTGTCGAACCGACACAGCGATTGCAGCTCGATCACGCGACGTTTCAGCACGTTCGCCCCGGCACAAACCCTGCTCTCCACCCACCCATGAAACCCTTCCCCTGCATTTCGCGACTCTCGATCGGGCTTGTTTGTTTGGTCGCGTGCGGTGGTGCGCCCAAACCCGTTGCTCCGTCCGAGACCGCCACCACGACGACGAGCACGAGCGCCACCACGTCGGTGCCCGACAACACGCGCAAGGCGGCGGGCACGTACCTCACGGTCAGTGGCGACATCTACCGCATGTGTCACCTCGACGTGCAGAGCGACTTGCAAGCGGCTCCGAAGTTCTCGTTCGACCAAAGCTTGATCACGGCCGCCGACGCTAGGGTTCTCGACAAGGTATCGGATTGTCTCACGTCGGGTCCGCTTGCCGGTCGGCACGTGATGCTCACGGGCCGTGCCGATCCACGAGGGACCGAGGAGTACAACCTCTCGCTCGGCGCGAGGCGCGCACACGGCGTAGCGAGCTACATGGAGCAACATGGCGTTCGGGAAACCCAAGTCAACGAGACATCGCGTGGGGCGCTCGACGCGAACGGCAACGATGAGTCCGCTTGGGCAAGCGATCGTCGCGTCGACATTGCGCTGTCGTCCTAGGGTGTGCGAGTCACGCGAGCTCGACCTCGATGGCGTAGACGCCCATGAGGGTCGCTTCGCCAGTCGACAACGTCTGGCTAAGGCCGCGCCATGCCTCGTCATGGCAGGCGAGCAGCACGCGCTCCACGATCTCGAGGTTTTGGGGATCGCGTTCGACGAGAATGCTCACGGTCGTGCGCTTGTGCGGGACGAACGAGAAGCGAGCCCCGGCTGCCGTGAGCGCATCGTAAAGCGCTTCGCGTTGCGCGCGCAGCCGCGCGGGCCCAGCGCTTCGGGCCTGCGCGACCTTGCCGTGGCGTGAAATCCGGAGCGATTTGGGCATACGTCCGAGGCGGGATGATAGCTCCGGCGCCGGCCCCTCGACGATCTCAGCGTCCAAGGTATGGTGCGCCCATGAAAATCGTGGTCATGGGCGCCTCGCAGGGAACCGGCGCCCTCTGCGTCAAGGCAGCGCTCGCGAAGGGTTACACCGTGAGCGCGTTCTCGCGCACACCCGCGAAGCTCGACATCACCCACGCTGCGCTGACGAAGGTCGCAGGCGACTTCCACGACGCAGCCGCGGTGAGCCGCGCGGTGGCTGGTCAGGACGCCGTGATCATCTGCGCGTCGCCGACCTCCCTCGGCGTGATCAAAGAGAAGCCCGACTACTTCTCTCGCGGCACGAAGTGCTGCATCGACGCGATGAAGGAGCATGGGGTGAAGCGTCTTGTCGTCCTCAGCGCGCACGGTGTCGGCGAGAGCAAGTCCGTGGCGAGCTGGTTCCAGCGGACGTTCCTCATCGACCGTCTCTTGAAGGGCTTCTTCAGCGACCACGAGGTTCAGGAGCGGATGACGAAAGAGAGCGGTCTCGACTTCGTCATCGCGCGCCCCACGCGGCTCACGAACGGCAAGGCGAAAGGGACGTACGTGCGCACGGCGGAGTTGATCAGCGTACCAGGGTCGATCTCCCGCGCGGACGTCGCCCACTTCATGGTCGAGGCGTGCGAGTCGACGACGTGGGTGGGCAAGGGCGTCCAGCTCGGCGGGTGACCAAGACGATCACGCGGCCACCGCCGATCTCGGGGCGCCAACGACGATCGAGACCCCGTTCCCGGGATGCTCGAGCTGACCACCTGGTCGCAGCCGTGGGGTAAGGCAGTTATGTTTAGGCCGTGATGATGCAACGTCACCTAGCGGCGTTCACGATCGTGCTCTTGTTGGGCACGGTGCTGGCGCGCGTCGCGTTGCTGCGGCGGCAAGGCGTTCGCGCGATGAATTTCGGCAAGCAGGACAAGACCGACTTCCTCATCCCGCCCTTCGCCTTCTTCTACTTCTATCTGGTGTTCGCCAACGCCTTTGGTTGGCCGACGGTGAGCCGGCAGACACTCTTCGCGTCGGACGCCGCCGCTTGGCTCGGCGTGGCGTTCTGCGGCGCGGGATGGTCGTTTCTCTTCTGGAGCCTGCTGTCGTTCGGTCGCAGCTTCCGTGTTGGTATCGACGACGAGAACCCTGACAAGCTGGTGACCGCCGGCGTCTTCGCCCTCAGCCGCAACCCGATGTACGTCGCGTTCTGGTTCATTCTCTTGGGGCAGCTCTTGGTGTTCCCGAGCTGGCTGCTGCTCGTCTACCTCGCCGCCGCGAGTTGGCTGTTCAATCGCCAGATCACGCGCGAGGAAGGGTACCTCGCCGAACGGTACGGCACGGAGTACGCCAACTACTGCGCGCGGGTGCGGCGGTACGTGTAGGTCACGGCGTCGTGGTTTGGCAGGATCCCGACTCGCAGGGCGCCACGACGCACGGAGAAGCGACGCATATGAGCCCCGTGCCGCACCCTTCGCTGACAGTGCAAGGATCGCCCTGGCCGCTCGGTGGTTTGGGGTGCTGGGGTTTGGCGTCGTGGCTCGACCATCTGTGATGCTCGAGCATCTCGACGAGCGCGCGCGGCGGGGCAGTCTCGGGGCTCGTGGACGAGACGCAGCCTGCGACCTCCTCCTTGCGTGTTTCACCGCTCGCGCTGTCGACCTCGATGCGCACGGTCGCGCCGCTTGCAGCGGCGCAACGGAACGAGCCGAGCTTCTCCACGAAGCCAGACGTGACGACGCGATGGAGCTCCCGGACCTCTTGCGACTCGAGGGCGCTGAAGCGACGAACGGGCTCGGCGCTACCATCCGGGTTGCGCTCGGCGGCGACGAAGCCGCCTTCGAAGGACACCTCGAGCGTCTGGTGGCAGCTCTGTCCCCCTATGGGGCACGGGCTGTAGTCCCACGAGATGCGAAGCTCTTTCCATGCCTCGCTCGAGGGCAACCTCGAGCTTGGTGTGTTCGGCGGCGTCGGCGACGCGACTCCGCATGCAACGGCAAGGGGGGTGAACGTGAGCGTGCGGGCCATCAAAGATCCAACGCACTCACCCGCGCGAGCTTACTCTTAGACGAGAGAACAGGGAGGCCGTTCGGAGCGCGTGCGATTGAGCTTGGCTGACGTCGTCTCGAGCACGGACGTCGTCGGACTGCTTTCGGAGAGCGTCGGCGAGCTCTCGGAGGGTGTCCGGTCGTGGTCGGAGAGCGTCGTCGAGCTCTCGGAGGGTGTGCGGAAGCGCTCGGTCGTTGTGCGGAAGTCTTCGGTCGATGTGCGATTACGGTCGCTGAGCGTCTCCTTATGAAGAGACGACGTCGACGCGCAATCAGCGAGCGTCCGAGCGCAATCGGCCGACGCCCCCTTCGACGGTGACGACGTCACCTCGTCGGCGGGCGTCGTGGCGTTGGAATCAGACGACGTGGGAGGGCTTTCGCACGACGTGCGACTCGAAAGATACGTCGTCCATTCGTTCGCTGACAGCGTGCGACGACTCTCTTACGTCGTCCGATTGCGGCCTGACGACGGGAGAGCAGAAGCGGACATCGTCCGTGCCTTCGGCGCGAACGTCCGATTGCGAGGTGACATCGTCCGAAAGTAATCCGACGTCGACCGAAGACTTCCGCACAACG
>Ga0302326_10008429_pt1 | contig 22733 bp, 18 predicted proteins | sample Palsa_T0_3_FD_202264 | JGI IMG/M metagenome (GOLD analysis project Ga0302326, IMG submission 202264) | Peat permafrost microbial communities from Stordalen Mire near Abisko, Sweden - Palsa_T0_3 | ecosystem: Environmental > Terrestrial > Soil > Palsa > Peat permafrost | place: Sweden: Abisko... | reverse complement strand
AATTATGGAAGGGTAACCTCAACCAGACAGGCTCATCAAACCAAAGAGGCGGCGGCAGATCAATGATTCGTCGCGTGCACAGCCTGCATGATGCGCGGAGAAAGGGGCCATTTTCTCCGCGGCCGCTCCGCTGGGCCCGATCCAAGCTTCAATGTCAGGCGGGTATTGTCATATCCCTCAAAGTAGGCCACCCGCCCGGGATGCCAACATCTTTCGGTAGAGGCGCCGCGAGTCATCTTGGGAATAAAGTGCCGCCAAATGCCGCGTCGAGAGCATTGGCGCCGCTATGCGGCAACATGCTAATCCACTTAGCGTGGCGACGGTATCGTTTTCATGACCACCGCGGACTTCATCCGCCTGGCTGGCAGTCCATTCGAGAAGCTTTTCGACGCGCTGCTCGATCCAGCGCGCCGCGAGCGCACCATGGCACTGCTGCTGGCCGGGTACGCTACCGTATGGACCGTGTATGCAGTCATCGCCAAGGGTAGCCAGGACATTCACTTCGACATGGGCGAGATGGTGGCGTGGTCGCACGAGGTCGGCCTCGGCACGCCCAAGCATCCGCCGCTTGCGGCATGGCTGGTACGGGTATGGTTCGATGTCCTGCCGGCCGATACCTGGGCTTATTATCTGTTTGCCGTTGTTCTGGCGACGGCCGCACTGTGGATCTCGTGGTGTGTTACGGCCCGCTATCTCAGCCCGGACAAGCGCATTATCGGCATTGTCCTGTTGACCTTCCTTCCCTTTTACAATTTTCACGCTTTGAAGTTTAACGCTAACACCGTGCTTATCCCTTTTTGGGCGGCAACGACGTGGTGGTTTCTGCGCTCGCTGGAAACACGCGGCAAGGGATGGGCGGTGCTGGCCGGGATAGGCGCCGCGGCAGCTATGCTTGGCAAATATTGGTCGGTCTTCCTGCTCGCGGGGCTGAGCCTCGCTGCGTTGACCGACTATCGTCGCGGCATCTATTTCCGTTCGCCAGCACCCTGGCTGACGATTGCCGTTGGCACGTTGGCGATTGCTCCGCATCTTATCTGGACCATGATCCACGATTTTGGGCCTTTTCGATATGCGTTCGGAGCGCATCCGGCGAGCTATGCCGGGGCGGCTGGCTATGCGATTGTGTTTTTTGGCGGCTTGCTCCTTTATGTGGCGGCCCCGATTGTTCTCAATTTGCTGACGACACGGCCCAGCATGGTGGCGATCGGTGAAAGCATCTGGCCAGCCGACCCAGAACGCCGCACCATCGTCATTGCATTGGTCGCTCCAGTTTTCCTTGCAGCGGCCGGGGCGGTGATGCTTAAAATTAAAATTGGCTCATTGTGGATGATGTCGGGAATGACTTTGCTGCCAGTCGTGCTGGTGTCTTCGCCACTCGTAAGCGTCTCTCGCTCGGCCGCTGTCCGACTGCTGGCACTTGCAATCATCTATCCACTAGTCATGCTCGCTGCATCGCCCGGGATTGCGCTCGTCATTCACTTTCAGGGCGTGCCGCACTATGCAACCCATTACCAGTTAATCGCGAGAGCGATGGAGCGGGTCTGGAGTGAGCGCACCAACCAACCGCTCCGCATCATCGGCAGCTCTACCGACGTAGTGAATGGGATCGTCTTCTATTTTGAGGACCAGCCGTCAACTCTGGACATCATGACGCCCGCCCAGACGCCCTGGGTCGATGCGGGTCGTATCAAGCGCGAAGGTGTTGTGATCGTGTGCCCTGTGCCGGAAACAGCCTGCGTGAAAGCTATGGACGATTATGCGGCGCGCGCTCCCGCCGCCCAAATCGAGGATGTTTATCTCGCACGCCGTTATTTCGGCGCACTCGATAAGCCGGTGCTCTATCGGATATTGACCATTCTGCCAGAAACGCTCTGATCGTCACCGCGCCAGATTGACTGCTGCGAATTTGCAGTTTCAAGGCTCACGTTTGCCTGGGCCAGCATTCGCTTATACTTTAGCACCGGTGAGCACGCAGCGGCGAGTGGCGCGGGCGGTATACAGCCTGCACCGCTCAGTCGGGCGCGAAGCAGCAAGTCTCTTCAAGCTCAAGGCATCGATAGTTAGCCAAAAAAGTCGCAGCAAGTTGAGTTGAGGATGTGCGCGCAACCCAGCCGGCTCTGCAGCTGACCTTCGCTGTTGTGCGATGTAGCGGACGTGATTGCGGTTGCAGATCTGGCAGGCAGAGTTAGAACAGTCTTGCCGAATGCGGTCGGCCCTTCCCGCTCTAGCCTCGCTTTTTGGCAGAGCAGGGAACTCGCGATGTGTCTGCGTTTCGAAATTACGCCTTGGTCGTTTTTTGCCGCTGACTTTTCCGCAAGCGCACGCCAGGTCCTTCACCATTCTCATCAATGAATACGACGCCGGCGCGCTTAAGTGCCTGCTGCATCGCATCGATAGCTACGACAGAAACCTTTCTCCGCGCCTTCTCAAAGTCGACGACCGTGGAAAGCCCCACCTGAGCTAGCTGTGCCAACTCGGACTGGGTCATTTCCAACAAAGCACGGCCTGCCCTGGATTGAGCTGGCCTCATTTCAACATTTTTTGTTGACACCTGCCAAGAGCCCTGATAAACAATTTTTGTTGATCCGTCGCCACGACTCGTTTGTTGCGACGATATCTCTGAAATGTCACATGGCGAAGAGGACAAAACGAATGAGGCTCTTGGATCGAAAGGAGTACCGCGCAGTGGATCGCCGTTACTTTATCGGCGGGTCCGACGCCCGGATCATCATGGGTAGTGATGAACCTGCTCTATTGCGGCTATGGCGGGAAAAGCGCGGTGAAGCCGAGCCCGAGGACCTTTCCCGCAATCTCGTCGTCCAACTGGGCTCCGTCACCGAAGACCTTAACCGCCGCTGGTACGAACTCAATACCGGGCAGGTCATTTGCGACATCCAGCGGCCGTCAAGCATCCAGCCATCCGCTGGATGGCGGCGACCCTCGATGGCCGGGTCGAAGCAAGCGGCGCCGTATTCGAAGCCAAGTTCATGCTGCCGTGGTCGTTCTCGGAAGAGGCGGCCGCAGCGAAGTACATGCCGCAGCTGCAACACAACATGTGGACTATTGGTGCAAAGTCGGCGGTTCTCTCGGTGATCACCGGAGGCGGCAAGTGGGTCGAGATCACGGCCCCTGCCGACCCGCTGTATCAGCACCTGATCGTCACCGCCGAGCGGAAGTTCTGGCGTTGTGTCGAAAGTGGTGATCCACCACGGCCGTTCGGGGTCGAGCCGCCAAAACCGCGCATCGAGGCGGTGCGTATCGTCGACATGAGCGCCTCCAATGCCTGGGCCGAGTTCGCCGGGGTGTTTGCCCGCACCCGCCCGGCCTATCTCGAGCATGAACAGGCCAAGACAGAACTCAAGAGCCTGGTGCCGGAGGATGCCAAGGAGGCGATCGGCCATGGCATCCGGGCGAAGCGCTCCAAATCGGGCGCGGTCAGCTTCGATCTGTTGAGCGTGGAGGCAAGCCATGCAGCGGTCCAGTGAATCGATCGCCAGCCTGGCGGCCGCTCTCGCCAAGGCCCAGGGCGAACTGATCAATCCAGAGAAGACGCTGACGGCGACCATTCGTTCGGACGGTCCGAGGGGGGCCGAGCAGACATTTCGCTACGCATCGTTGTCGAGCGGGCTCGACATCGTGCGCAAGACTCTCGGCCAGCATGAGATCGCCACCGTGCAGACGACCGCGATCGATCAGGCCGCCGGCGTCGTCAATCTGACGACCGTACTGGCCCATTCGTCAGGGGAATGGATTGCCTCGGACTGGCCGGTCTGCGCCATCAGCGAAACTGCGACCCCGCATCGGATGGGGGCGGCTCTGACCTACGCCCGGCGCTATGCTCTATTCACCCTGGTCGGGATTGCTGGCGAGGACGATTTGGATGCGCCCGATTTGGTGACGCCACCAATCCAGCCGGCGGGACCGCAGAAGCCGGAGCCAACCAGCAACGGGCGGCTTAATGGCAGTCATCCCCATCCCGCGCAAAGCTCAGCACCGAGCCGCGACGCTAGGGTCCATTCAAATGTTGCCGAGCCTACGCTGGCGCCTGAAGTATCAGCCCAACTGCGCGATCGCCTTCTCGGCGAACTCACCGCGCTCGCGTGCGGCGATGATGCTGCGCTGTGGGCGAAGCGGTCGTTGCCGCAGAAGAACCGACTGATCGCGGCCGATGCCCGGAACGTTGAGGACGCTTTCCGAACCCAACTGGCGAATATCGCGACGCTCCCCGCAGGCGAAGGGCAAACGCCGGGAGAGGCCAAGCCTCCGGCAACCGCCGTCGATCCGCAGCCAGATAAATCACTGAAAAGGTTGCGGTCGAAAAGCATCGACAAGAGCGCGCTGCCGTTCTCGCAGCCGCGCCGAATTCGGGACCGCGACCACATCAGATATGTGGCAAAGCAACCTTGCCTGATCTGCGGCCGGCAACCGTGCGATGCTCACCACCTGCGCTTCACGCAAAGCCGGGCGCTCGGCCGCAAGGTCAGCGACGAGTTCACTGTCCCGCTCTGCCGCGGCCACCATCGCGAGGTCCATCGTTGCGGCGATGAAACCGCATGGTGGACCAAGGCAGGCATTGACCCCACCGTAAATGCCCGCACGCTTTGGCTAAAAACGCATCCACTGCCGACATTCGGCAAACCACGGCTTAAAGGCGGAGGCGCGGGCGCCACCATCGGCGTCAGCCAAGGAACAGCGCCTGATCGGCCGGCGAACAGCCCCGAGGCGAATTACAAAACGAAGCCAATTGTCGGGGCCGTCCCACAATGACCTCGTTCCGCCAGATCGAGGCCAACCGCCGCAACGCTCGCAAAAGCACTGGACCGGTTACTGAGGAAGGCAAGAAGCGTTCGCGCAGTAACGCTGTTCGCCATGGACTGACCGCCGAAACAGTGATCGCCACACTGGAGGATACCGAAGACTACCAAGCCTTCGAAGCCGCCATCATCGCCGACTACGATGCGCAATCAGCTGTGGAACGGGAACTGGCCCTTCGGTTGGCCAGTCTCTTGTGGCGGCTGCGCCGCGCGACTGCCATAGAGACCGGCCTGTTCGATATTGAGGCGGATCATTTACGTGAGTTCAGGCAAGCTCGTGAAATTCGGCCCGACGCTCCGGATATTCTCTACGCAATGCTTGGACGGCATGGCCGCACCAGTTTCAACCGCGATCCGAACTCACCGGGCATCGGCGCAGTCGCGGCCGAACCCTGCTTTTTCTCAAGATCCAATGCGCCCGCCGATGTTCCCAGCGCCGCGCTCGCACAGTGCTTCTTGCGTCTCGCCAACCTGCCCAACTACGTGTTTGACCGCCTCAGCCGCTATGAAGTCACCCTCTGGCGTCAGGTCGGCCAGACCCTGTTCGCGCTCGACACCTTAGACCGCCGCAAACCAAACGAGCGAAGGCGCCAGACTCCTTCGGAGGCTCTTCTTCGGCAAGAACAGGAGGAGCGGTGAACACGTTCGTCCCGGTGCCAGCATCGCCGTCATCCGATGTGTTGCACCTCTGAATTTGCGGAGAATATCCAATATAATCACCGCACTAAATGCGGAGATTATTGTTGCTTATGCGGCGATTGGGGTTTGGAATCTCCGCATAAGGTGCGGAGAATGACTAAGTATATCAATGAGCTGCCGAATTGGCCCAAATTCGAGTGGGATCAGCGCGGCCTCGCCAAGCAGCTTGCCGCTGTTCGGCATCGGCAGGGGCGGCTCATTGGCCGCATGCAGGGTCTCGGTTTTCCGCTGCGTGAAGAGGCTGTCCTCAAGACGCTGACGGAGGACGTGCTCAAGTCCAGCGAGATCGAGGGCGAAATCCTCGACAAGGACCAGGTGCGTTCCTCGATTGCGCGCCGCCTCGGACTGAAAGCAGCAGGCTTCCCGCGGGCGATTTTCTTTCACGGCCTCACCGTGCGAGACGCTCACTTGCCCGTTTGCAAATCCGGAAATGCATTCGTCCTTTTGTCCTTTCACATTGGGGCGAACAGGCTGCCTCTTGTTGAGGAATTTTGCCCCCTCGGCGACCAAATGCTTGGCGAAATATATCGCGCCGGCGAAGAGGCCCAAAAGAGGTTATTGCGACGAGCAACTGCCGAACCTTCAAGTGGATTCAAATAAGCCACCGCTAGCGCCGCGGGGCAAACTCAATTAGGACCGCGTCCACGACCGCGCTAAGTGTCTCCATGCAGGCTTATGCCGCACGCACTCCGGCGACGAATTGGCTTACTTCATTTGCGAGCTTATCCGCATGCCGAGAAAGGGCGTCCGCGGCCTCGAGTACTTGGCCGGCGACATCCCCGGTCCTGTCTGATGCTTCCTCTATGCCGACAATCGTCTGTGTGACCTCATGCGTACTCGTTGCCACGAGTTGAGCGTTTCTCGCAATTTCGTGGGTTGCAATTGTCTGTTGTTCCACTGACTCCGCAATTTCGACCGCGATCGTTTGCATTTGCGCAATTGTAGTGATGATTCCTCGGAGATCACCAACTGAATTCCGAATCGTCGTCTGAATCTGCGACACGCGCGCCCCAATCTCTTCGGTGGCCTTTGCGGTCTGGGTGGCGAGCGTCTTGACCTCATTCGCCACCACCGCAAACCCCCTGCCGGCAGCTCCCGCGCGGGCCGCCTCTATGGTTGCATTGAGCGCCAAAAGATTGGTTTGCGCGGCGATGTGTTTGATCAACTCTACGATTTCGCCCACTCTATCGGCATCAGAAACTAGAGCAGCTACCGCGTTGTCGGTGCGGCGGGCTTCTGATACGGCCATTTCTGAGATTTTCAGAGAACGGTCAAACTTATCGTCGATCTCAGTTATGGAGGCGGAAAGCTCTTCGGCAGCGTTGGCAACCTCATAGACGTTTTTCGAAGCTTCCTTGGATGCAGTTTGTACTTCTATTGCACGTTTTCCGGTGTCAGCGATCACCTGCGTCATAGCTTCGGCATTGGCCTTCAAATCGATGGCCGCCGATAAGAAGGTTGAAACCAAGTCACTGGCCGTGGCTTGGAAACCTTGATTGAGTTCTTCCAAGGTTTCGCTACGTTTCTGCTTGGCTCGACTTTGTTCACTCTCCCGCTCCGCAGCAAGCTGTGCGGCAATAACCATGTTGTCCCGACAAAGCTTGGTCGCCTCCGCGAGGACGGCGATTTCGTCGCGACGATCGAGCCCTGGGATTGAAACGTCAGTCTGACCTTCGGCGATCACACGGATAACCTGGGTCAATCCCATGATCGGCTTCACGATAGCGCGTGTGACAAGTGTTGAGGCCGCCACAGAGAAGAGAAGTGCCACAAACAGAATGATGGATAGCCACAAATATCCTCTTGTTAGGAGGCCGGCTGTACGGGTCGCACTTTCTGTCCGAAACAAATTGGCACTGGCTTTGAAGTTTTCCAAAGCCGACAACAGATTATCGGCGCCGCGGTCAGCGGCGAAAGTTAGCAATGTAGCGCTTGCAGGATCACTTTGCGCGACATCAAGAACGTCTTTGGCCGCACTTCGATACGTCTCAAATAGTTGCCGGATTTGAACTACGAAACCCTCGCCTTGGGGGAACTGCTTTTCGAGCTTCAGCAATTGTTCGGCAATCGTGCTATCTGCGTCAAAGGTGGTCTGAACGCTTGCCTTCAGGCGAGTTTGATCCGCTTCATTGGCGGCGATCGACAGTGTCTTCAGGAGCATTCTATGCGCATTTTGAGTGGCATCAATGAGGTCACTCGCCACCCGATAGCGTCTAAATGCGATGTCGTTTAGCTCATGAAAGCTTTTTGAACTCGCTTGCAGGAAAATGATGGCAGCGGTAGCCATCGCCAGCAGCGCAAGCAGACCGATTGCCGGCGCCGTTAAAACCTTGATTCTGATGGGCAGATCCGCGAACAACGCTGGCAACCGACTGCTTGACGCTATGACTTGTAGGCGCCGACAAAGACGACGTATTCGTCATATCTGCGGACGTAGGATGTCTTTTGCTCGACCTTTTTTGTCGCAGGATTGGTCATGCGGTATTCGACCCACGAACCGTCCTTGGTGTGAGCGGCATCGATGATCTCTTTTCCGAACTCTTTTCCTGTAACGTCTGTAAGAGAGCGTGCGTTCTTGCCTAACAGTGCGGGGACACCAGTCATGATCGTGCCATTGGGATCATATACGATCACGAACAGGTCGCGATCGACATAGGCGCCTTTCGGATCGTTGAAATCCTTGATAGCTGCTTCAGCACCAACTTGTTGCATGTGAAGCAGGGCACGATCTGCCAGCGCTTGCGCTTGTTCTGGTGTTCCCCTTTCTTCAGCCAAACCGGGGACACCGGTAGCAATGAGCAGCATAAGTCCAATAATGAACTGCCGAGTTAGATGCTTCATGATTACACCCTTGCAAAGAAAAACCCCGGCCACCGCAGGACGGCAACTGGCCGCACGGGTTTCGCCGGTAAGGTCAGGCAAAAGCTAATTGTTAAGCATTTAGCTTCTGTTAACGTGAAGCTAGAAAACGGCTAGTTACGCTGCCGGAGGCGCAGGCTTCGATCCGACCAGACACGGCGGCAGCTTCTCGAAGAATGCCAACACGAAGCGTCGTTTCATCTGTCGACGCAAAACCACATTGCCATCAATGCCGTGGACCTGAAAGCACTTCGCGTTGTCGAGATCGATTGTCGTGATCGTTTGCGTAAGTAGCTCCTCCGAATCGTGGGAGCATCAGCAGCGCCCACATCCAGGCGATCCAGCGCACCCTGGAAGAGGCGGGCGTCCTGTTCATCGATGCCGAGTCTGGCCTAGGGTCGGGGGTTAGACTCGCAGAATTACCCACAGAAGAACGTTAAGTGAGGTCAGGCGCCGAGCTGCTCTGCTCAGTGCAACGAGGGACAATTGTCGGTCCCTTCGGCGTCACGCACCGGAGTATATTGATTGACGGTGCCTTCGATGAGGAAGGTGCGCAAAGCTGAGGCTCAGACAGCCAGTAATCGATGATTACAGCAAACTCACGAAACGCTCACTGCCTGGCGATTAGCAAGACAAGTTGCCTCAACTGGCCCTTCTGATTTGTCCAGACTCTGCGCTCATACCGCTCCAGTCTTTTGAGATAAGCCACTGCTTTCTCGGGATCCGCCGTCGCCTGGACGTTTTCCAAAATAGTCATCTGTTCCTTGCGTATTTTCTGAAGAAGGATTTCGTTGTGTGCGACCGCGAGGGCTGTGACGAAAACTCCAGGGTCATCGTCACCACAACATAGCTCCCGGGCGAACGAGTCGAGTGCTGGCACGCGCACCGGCAATCTGCTCATCAGAGCGGCAACGCCATGGCGGTACGCATTGCGACCGGCTGTAAGTTTGCCGGCCGCAGTGCGTGGCCCTGTGCTCTTGCCGCTATTGATCCGATTGGCTTGGATTTGTCGGAGCGAGGTCATTTTGGGCACCGGTCTGTTCGGGAGCAAGTGCGGGTGCTTCAATCAGAGCTGGCTCTGATCTCACTTCGCTGAACTCCGCGTCAACAATTTCCTTGGTCGCCTTTTCCAGGTCTTTTCCGAGCCCGGCTCTGTAGAGTTCCAGCTGGCGCAGACAATCATTTCTGATTGCTGTTTGCCGGACGATCATGTCATTGAGCTGCGCCTGTACCGTCACGGAGAATTCAAGGGCTCGATTATGATCCATTTCTTTCGGGGGCGTCTGTATTATCTCCTTCATGGTCATGTCGCTGCCCTCGACTTGGTCTACGAGCGACGCAAAATTATGGCCTCCATCCTTGCAAGCTTTATTTACAAGGGCCGTAGCCATATTCTTCCCTATCCCGCTGTCCTTGCCGTAAGCCACCCATGACCGTCGAAGATCGATGTATTTGCGTTCAAGGACAAGAGCAGTGTGACGGATGTAGCGATTGATCATCCATTCGGCACAGACGAAGTGCCGCATCGGGATGAATTCGATGATGTTCCTCGGTTGAACCGCAATCATCACCGCATCGAAGATTCTATCAAAGTCCTCCGTACTCTCGGTACTAAGAACCGGCGGCGGCCCGTAGAGAGTTTTGTAGTGGGTTATTTCATTGGCTGTTAAGGCCATGATTTCTCCTTTGGGGCTTCTGTAATGGCCCCATTGGTTGAACGTGAATGCCGGATTGATCCCGGCGTTTTTGTTTCGTTGGTCTTCGAAATCGGGTTCCTGCAAGAATCGCCGATGAGGGGCGCGAGCGTTCAGCTGCAAAATATTCCACTCTCCCCGCCCATCGGCGCCTCACTTTTTTCTATTCTGTTTCTCCCATATTTTCGCCGCCATTTCCGGCGGACGTAGTTTCGGAAGAAGTTGCGCAGCAGCGCTACACTTGCCGCGGCCTTTTTCCGCGAGTAAGGCACAACCTCGGCCGAAGTGGTGCCCGCTCTAATGGTAGTTTAATCGGCTGGTCTGGGTTTCCGGACAAAACCGCTCATGGTTTTTGAGCAGTCTGTTCGAGGTTTTGAACAACAGCGGCTTTGCCTGCCTATTGTCCGTCTTCCCGTCTGGACGCCGCATCGTTCCTGTCGTTGGGTGTGGTGTTCACCCTTCGGCAGATCACTTCGCCGCTCGTTTGCTTAAACCTCCTGTCCTAATGCCGGTGCAAACGACAACATCGATAGTGATGCGACGCGGTTAAAGTTTTATTTTAGTCGGCAGATTTTTTTCAGACGTCAGATTTTTCATTAGATTTTTTGCAGACGTCAAAATGATGTCGCTCGTGACAACTCATAATACGTGTTCGTTAAATGCGTGTATCGCTAACACGCGACAAGCCGTCGCGGGTATTCAGAACATCAAGCGCACTCCGCGAGCTGGAAGCAGTACGTGGGACGCGTCGCCTGTAGCACCACGCGTGACCTGGAGCATCACGCGTGACGCGTCGCACGGGGCATCACGCGTGACGCGTCGCACGGAGCATCACGCGGGATGGGTCACCTAACAAGAACACGGACATCTCTCGCATTATCATCACGGCCGAGAGAGCACGCGATCATTGTTCAAATCAAACTACGCTCGTATGGATTGCAGGTTGGCAGAACGAACCCATTTGGCCACTCCCATACCGCGCGCGAGCGCTGTTACACCGTCGAACGCATCCTGCTTGACGAAGAAACTGAAGCTATTTCGGCGACCACGATTCGGGGGCTGAGCACCGCCCCACGCGGTTAGGCCATCGCGGACTTTCGCTGCAACGAATTGATTCCAAACGTGTTTACAATTTCGCCCTCCTCTAGGTCGCTTCGTGGCGCGGCCCGTGCTAGGTGGGTCGGGGGCGGGTGGATGAGGTCGGGGACCCTTCAAGGTTACGGGTGAGGCAATCAAAGTGGCCGCAGACGGCAACTTACGAATAGGCGTTATTGGCGTCGGCGTCATGGGCTCGAACCATGCGCGGGTGCTGTCGGAACTGCAGGGCGTCAAACTGGTCGGCGTGGTCGACCCCGACAGCAAGCAGCGTAATCGTGTAGCCCATTCCCTTGGATGCGCTGCCTTCGCCGATCTGGAAGACCTGGTCGGGCAGGGCGTCGATGCCGTGACCATCGCGGCGCCGACTCATCTGCATCGCGAGATCGCGCTGGAATGCGCCAAGCGCGGCATCCACATGATGGTCGAAAAGCCGGTCGCCTCGACCATTGAGGAAGGCCATGCGATCGTCGCCGCTGCCCACCGCGCCGGCATCACGCTGATGGCCGGCCATGTCGAACGCTTCAATCCCGCGGTGCAGTCCCTCAAGAAGGCGATCAAGAACGAAAATATTCTTTCGATTGCCATCACCCGCGTCGGGCCGTTTCCGCCGCGTATGTCCAACGTGGGCGTCGTTATCGATCTCGCGGTGCACGACATCGATCTGATCCGCTGGTTCACCGATTCCGAAATCGTGGAAATCCAGCCGCAGACGTCGAGTGCCGTTGCCGAGCGCGAAGACATTGCGCTGTTGCAATTCCGTACCGCTTCAGGTGTGCTCGCCCACATCAACACCAACTGGCTGACGCCGTTCAAAGCCCGCAACATTCATATCGCCACTCGTGAGAAGTATTTGATTGCGGATCTACTGACGCTTCAGGTTACCGAATGCTTCGGTTTTCAACCTGACGGTTCCTATTCGATGCGCCATTTGTCTGTCGGCTACGCCGAACCGCTGCGCGCCGAACTCGCCGCTTTTATCAATGCGGTGCGTACCGGTGATACACCCCCCGTCACGGGCGAGGAGGGCGTTGCTAGTCTCGAAATCGCCATTCGCTGCCTCAGCTCCCGTAACGCCCAATCAACCGCGCCGCAGCGCAAAGGCCCGCGGCGCGTCGCCGGCTAAGTGTGAATCAAACTATGAATCAGCACGTGCGTGTCGACGAGAAGCCGATTCCGTTTATCGACGTTGCCGCCCAGCGGCGACGTCTTGGCAGCGCGATTGACGACGCTATCGGCCGCGTGCTCGCGCATTGCCAGTTCATCCAGGGTCCCGAGGTGCGCGCGCTCGAAGCCGATCTCGCGGCGTTTTGCGGCGCCAAGCACGTCATCGGATGCGCCAGCGGCACCGATGCGCTGTTGCTGGTGTTGCTGGCCTGGGAAATTGGCCCCGGCGATGCCGTGATCTGTCCGGCTTTCACGTTCCATGCGACCGCGGAACAGGTCGCGCTTCTTGGTGCTACGCCTGTGTTCGCCGATGTTGAGGCGGACACCTTCAACATCGATCCGGCGAGCCTGGAGCGTGCCGTCGCGACGGCGAAGGCGCGGGGATTGAAACCGCGTGCGGTCATTCCTGTTGATCTGTTCGGCCTGCCGGCTGATCACGACGCCATTGCCGCGATTGCCGAACGGCACGGGTTGCTCGTGCTCGACGATGCGGCCCAGTCATTCGGCGCGCTTTATCGCGGCCGCAAGCTTGGCAAGTTAGCGACGGCGACAGCTACGAGTTTCTTTCCGGCAAAGCCGCTTGGCTGCTACGGCGACGGCGGTGCCGTGTTCACCGACGACGATGCATTGGCCGCGCGCGTGAAAAGTCTCCGCGTCCATGGCGAAAGCCCGACCGACAAATACGATGCGCAGCGCATAGGTGTGACCGGCCGGCTTGATACCATTCAGGCCGCCGTGCTGATCGAAAAGCTGAAAATCTTCCCCGACGAGATTGCCGCGCGGCAAGCTGTTGCGGTGCGTTACGCGGAAGGCCTCGCAGATGTTGCGATCACCCCGCGCACCGGCAACGAATCGACCTCGGTTTGGGCGCAATACACCATCCGCCTGGCGCCCGGGCGGCGCGATGCGCTGGGCGCGGCGCTGAAGGCTGAAGGCATTCCGACCGCGATCTATTATGCCAAGCCGCTGCACCGTCAGGCTGCATACCGGGATTTTCCGGCGGTGGATGGCGGGCTTCCGGTCAGCGAGCGGCTTGCGGATGAGGTTATCAGCCTGCCGATGCACGCCTATCTGAAACCTCCTGTGCAGGACCGTGTCATTGCGGCGGTCCGGCGGGCGCTCACGCGCTAAGGGCGACTCGCGTAATATCCGCCCATCGCACGGGCGCGGCTACGGGCAGCGATGATTGGTCGGATTCTCACCGTCGGCGGCTACACGCTCGTCTCGCGCCTGACGGGTTTTCTTCGCGACGTCATGCTGGCAGCGATCATTGGCGCTGGGCCGGTCGCTGACGCCTTCTTTGTCGCCTTCCGGCTGCCGAACCATTTCCGCGCGATATTTGCCGAAGGCGCATTCAACGCCGCTTTCATTCCCGCCTATGCACGCGTCCGTACCCAGGGCGGGCCTCAGGCGGCCAAGTTGTTCAGCGATCGCATTTTTACCTTGCTGTTGGCGACGCAAATCGTACTGCTCGCGTTGGCGCTGATCTTCACGCCGCAAGCGATCGATCTGCTAGCGCCCGGATTTTCAAAGGAGCCACAACAGTTCACGCTCGCGGTCAGCCTGACCCGGATCACTTTTCCTTATCTGCTGCTGATCACGCTAGTGACATTGTGGAGCGGTATTCTCAACGCACTCAATCGTTTCTCTGCCGCGGCGGCAGCGCCGATCCTGCTCAACGTTGCGATGATGGTGACCCTGGCGATGACGGCATTCTTTCCAAGCGCCGGTCACGCCGCGGCATGGGGCGTTTTGGTCTCGGGCGTGCTGCAAGCGGTGCTCGTCGGCGCGGCTACCTGGCGGGCTGGCGTGATGACGTCGTTTCGTGCGCTGGCATGGGATGAGGATGTCCGCCGCTTCTTTAAGGCGCTGGTGCCGGCGACCGTCGGTTCGGCGGGAACGCAGCTCGCGCTTTTCGCCGATACCATCATTGCAAGCTTCCTGACCGCCGGCGCGCTATCGGCCTTGTACTACGCTGATCGCATCGATCAGCTGCCGATCGGCGTCATCGGTATCGCGGTCGGCACGGTGCTGGTGCCGGAGATGACGAGACGGGTGTCGTCCGGCGATCACGAAGGTGCGCGCTCTGCGCAAAATCGCGCCATCGAATTTGCCCTCCTGTTAGCCATCCCCTGCGTGATTGCCTTCCTGGTTGTGCCCGACCTCATCATGAAGGCTTTGTTCATGCGGGGCGCATTCGCCGCCGAGGATGCACACGCTTCGGCGTTGACATTGGTCGCCTACACGATCGGACTGGTGCCGTTCGTGCTGATCCGCAGTGTGGTTGCGCCTTTTCTGGCGCGGGGTGATACGCTGACGCCGGTCAAGGCAGCGCTGACCGGAACAGCGGTCAATATCGCCTGCAAAATCGCGCTGATGGGCTCGCTATCGCAGGTCGGTTTGGCGCTCGCTACTTCGATCGGCGCCTGGATCAATTTCGTCATGGTGCTTTGGCTCGCAGCGCGCGCCGGACTCATTGCATCGGACGCCACTTTGAAATCATCACTGATCAAACTCGGCATCGCCGGCGTCGTGTTTCTGATTTTCCTTGTGATCGCGTCGCCTGCGGTCACTTATCTGTTATCGTCGTTGTCCAGGTTCCGCTACGAGTCGGAATTGCTGGTGTTGGTGGTTCTTGGCGGTGCGGTCTACGGCGCGCTGATTGCCGGATTGTTCGGGCGGCGCTGGCTTTCGTTGATGCGTGATCGGGCGCAAAACGCGCCGGCAGCGCCGCTGGCCGCCTTTGAAGGCACGTCCGCTCCGGCTGCCGGACCGGACGAGATTTGATCGGAGTTTTTGATGCGGGTGGCGATGATCGGCGCAGGTTATGTGGGGCTCGTCTCTGGAGCCTGCTTTGCCGATTTCGGCCATGACGTCATCTGCATCGATAAGGATGCGAAGAAAGTCGCGGCGCTCAACAGCGGTGAAATTCCGATCTTCGAGCCCGGTCTTGCCGATCTGGTTGAAGCCAATGTCGGGCAGAAACGGCTTCACTTCGCCACCGATACAGCCGCTGTTGGCGAGTCTGACGCGGTGTTTATTGCGGTCGGAACGCCGTCACGCCGCGGTGACGGCCATGCCGACCTGACCTTTGTTTACGAGGCAATTCGCGAGATCGCGCCTCTGTTGTCTCCCGCTGCCGTGGTGATCACCAAGTCGACCGTGCCAGTCGGCACCGGCGACGAGATTGAACGCATCTTGCGAGAGAAGCGCCGGGACGCGGAAATCCAGGTCGTTTCCAACCCGGAGTTTTTACGCGAAGGCGCGGCAATCCAGGACTTCAAACATCCCGACCGCATCGTGGTCGGCACCGACGATCCGCGAGCACGCACCGTTCTGGCTGAAATTTATCGGCCGCTGTATCTGAATGCGCCGCCGATCATGTATGCTAGCCGCCGCACCGCGGAGCTGATCAAATACGCCGCCAACGCGTTTCTCGCGACCAAGATCACCTTCATCAATGAAGTCGCCGATCTGTGCGAGCAGGTAGGCGCCGACGTTAACGAGGTGGCGCGGGGCATCGGACTGGATAATCGTATCGGCGGGAAATTCCTGCATGCCGGCCCTGGCTTCGGTGGGTCGTGTTTTCCCAAGGACACTTCGGCGCTGTTAAAGACGGCGCAGGACTTTGGCGTTGCCATGCGCATCGTCGAGACGGTTGCCGCGGTCAATGACCAGCGCAAGCGCGGTATGGCGCGAAAAGTGGTGGCGGCGCTCGATGGCTCGGTGCGTGGCAAGACAGTGGCGGTGCTCGGTCTTACCTTCAAGCCGAATACCGACGATACCCGTGACTCGCCGGCAATCGCGTTGATCACGGCGCTGCGGGATCTCGGCGCCACAGTGCGTGCCTATGATCCGGCCGGCATGGAGCAGGCCAAACCGCAGCTGCCGGACATCCACTATTCTAGCAGCGCCTATGCGGCTGCCGAAGGCGCCCATGCGGTGGTGATAGCCACCGAATGGGAGCAGTTCCGGGCGCTCGACCTGGCGCGGCTGAAGGGCGTGATGGCGCAGGCCGTTATCGTCGACCTGCGCAACATTTACCGCACCGACGAGATGAAACGGGCGAAATTCCGCTATGTCGGCGTCGGCCGGGCCCGGGTGGATTGATTTTAGTACGGCGCTCATCCCACACTGCGCCGTAGCCATGAATGAGCTCTCGCAAAAGCCCTTTATCGGCCGGTCCATCGTACGGCGGGAAGATCAGCGGTTGCTGACCGGCCGCGGCCAATACATTGCCGATTTTGAGCTCCCGCACATGCTGCACGCTGTTTTCGTTCGCAGCCCCGCCGCGCATGCGCGGATCAAGAATGTCGACATGTCGCGTGCCGTCGCTGCGCCCGGCGTTGTCTATGCGCTGACCGGTCCCGAGCTTGTCAAAGTGCTGCCGCCAGTCCCGGACACGCAGCTTGCACTGCCGAGCAAATGGACTGCGCTGGTGCAGCATAAGTTCATCAATCCGCAGCAGCCCTTGCTGGCCCACGACAAGGTCCGTCACGTCGGTGAGGCGGTCGCTGTTATTGTTGCGGAGAGCCGGTACGCGGCCGAAGATGCCGCGCAGCTCGTCGAGCTCGATCTCGAGTCTCTGCCGGTGGTGCTCGATCCGGAGCAGTCGCTCGCTGCCGGCGCGACTATCGTACACGACAAATTTTCGACCAATCTGATCGGCGGCTTTACCGTCGGCAAAGGCGATGTCGAGCGCGCGCTCGCAACAGCACCGCGCCGCTTGCAACGGCGCTTTTATCATCACCGTTACGCCGCCATGCCGATGGAGTGCCGCGGCGTTGTCGCCTTGCACGAGCCGCGCAGCGATGCAGTGACAATCTGGTCGTCGACACAAGTCGTGCATTGGGTGCGGCGCGAGGCGGCAACGATTCTCGGCTTGCCGGAGGCGCGCATTCGCTGCCTGGCGCTCGACGTCGGCGGAGGTTTCGGCGTCAAGGGCCATGTTTACCCGGAAGATTTGTTGATCCCGTATCTGGCGCGGCAGATCGGACGGCCGGTGAAATGGATCGAGGACCGCCGTGAACATCTGATCTGTTCGTGCCATTCACGCGACCAGATCCACGACGTTGAGTTTGGTTTCGATAACGAAGGCCGCATCCTGGCGCTGCGTGATCGCTTCATTGTCGATTGCGGCGCATGGAATCCGATCGGCGCTGGCGTGGTCTACAACACCGCTGTCCACGTGCCGGGCCCCTACAAGATCGACGCCATGGCTTTCGAAGCGCGGATCGCTGCAACCAACAAAGTGCCGAACGCGCCCTATCGCGGCGCCGGCCGGCCGGAAGCGGCGTTCGCCATGGAGCGCACCGTCGATATCGTCGCTGCCGAGCTCGGGCTGGAGCCATCCGAGGTGCGGTTGCGCAACATGATCCGGGCCGACGAAATGCCCTATGCGATGGGCATGCCGTACCGTGACGGCCAGCCCATCGTCTATGACGGCGGCGATTATCCGTCGGCGCTGCAAAAGGCGGTGGCGGCGCTCGGCGGTGTCGATGCGTTTCGTGCGCGGCAGCGCGAGGCGAGGGCACAAGGCCGTTATCTCGGTTTGGGTCTTGGCTGCTACGTCGAAGGTACCGGTGTCGGCCCGTTTGAGAGCGCGCTGTTGCGCATCGAGCCGTCCGGCAAGATTTTCGTCGCTTCCGGCGGCTGTCCGCAAGGGCAGGGCATGGAGACCATTTTTTCGCAGGTTACCGCCGACGCCTGGAACGTGAAGCCAGACGATGTGGTCATTACGCTGGCTGATACCGGCGCGATCGCCATCGGCTTCGGTACGCTGGCGAGCCGAACCACCGTCACGCTGTCGGCGGCGATCCACGGTGCAACCGAGAAGCTGCGGGCAAAAGTGTTCTCGATCGCCGCCAATATGCTGGAATGTTCAGCGACCGATCTTGAATTGCGCAATGGTCATGTCGGTATCGTCGGCGTGCCCGGCGCCGAGATCTCGCTCGGCAAGATCGCGCACGCGGCGCGCCCGGGCTGGGACAGCGGACGACCGCCCGGCGTCGATGCCGGGCTCGAGGAGACGTTTTATTTCGAGCCGCCCACAGTGACATGGTCCTATGCCGCGCATGCCGCCATCGTGGAGGTCGATATCGAGCTCGGCCGCGTGAATATCGAGAACTACGCCATCGCTCACGATTGCGGCGTGGTCGTCAATCCGATGCTGGTCGAAGGCCAGATCGTCGGCGGCGCAGTGCAAGGCATCGGCGGCGCGATGTATGAGAGCATCGCCTATGATGCCTCGGGCCAGCCGCAGACCACGACGCTTGCCGATTACATGCTGCCGAACGCCTGCGATCTGCCGCCAATGGTGCTGATCCATCAGCATTCGCCGTCGCCGCGCAATCCATTCGGCGTCAAAGGTGTCGGCGAGGGCGGCCCGATAGCGCCGCCTGCTGTGATCGCAAATGCGGTCTCGGATGCGCTGCGCGACTTCAAGGCAGAATTCAACCGGACGCCAATCACGCCGCAACAGATCGACGCTGTTGTTCGCGCCGCTCCACGCGCCTGACGACCGTCACGGTTTGAAATTTTTTGCGGAAGAATTTGAAGGCGCATCATGCAAGTCAAATTTGTCACCGTGGACGTGTTTACCAACCGGCAGTTCGGCGGCAATCCTCTTGCGGTGGTTGCCGATGCGACGGGCCTTTCAACGCAGCAGATGCAATCGATCGCGGCCGAGTTCAATCTCGCAGAGACCACCTTTGTGTTGCCGCCTGAGAACGCCGAGTACACCGCAAACGTCCGGATCTTCACGCCGCGCGCTGAGCTTCCGTTCGCCGGCCATCCCAATGTCGGTACGGCCTTTGTGCTGGCGCGAAACGGCGAAAGTCACGGCCGGCCGATCCGAGGCGATACGCTGGTATTCGAGGAAATTGCGGGCCTGGTCGGCATCGCGTTGTTGAAGGAAGCATCCACCATCACAGGCGCGCGGCTGACGGCGCCGCAGCCACTTACGATCGGTGACGAGATTGCGTGCAATATCATTGCCGACGCTTGTGGAATCTCCGCTGCTGACATCAAAACCGAAAACCATCAGCCCTGCATTGCGAGCTGCGGCATGCCGCTGGTCATGGTCGAATTGAAAGACTTGCGAGCTCTTGCTTCTGCGCGGCCGCGCGCCGATGTTTTCGCGGAGCATCTGCCGATGAAGCGGGCGACCGGGATTCACCTTTACGTTCACGCCGATCACGACGGCGTGGATATTCAATCGCGGATGTTCGCACCGCTGGCCGGCGTGCCGGAAGATCCGGCGACGGGTAGCGCCAACGTGGCGCTGATCGGCTTACTTGCCAAGTTGCGGCAAGAGCCGGACTTACAACTGCGTAAAATAATCGCCCAAGGTATCGAGATGGGACGGCCGAGCCGGCTGGAGGCTTTGGCTGAAAAGACCGCCGGCAAAGTGGTGCGGACCCATATCGGAGGCACATGTGTGCCGATGATGCAGGGCGTGATCGACCTCGTGTGAAACCTCTGCGCTAAGACAGCAACTTTCCGATCGCCGACGACCACGCCGCAAGCTTGCGTGTGCGCAGTGGCTCGTCCATGCGTGGCGTGAATCGGCGCTCCAGCTGCCAGCGCTCGGCGAAACGACTCGGCTCCGGATAAAAGCCGGTGTGGAGGCCCGCGAGATAAGCGGCGCCGAGCGCGGTGGTCTCGCGAATCTGTGGGCGATCGACGGTGCAACCCACGAGGTCGGCAAGACGCTGCATCGTCCAATCGGAATTCACCATGCCGCCATCGACCCGCAGTACCTTGAGTGCGCTCTGGCCGTCGGGCCAGTCCGCTTTCATCGCGTCAAGCAGATCGTGGGTCTGGAAACAGACGCTTTCCAGCGCGGCTTGGGCCAATTCGCGAGGGCCTGTGGCCCGCGTCAGGCCGAACAGCGCGCCGCGCGCATCGGGCCGCCAATGCGGTGCACCGAGGCCGACGAAGGCGGGCACCAGGATCACGTCCTGCGTCGGATCGGCGGCTTCCGCCAGTGCGCCGGTAGCCTCCGCGCTCGTCACGACATGCAGGCCGTCGCGAAGCCACTGCACTGCCGCGCCGGCGACGAAGATCGAACCTTCCAGCGCGTAAGCGCGTTTGCCGCCGAGTTGATAAGCGACCGTGGTCAGAAGCTTGTGCCTGGAGGCAACCGGCGTGTCGCCGGTGTGCAGAAGCGCGAAACACCCGGTGCCGTAGGTCGATTTGACCATTCCCGGTGCAAAGCAGGCTTGGCCGATCAGGGCCGCTTGTTGATCGCCGGCAATGCCGCAGATCGGGATTGGGGCGCCAAACAGGCTCGGATTGGTCGTGCCGAACGCGGCAGAAGAATCCATGACCTGCGGCAGAACGGCTTTGGGCACACCAAGCAGCGCCAGCAGTTCGTCATCCCAGCAGCCGTTATGAATGTCGAACAGCAGCGTTCGCGAGGCATTCGTCGCGTCGGTGGCGTGTACCTTGCCGCCGGTGAGGCGCCAAAGCAGGTAGCTATCGACTGTACCGAAAGCGAGCTCGCCATGCTCCGCGCGCTCGGCGATATCGGGAGCGCTGTTCAATAGCCAGGCGAGTTTAGTGCCGGAAAAATAAGGGTCGAGCAGCAACCCGGTCTTTGCTGCAAATGTTGCTTCGTGACCGTCCGACTTCAGCCGCGCACAGTGATCGGCGGTACGGCGGTCCTGCCAGACGATGGCCCGATACACGGGCCGGCCGGTTGCGCGGTCCCACAACAGCGTGGTCTCGCGCTGATTGGTGATGCCGATGGCGGCAATGTCGCGTGCCGAAGTACCGGCGGTTCGCATCGCGTCGTGGCAGGTCGCGACGGTTGTCCTCCAGAGATCTTCCGGTTCATGCTCGACCTGGCCGTCGGCGGGGAAGTGCTGAGGAAATTCCTGCTGCGCGACAGCCGCAATCGAGGTATCGGCGCGAAATAGAATAGCCCGCGTCGAGGTCGTGCCTTGGTCAATGACGAGCACGAAAGACGTCACGCGTTTCCCCTTGCCGCGGCGTTGGGCGGGCCGCTATGGCTTCTGTCATCCATTATCGGATGCCGGGAGCGGACAGGTCCAGCGATGAACGGGATGTCGGTTGCACGCAGCTTGCTCCTCGCCGCCGGCATTTTCCTTGCCGTATTCCAGTGTGCGGCCGTTTCACCAGGAAGAATTCCATATCCCGTTCGCGTCCGGATCGGGCAGCTATGAGGCCTTGCTGGTTCGGCCGGATGAACCGGGCCAATATCCGCTGGCGCTGATCAATCACGGCTCGCCGCGTTCGGCTGCGGACCGGCCGAACATGACGCCACTTTCGATGTTTCCGGAAGCGCTTGAGTTCGCGCGGCGGGGCTGGGCGGCCGTCGTTGTCATGCGGCGTGGCTATGGCGGCTCGAACGGCGGTTGGGCGGAAAGCTACGGCACCTGTAACAATCCGGACTATCTCGCGGCGGCAAAGGCCGCCGCCTCCGACCTGAAAACGGCCACCGATTATCTGGTGAAGCAGCGGGACATCGATGGCTCGCGCATCATCAGTGTCGGCGTCTCGGCGGGTGGATTTGCAACCGTGGCGCTCACTGCCGATCCGCTACCGGGTCTGGTTGCGGCCGTCAGTTTTGCTGGTGGCCGTGGCTCGCTTGAAGCCGACCAGGATTGCCGCGCCGACCGCCTGGTTGATGCCTATCGCGCAATGGGCAAGACGTCGCGAGTCCCCATGCTGTGGGTCTATGCCGAGAACGACCATTTCTTTGGTCCGCAGCTTGCGCAGCAATTGCGCCAGGCCTTCACCAGTGGTGGCGGCAATGTCGAGTTCATCCGGGCACCCGTGTTCCGCGACGAAGGGCACTTTCTGTTCTCGCAAGGCGGCATTCCAGAGTGGAGTGGGTACGTCGATAATTTTCTAAAAGAGCACAATCTCGCTCCGCGCACTGCGCTATTGCCACCGCCTGCACAGCCCGACCTTCATGAGCCATCGGAATTGGGCAAGAACGGTCCGACCGCATTTCAGTCTTATTTGACCAGTCCGCCCCATAAGGCATTTGCCGTCGCACACGACGGATCGTTCGGCTGGGTCTCCGGCGAAAGAACCTCGGAGATCGCGCGGGACAACGCCCTCGAATATTGCCAGCAGCACAGTAAAAGCTGCGACGTCAGATTTATCGACGACGCGCCGGCCCATTGATCGGCCGCCAATTCAAAGGGGCGACGCGTCAAAGCCAAATCTGATCTGCTTGAGCGTGCTCATGATCAGCATTATCGCTTTATAGTTGTTGCCCTTCACTCAGCGGAATGTCCCGCATGGTGGCCGGGGCAAATAGCTCTTCGAGCTTCACGCGGCGGTCAGTCAGGCCCTGTTCGTAAGTGTATTGCAGCAGCGCTTCGATCGTCTCGCGGTTCTGCGCAATGCCGTAGGGGTACCAATCCTCTCC
>Ga0302326_10008428_pt1 | contig 22735 bp, 21 predicted proteins | sample Palsa_T0_3_FD_202264 | JGI IMG/M metagenome (GOLD analysis project Ga0302326, IMG submission 202264) | Peat permafrost microbial communities from Stordalen Mire near Abisko, Sweden - Palsa_T0_3 | ecosystem: Environmental > Terrestrial > Soil > Palsa > Peat permafrost | place: Sweden: Abisko... | reverse complement strand
GAACTCGGTATCCACCAGCCCGTAAAGGCTCACGTGGGCGTTCCGGCATTCGACGATGATGTTGTGGCGTTCGACGTAGGCGTCGCGTTTCAGCGCCGCCCGGGTGAAGTCAGCGATCTGGTCGTCGGTTGGCGGCTGGTCGGCCCAGCGCACGCGCAGATGGTTGTCCACCGTGCGGACGCCAATGGTGTGGCGGGCGTCGCGCTCGCCGGCTTCCTTCGCCGCGAGGGTGCCTACGTCGCCGGCGAGAGTGACGGCACCCTTCGTGACCTTCACTTGCGGAGAGTAACTCAACAGCCGCGGATCCAATTTGAACGTGCGCGTCACGGCGGCCTGGATTTGTTCGTCCGTCGCTTCCTTGTAACGGCGGGCGCGCAACTCGGGATTGCTCTCGCGCCAGCTTACCTTGATGCCGCTATCATCGACGGATTGCGCGCCGGCATCGCTGGCGAGGTCGGAGGCATACGATTTTTGCAGGCTGCTCCCGACGATCCCATTCAACACCGCAGTGCCATCCTTCACTGACACTTTGAGGTCGGCATCATCGAGGATGGCGGAGAACTGAAACAGTTGAGGGATGGCGGATTGCAATTCGGCGTCGCTGGGCTGGGACTTGGCGTCGGTGGTGAGCTGGTTGTCGATGCCGACGACACCATTGACACATGTGGCCACGCGCTCCGCGAGAGTCTTGAGTCCGCTCGACGGAACGCTGCCCGTGAGCGTGGCGCGGGAGAAACTCACCGTTACCTTCGCATCGAGCCGGCTGGTGGCGGCGTCTGCGTGAAGCGCGGCTTCGATGTCCTTCTGAATGGGTGCATCATCGCGGTGGGGCGCGACGTTTTCCATCTGGTTGATAACCGACTGCACGCCGCGCACGCGTTGGGCGAGGCGGGCGGCGATTCGGCGGGCCAGCAGGTTTTGCACGCGTCCGGAGAGTGTGACGATTCCCTTGTTCGCCGTCACATCAATGGCGTGGCCCTCGACGGAATCGGAACGGAGCAACTGGTTTTCGACGGCTAGGCGAATCGTCTCGTCGGATGGTTCGGCTTGCGTGGCGGGCGGCGGAGCCGCAGTCTGTGCCGACAACGGAGGCGTGGTCGCCGTGAGCGTGAGGAGGAGCAAAGCGATGCAAATGCTGGGAGGTGTTGTCTTCATGGCGTCAGATGCTATCGATTAGTCTGCAACCGTCGTTCGTTTTGCCGCAAGTGGTCCTGAGCAGCGTGCATGCGGTAAGCCTTGCCGTCGGGATCGACGATCACATCGACTTGGCCTGAGGCTGAACGCATGGATCGCGCGTTCGGCTTGGGCCAAGCCTATGGCGATTGTGATCGCTTTCTCGGGACCGTGCGTGAGAGGTGATGGAGATGGGTGAGCCGGGGCGGCCATGTGTTTTCGTTTTAGGACAAGCCGAACGCGTGCAGGACTTCTTCCTCTTCGTTCTTTGGGGTTGCAAAAGTATCGCGGCACACGCCTGAGCTGGCGAATACCTCCTCAGTGACAGCGCGATAGGCGAAAGCTATGCGCAAGCGCCCAACCCATTGGCCGCTCTGGAAGCGCCACTTTCACACCGACATTCGCAATAGCTTTTGGCTATGACGGTGCCATTATCCGGGTAGATGGAACTTCGCCATCTGCGTTACTTTGTCGCCGTTGCCGAAGCCTCGAGTTTTACCAAGGCGGCCGCAAAACTGCGGCTCGCCCAACCCTCGCTCACCCGGCAGGTCCGCAATCTCGAAGACGAACTCGGCGGCCGCCTGTTGGAGCGAGCAAACAACCGAGTGGCGCTTACCGAAGAAGGCCGCAGATTTCTTTTCGACTCCAAAAATTGCTCGCGATGTGCGCCGAAAGCGTGGTCGCGGTGCAGCGGATGAATTGCGGCGAAAGCTCTCAGATCAATATGTGATACGTCGCAAACATCCATTACGGGCTGCTGCCGGCTGATGAGAGTGGCCGATCTAGAGCTTCGGCTTGGAATGGGTTCAATATGCGAAACTCCGTAAATGGCGGATGTGCGCCTCCCGGAAATCGATTCTGCGAGAGCGAGAGCAATTGCGAAAGATGACCGGGCCAAAGCACTACGCGAAGCCCCTGCCGGGAATGATTGGCAAACTCAACGCGCATCTGAGCGGTTGGGCCAACTATTACTCGCATGGGGACGCTCGCCCGGTGGTCAAAGGGATCAACTACTACGTGAGTCTGCGCCTCTACAGGCATTTGCAGCGGCGCAGCCAACGTCGGTGGCGACCCCCGAAAGGGACCGGCTTCTGGGCCCCCTCCGTTGGCTGGTGGAAACGCAGACGGCCGAGGCCGGACATTTTGCGCCGATCGACAGCCGCGGCTTTTGGACGCGCGGCGGAGAGCGGGCGCGTTTCGATCAGCAGCCGCTGGAAGCCCACTCCATTATCTCCGCCTGCCTCGAAGCCCATGCGCTCACACGGGACGAATACTGGCATCGGGTGGCTCGCCGCTGCTTTGAATGGTTCCTCGGGCGAAATGATCTGGGACAATCGCTTTACGATTCCGCCACAGGCGGATGCCGCGATGCCTTGCACCGGGATCGGGTGAGTCAAAACATGGGCGCGGAATCGAGTCTCGCGTTCTATCTGTCGCTCGCGGAAATGACCCGAGCGGAAATACTCCCCATTCTCGCGACCTCCCCGACGCAACGAAGTAGCGCGAACGAATCGGCCGCATTCGATGAAAGTAGCTACGCATTGAGAGGAGGGTCCATTTACGCATAGCTTTCCGCTATCGCGAGATCGCCGGGGAGGTATTGGCCGCAGTCGCGATGCGCGCGGAGGTTCCGACAAGTTTGAGACTCATGCGGGCGGAAACCCTGCATTCCTCGGATCTTACGGATAGCGATGAACAACATCATCAAACATTCCGAACGTCCAAGCAGAAACATCCTTTGGCTGGCTGTTTCGCAGCCCGCACAAAGCGTCCCACAGCACGAATCGATTGTCCACCGGGAGGCTGGCGTTCTCAAACGCTGCTTTCAGCGCGGGAGTCTGGAGGCGCATTGAGCGACAAAAAGCGGGCGGACCTCCTGGAGAAGATATCCAGCGGCATCGAAGGTTTCGATGACATCACCGCCGGCGGATTGCCGCTGCGGCGCACGACCCTGCTGATGGGCGGCCGGCTCCGGCTAGACGGGCATCCTCAGTGCAACGGAATATCACATGCCTGGCGCGCAGGTTCACGATGCGCGGAACTTCAACGACTCCTTCCCTTGAAGAGCTTTATCAGCCACGCCATGAAAACCTTCCTCGTCCTGCTTCTGGGTTTCTGCCTGGCTGCCTCCACTCAAGCCCAGGCGCCTGCCGCGCCAGCCGCCGCCCCGCTCCTCACCCCGGATCAATTGGATCAATTGCTCGGCCCAATCGCGCTTTACCCGGATTCGCTGATCGCATTGATCCTGCCAGCGCAGGATTCCCTGACCGACGGTCATCGAGGAGAGCGCAGCATATCGTGCTATGCCGATGCGCTTTACATCTGCCACGGCTTTGCCGTCGATCAAGCGGCCAGCACCGGCAAAATCACGCACTTCAACATCTCATCGACGGTGGTAAAGGCGCGAAAGCTTCTGGCTCGCGACGGATTGTCGAGGCGGGCACGCGTCGAGAAGTGGTATCGCGAGCACCCGCAAGACGAGCCGGGCGTCATCGGCTACAGCATTGATCCCGAAGAGCTTGCGAGAGTTCACGCACAGGCGGTCGCCAGCTTTCCCCGTTGACGGAAATGACGCTTCCCAATCGAGTGATGCCCTCACAGAAAATTTCCATTTGAAAGCTGGCCTTCAATTGCGGTTGGTAAATTAAAGAAAAGCTCCATTGTCTTTAATTTCTCCTGGCTCAAATGAAAGCAGCCGTTCAATCTGGCGCGGTCAATTAAAGCAAACTGGGTATTCTTTTTGATTTTATGAAGCGCGGACCTACCGGCCATTTTGTGCCCATCAGCACCGTTGGCGAGATGGCTCGCGCTTTCGTTCCTGCGCCTCTACCGCCCGATCCGCCGCTTCAACTCGACGATTCGCTCCATGATCGCCGGATTGAAGGGGCTCTTAGTTAGGCAGACTCGCACTCCATATCGGGTGAAAACGCTGTTTTTCGTAAGTCCCCTTGCCGGTTTCGGACGAAGCGCTCTATTTTACGCCCATTATGGGAACATTAACGAAAAGGGAACTCGTCGATAGAATTAGCAACGACACAGGCTTGGTGCAGCGCCAAGTCTTCGAAGTGGTCCAGAAAACTCTCGACCGCATTACAGATTCGCTGGCTGACGGGCAGACCGTCGAACTTCGCAACTTCGGCATCCTTGAGGTCAAGCTCTCAAAACCGCGTGTAGGCCGCAACCCGAAGCAGCCCGGGAGCAGTTTCATCATTCCCGCAAGGCCGACTGTGAAATTCAAGTCCGGCAAGATCATGCGACAGAAGATCGCAAAACTCTCCGCAAAGTTAAAGGGCGATCTAGGGACGAAGTGAAGTCTCCGGGACGGCGCCAACCGTGTATGCCGAAGACAAAAATGGATCACACTGATGCTATCACTGGCCGACGCGACTGTTGTCGATCCTGACCCTTTATTTGTCCTCCCATTTGTTGCGCTATTGCTCGCAATAGCTCTGCTGCCTGTTTTTCTCAAACACCACTGGGAACGGCACTACCACAAAATCTCCGGCGGCCTTGGTGCGATTGTCGTTCTTTATTACGTTTTTGGGCTCAATGCCGGGATCGCAATGCTGCACGTGATGGATGATTACCTCAGCTTTATGGCAGTCATCGGATCGCTGTTTATCATCTCAGGCGGCATCCATATCCGAGTTAGGAGCGAGGCGAAACCGTGGGTGAACAGCCTCTTTCTATTGGCGGGGGCGGTGCTGGGTAATGTAATTGGCACGACGGGCGCCTCCGTGCTCCTAATAAGGCCATGGATCCGCATGAACAAATACCGTTTCACCGGCCATCATCTTGCCTTTTTCATCTTCATGGTGAGCAATATCGGGGGCGGACTGATCCCGCTCGGACCGCCGTTGTTCATGGGGTATTTGAAGGGCGTGCCTTTCTGGTGGGCGCTTCGGCATTGCTGGCGGGAATGGTCCGTGACGACGGTATGCGTGACCTGTGCTTTCTACTGCCTTGATCGCATCAATTATCTCAAAGCGCCACGCTCCATCCGTGAAATGGACACCGCATCCATGGAGTGGCGCGTCGATGGTCTGCACAATTTCCTCTTCCTGGTGATCGTGCTTGTGGCTGTGGTGGCGCTTTCGCCGGGCATCCGGGAGCTGGTGATGATTGCCGCGGCCTCAGCCTCGTATTTCACCACGACCAGACGGGTGCATGACTACAATGAATTCACGTTCGGCCCAATCAAGGAGAGCGCATGGATCTTTGCGGGTCTCTTCGCGACAATGACACCGGCGCTCGATTACATGGTGGTCCATGCGGGCAGGCTGGGTCTTCATTCCGACATGCAGTTCTACTGGTTGAGCGGGATTCTCTCTGCTGTGCTGGACAACGCGCCAACATACCTCACCTTCCTCGCGGCAGCCTTCGGACTCGAACATCTCACACTCAACAACACGGAACACATGCGTGTGTTCATTGCGCAGCACGGACATTATCTTGTCGCCATCTCGCTCGGTTCGACGTGCTTCGGGGCGATGACCTATATCGGAAATGGCCCGAACCTGATCGTGAAAGCCATCACCGAACACTCGCAAGTCCGCGTCCCCAGCTTTTTCGGTTATATCGTGGGATACTCGTTGCCGATTCTGGTCCCCATATTTTGTGTCATGGCGTGGCTATTCTTCAGGGCGTGAGCCGTCCCGCGGGCGGCATTTGAATTGATCGAGAGTGACCCTCCAATTCTACCGATGCATGCCTTTTTGGCGCATTTCATTCACGATCTACGAGCAGATCGACAACGCTTGGCTTACGCGAGCGATGGGCGTCAGTCTGCCGGTGCTGCCAGCGCTACTTCTTGCCAGCCCTCTTCTTGGCCCACCTTGCCTTTAATGCCGCCACAATCTTCGCGCGGCCTTCGGGACTGAGTCCGCCCTTCTTCTTCATGGGTTTGGCGACGGGAGCTTTGGTTGTGCCCTTTGATTTGGCCCAGCGTGCTCTCTGCGCGGCAGCAATTCGGGCACGAGCTTCCGGTGACATCGTGCGCTTACCGGCCTTTGCGACAGGGGATGAGGCAGCTTTGGGAGCGGAAGCAACTGGTGCGCTGCCGCCGACCAGGCCTGCGAGTGTGCCTTGAAGTTTTTCGATTTGTTCAGCAATGCTGACGGCGTGTTTGAGCTGGGAGAGTGTAGGCATGGAGGGGCTATTGCCTTAATGTCTTGCCATTGTCAACCACTTACGTGAGGTGTGCTGATGATTGCCACCTATTGAAACGGCTATACAATTACCCCTTGCCTACAGCCAAGAAATCCATGCCTGCAAGCCATGCCTGCAAGGAGCGACTGGCTCCAAGTAGAATGAGGTTTTGTTTCGTTGAGGAATTGGCTGCGAACAGGGAGAAGACACGTTACATTTACCCTGAGGCCGACGCACGAAACATTTCAGTGACGTCGATGGTTTTCTGGATAAGCGGAACTTTATCGAACATCCCGTTCCGAGCACATTGAGGGGCATTCATTTTAACGCTTAAATGGCAACTTCTGTTTCAATGGCACGAACTCTGGTGCGCTAAATGGAGGGGATTCCGGCAAAATTCGGTGAGCCGGATTCGGCGACAAGGCGGATCAGCAAGATCCTGGAAGTCGCTTTGGAGGGCAAACTTGCGAAAGTGGAGTGCGAGGCGTTTGTGCCCGTTGTGGAACGGATTGGTCAGGGAGCATTGAAAAGTCCGGATGCTGGTGAAGATGCATGATTTCCACGGCTGGACGGCCGGAGCGTTGTGGGAAGACATCAAGTTCGATGCGAGACATTTCGGTGACATTGAACGGCTGGCCATAATTGGCGAGAAGACGTGGGAGAAGGCCATGGCGGCATTTTGCAAGCCGTTCACTACGGCCAAGATCCATTACTTCGACCGAGCGGCTATTGAGGAAGCGCGGCAGTGGCTGGCACAAAGTTGAGAGCAAAGGCGCGCTTTGAACGCGTCGAATTGACTGGCGGGGCGGTGGGCGCCGCATATTATATTGGCTGATATCCCGATAGGGGCAATGCCCGATACGATAGGAAAAGCACACCTCGCTTCAAAAATGACAAAGAAGAAGGCTCGATCCGCCGATTCTCCCATCCTCCGGGTGCTCCAGTCCAAGGAGGAAACGAAGGGTTTCTACAACAAGATCGCCCGGTTCTACGATCTCATGGCGGAGCGTTCAGAAGGGCCGATGCGGGAGGCGGGACTGCGTTTGCTGGCGGTGAAGAAAGGTGAACGGGTCCTGGAAATTGGATTTGGAACTGGGCATGCGCTGGCGACGCTGGCCAAGGCGGTGGGGCCTGACGGAAAAGTCTTTGGCATCGATCTCTCCGATCAAATGGTCAAGCTCGCGCGCGGCTTGCTGAGCAAAACGGCGCTTCTGAAACGGAGCCAACTAATCTCCGGGGACGCAGCCACCCTGCCGTATCCCAATGAAAGCATGGATGCTGTGTTTATGAGCTTCACGCTGGAGTTGTTCGATACCCCTGAAATCCCGAAAGTGCTCGCGGAATGCAAGCGCGTGCTCAAGCCCGGAGGGCGAATCGTCGTCGTAGGCATGTCCAAGGATGGGCCGGATGAAATCCTGATCGAGGCGTTTCAATGGACGCACAAGCACTTCCCAAATTATCTGGATTGCCGCCCGATTTACGTGCGGCAGGCGATGAAACAGGCCGGCTTCGAGATTGAAAAGGCGGTTCGGAAGCACATGTGGATTCCCGTCGAAATCGTCCTCGGAATCAAATGAAAGCAATAGCCGACAGAATTTCCGAAAACTGTTCTGCGAATGGCCCGAGGCTGGACTGAACTGGTCTCTCCCCCCGACCGGCGTCGTCGAATCGTTTAGGCGGAGGAGCGCCTCAAACCCAAGGCAATATGGCCAACGGCGCCACCTCCCGAACTGCGCCCGCGGGTGCATTGAGGCAAAAGGAATTGTCCGGCGACGGTGATGAAGTGGCGCAGGCCGCGAATCTCTATTCGCCGAAGCCTCGGTAAGATCATAGCCGCCCGCTATTGTAAATGTGCGAGCGAATGCTCGGATTTCATAAGAGGTGAGCGGCGTGCGGGCGTTTGCGCAATAGCCTCCAGCTATGAGCTGCTCGCCGAGGAGGTATTAGCGGGATCGGGTGATGCTGCGACCATGCGTCTGAAGCTATCGTCGAAAGAGCAGACTTGCGCAGCCCGTCGCCGGCTTCCACCCCGGCGCTCCCAAAAAGGTAATTTGCTAGAAGTAAAAAACCAGGAGGTAAATGAAAATGATCCGCATCACCGCAAAGACCCCGATCGAGGTTGCAGACGGGAACGATTTGCCCGACGAGCTTCCGGTCGCCTTTAAGAACCTAAAAAGCGTTCCGCCACCCGTCTGGCTGGTGACGCTGCTGAAATGGATCTGTCCCATCGCGGCGCTTCTGTTTATAGCCCTCGTCGCGATTCCGGGCTTTCTGCAAAAGTGGCTATGGATGCGGCAACTCGACTACGCCGGAATCTTCTGGACACTGTTTACGGTGAAGGTCGCGCTAACCTGCGTGGGATTCATCTTCGCGGCGCTGTTCTTGTGGCTCAATATGCGGCATGCAGCCAAAAGCAGTCCGACCTTGGTCGGGAGTGAGACCCCGCAGAAGGAAGTTTCTGCCGGGAAGACGCCTCAAGCCCGATTGAAAACCGTCGCATTTGCCCACCATGTCGTCGCTCGGGGTTCAACGCTGGTCAGCGCCGTCCTGGCCGCCATATTCGCTAGCGGACTTTTTATGCAGTGGGACACTTACCTGCGCTTTCGGTACGGTGGCGCCTTCGGAATTGTCGAACCGATTTTTGGACTCGACCTGGGTTTTTACATGTTCCGCCTGCCCTGGTATGAATTCGTGCAGAGCAGTCTCATGCTCATCACGGTGGTCGCGATCGTGGCCGTCCTTGCGCAATACGCAACTTTTGGGGTTCTCCGGCTAACCAGCCGTCGAACGGTGGAAGTCGCAAATCCCGCTGTCCGGCATTTGTCGATCCTCCTTTTCATTTTGGTCGGCGCATTGGGATGGGGATATTATCTGGATCGGTTCGATTTGTTTAATTCCACCACGGGCGTCGTCTATGGAGTGGGGTACACAGCGGAACATGTGACGCTGACAGCGCTTTGGGTAATGATTGGCGCCTCGGCAGCGGCGTGCGCGCTTCTCGTACTCAATTTCTTCCGGCCGCGCTGGAAGGCCATGGCTGCGGGAGTGGTCTCGTTCACGGCTCTGTACTTTATCGGCGTGCTGGTGATTCCGGCTCTCTTCCAAAACTTTGTGGTGAAGCCGAACGAATTGAGTCTCGAGACCCCTTATTTGAAAAACTATATCGAGTTCACGCGAAAAGCGTATCAACTCGACGGTATTCAGGAAACAGCATATCCTGCAATGACGGATTTGACGCCGGCGGTTCTGGCTAGGAATCAGGACACGATCCAGAACATTCGCCTCTGGGATGAACGCCCTTTGCTTCAAACTTATGAGCAGACTCAGGCGATTCGGCTTTACTACAAGTTCTATAACGTGCACGTTGATAGGTATCACCTGGCGGATGGCTATCACCAGGTGATGCTCTCAACGCGCGAACTCTCGCCGGAACTCCCGGCTCAAGCACAAACGTGGGTGAATGAAAAGCTGGAATTTACGCATGGTTTCGGCCTGGTAATGAACTTCGTGTCCCGGAGCGTGGGTGGAGGTTTTCCGGAATATCTGCTTCAGAATATACCACCGCAATCCACATACGGACTGAAAGTCGCTCAACCCGGTATTTACTACGGCGAGACCATGCCGGGAGCGCGGATTGTGGCGACAGAAGTGAAGGAATTCGATTACCCGAAGGGCAATCAGAACGTTTACACCAGCTACAGCGGAACAGGCGGAATCCCCATCGACAGCTTCGCAAAGAGGCTCCTATTCTCCTGGACGCAGGCTGACATTAATATATTGCTGACGGGTTCTCTCTCGCCGGGCAGCCGGATACAGATCTGGCGTGACGTGCAGGAACGAGTGTCGCAGGTAGCTCCCTTTCTGAAGCTGGACGCGGCGCCTTATCCAGTTCTGAGCGAAGGCAAGCTGTTTTGGATCCAGGATGCATATACTACGTCAAAACGATTTCCCTACTCGAATCCTCGTGCCGCCTACTTTGAAAGCGGGCTGAATTACATCCGTAATTCGGTCAAGGCCGTCGTCGATATGTATAACGGCACGGTTTCCTTTTACATAATGGATCCGAAAGACCCCATTCTGAAGGTTTACCGGCGGGCTTTTCCGGGAGTGTTTAAAGACCTCAGCGAGCTTTCGCCGGATCTGAAGTTGCACCTGCGTTATCCGCAGGATCTCTTTGGCATCCAGGCGGCGCAATACCAGACTTTCCACATGACTGAGCCGCAAGTGTTCTACAACCGCGAAGATCTATGGGCTCCACCGCAGGAGAAGTACAATGGAAAAGTAAGTTCCATGGAACCTTATTACATCCTCATGAAGCTTCCCGGAAGCGACGTGCTGGAGTATCTACTCATGAGCCCGTTCACGCCCCAGAACAGGGACAATATGATCTCCTGGCTGGCCGCGAGGTCCGACTTTCCCGATTACGGGAAAATGCTCTTTTACGAAATGCCAAAGGATAAACTGACGTACGGGCCGAACCAGATCTCGGCGATGATTGACCAGAGCACGACGATCTCAGAGCAACTGACGCTCTGGGACCAAAAGGGATCGGGAGTGATTCGCGGAAAGCTCGTGGTGATTCCCATCGAAAATTCATTCCTTTACGTGGTGCCGCTATATCTTCAGGCCGAGGGCGCCAATCTGCCGCAACTCAAGCGAGTAATTGTGGCTACGGGAGACAAAGTCGTCATGCGGCCTACTCTTGAGGAGGCGCTTTCCGCGCTGTTCGCTTCTCCGAACGAGACGCCGCAGGCTGAAGCCCCGAAGGCGAATGCGACCTCGCGACCGAATACGGAGATCGATCAGGAGCGGCTTCAGCTCGAGACTGCACAGAAGGCCATCGATGCGCTCAAACTTTTGCTGAATGGAAATGCAGGAGTCGCGCCAGCCAGCAAAGTTCCGCATCCGTGACCGCCGGAGGCGATTTCAGCCGGAAACTGGAGCCTTATTTAAGAAAGGGAAACAATATATCCACAGAAAACGTCGTCCCGTCCCGGGCGAACCCGAAGATGGCGCATTGGAGTTCCATTTCGTGGCCGGATTAGCGCTTGGAAAAGCCGCGAGTTCGCTGTGGCAAGCCCTGGTGGCCGGAACGGTGGCCTGTTTCTTGGAGGGCATTTTCTCCTCTTGCATGGCGGCACGCTTACCGCGCTCGGCAAAGGCAGCGAATTCATCGTGCGGGTGACAATCCTTTCCGGTCCGGTCGCCGCGCTACCGATGCCGCGCGTGCATGCCGCCCTTGAAACCGGGGCGCCGGATGCTCATTGTGGATGACGACGAAGACTCCGCGTGCAGCATGGCGATACTCCAACGCCGGCGCGGCTACGAGACGCGCACTGCCTTCACTGCCACGACGCCGTCGCCGCCGCCGACGAGTTCGCACCCGAAGTGGTGCTGCTGGATATCGTCCCTCCCGGCATGACGGCTTCGATTTCGCCCGCCGCCTTGCGGACGATGCCCGCACTGGCTGGCGCCTTCCTCGTGGCAATGAGCGGCTCCGGGAGCGACGACGACCGTGCCACTTCGAAGGAAGCTGGCTTCGACGAATACCTCATCAAGCCCGTGGACCTCGACCTCCTGCGCACATGGCTGGGGAACCGGCCTTGATGGAGTTGGATGAAGCCGGCATCGACGGACGGAGGGCTTTCGTGCGCATCCTCAAATACATTCGCGCCTGGCACGGGTTGGAATTTTGCGGATAGCTTTCGGCTATGACGTTACTATGGCGCATCGGAGCAATTGCGTCTCGGGCGACTCCGGGAAGCCCGAGCACATCGTGCTTAAGGTCATCCAGGGTGGCTGATGCCGTGGTGACAAAGTGTTCCCCCGGCCAAGGTAATTGTCGATGATCCTGGTCGCTCTCCGGAAGCCGATCGCGCAATCTGAAATCTACGACCTTCGATGAGAGGTCTCGCAAGGCATGTGACCAATACCCGATGCGTATAGCCATCGGGTATGACGGTGTTGCGGGAGAGGTATTGGCCTTCTGTGCGGGAACGCCGGATGTTTTTGCGAGCGAGCGACATGAACATGACAATCAACGATCCAGGACACTCAGTGGAAAAGCCTGCATTTCAGGGGCAATCTCTTCCGCCTCCCTCACATGGTCCTAAAAATTCGATCGCCATGGCCTTGCATTTGGCCCATGCAGAGAATGCACTCAACGCGCTCGCTGCCGGTCAGGTCGATGCGATCGTCGGTCCCAAAGGGAAGACATACCTGCTGCACGGCGCCCAAGAGGATTTGAGGCGAAGCGAAATGGGACTTCGAGCCCTCTTCGACAGCGTATCCGATCTGATCACCGTCATTAATCGTAGTGGAGTGATCGTATCCCAAAATAGAGCCGCAGTCCGAATCCTCGGCTGCGAACCGGAAAGCCTGCTGGGGAGGAGTCTTTTCCAACTCATCCATTCTGATGACCTTGCGAAAGTACGTTCTGCATTCTTTGGCGTTATCGATGAGTTTCAAGATCATGCCGCCGTGGAATTTCGCCATCTGACTGGCGATGGCGCATATCGGAAGCTCGAGGCGATGGTGAGCAAATTGCGCGATGCTTCCGTCTCCCGAGTCATCTTCATTTGCCGCGATATGACCCGGCGCAGGAACCGCATGGAGGATCACAGCCCATAGCCATGCGCCTACTGTGCCACCTCGCTGGATCTCGTGCATGGCATGAAGTGCCCATTGAAGCTGCCATCTCTATATGTGAAAGGCCGCCATGCCATTAGAAGCTTGCCCTGTCTGCGGATATGCGGTGTCGACCACGACATCCCAGTGCCGCCATTGCGCCGAATCGCCGAAGTCAATTCCCGGCTCCGGAAACCCCGATGAAGCTCGACCGCGGCTCGCCGGATTCATTTGGTTCACGATAATCTGGCTGATGATCTTTTTGTTATACCGTTGATTCCCGTGAAGAATCGAAGCCGGTGAAGCGCGCGCTCGATACTATGTTACAGCCAGTCAGTTATTTTAAGAAGTATCATTTTGCCGCGTCCGGCGGCCCGGCAAGGGCGCTCGGTTTGATCAACGTGGAGGACGAATCGATCCGCGTGAAAAGATCAAGGGCGCGTCGGGTAGCAACACCTCGCCGCCGGTTTCACGCTACGAGGACGTTGCTTATCATAACTATTACGGCTTTCGGCGCGGCGTAACAGCATGAATCGCTCTGCAAACAGCCACGAGCGCCGGCTGGTTAGTCCCCAGCGAGGCCCGTCGCTGGCGATGCCTTGAATTCTGGGTCGTTCGCCGCCGACGCGGAGCGCGCCAATTTTAATCTGCGGAGCGCCCACGACATGACCGGTCACACAATTCACTGCAGTCAGCCCAGAGGAGGCGCGCCTCTGATGCCGCTGCGGATAGCTTTTGGGCATGGGGTGGTCGCCGAGGAGGTATTGGCCGCGCCGGCAAGATGCTCCGATCTTAAAAGGGGCCCGAGAACCCTCACTTTATGAACACCACACTGACAGCACCGCCACCGGCAAAGACCAAAGACTGCTCCACCGTAGCAATCTATCCCACCCACACGGCCGCCGAAGCGGCGATCAAGGAACTCCAGCAATCCGGTTTCGACATGAAAAAGCTGTCGATCGTCGGACGCGACTATCACTCGGACGAACACGTGGTCGGTTACTACAATACCGGCGATCGCATGAAATACTGGGGGAAAATCGGAGGCTTTTGGGGCTGGATCTGGGGATGTTTGTTTGGTTCCGCGTTCTTTTTTATTCCAGGCGTCGGACCGTTGCTCGTTGCCGGGCCACTCGTCGGCTGGATCATCGGGGCTTTAGAAAGCGCTGTTCTCGTGGGCGGACTCAGCGCGCTCGGCGCCGGCCTGGTCGGCATGGGTATCCCCAGGAACAGCATCCTGAAGTACGAGACGGAGCTGAAGACTGACAAGTTTCTCGTGGTGGCCCATGGCTCCGTGACTGAAATCGCCCAGGCGAAAGAAATCCTAAGCCGCACCGCATCGGACAGCCTGGATTACCATCAGTAAGCGCTCCCATCGGCGTTTACGACGGAATGGCAAACAACCGTATCGGTGTGGTCCGTTTGACCTTCCGGAGGTCCCGCCGACGGCAGGAACCGTCGTCCGGCGTGAATAAAAGTGTATATTAGCTCCGCTGGAACCGGCTTGAGGTTCATTGGCCGAAATTCATGGGGTCGCTCGTGTTCGCCGTGCCGTCCGCTCTGGTTTCCTACTGGATTGTCGAGCAGTCGCTGCGGCAACGCGATCACAAGAGTCGCGGCCAGCTCACGCCTCCAACCATTGCCTGAGGGTCCGCCCTTTGAGCGCGCCGTTCGCCACATTACGACGGATCGGAGTTGTTTTCGTCGCAGCCGGTGACATTGCAGGGAAAGCTATGTGGACCGAATATTGGAGCCCTTTTTTCAGAATCCAACTCGGGCTCGTGCACGGGCTGGGAGTGCTCAATGCCGTCCACGCGGCGCTCAAGGTGCGCACGCCGCAAGCGGCTCTTGGCTGGGCGCTGGCGCTCGTGACATTTCCGTATTTCGCGGTTCCGCTCTATTGGGTTTTTGGGCGCGCGAAGTTTATCGGCTACCGCCGCGCCGCGACGGATGGAAATGGGCCGTTGCACGCCGCCGCCCAGGAGGCGGCTACCGCCATCGAGTCGTTCGCCACCGAGTCCGGGCCGGTTGATGGATTGGGACGGTGGCGCAAAGTGTTGACTACGCTTCCTCCCACGCGCGCCAATCACATTGAATTGCTCGTGGATGGTGGCGCGACATTTGACGCCATCTTTGCGGCGATCGATTTGGCGCGAGACTACCTCCTCGTGCAGTTTTACATCGTGCGTGACGACGCGCTGGGCAAAAAACTTCAGGATCGGCTGGTGCAGCGGGCGCGGGCAGGCGTGAAGATATACTTTCTCTACGATGAGGTTGGCTGCCACAGTTTGTCGCGGAGTTGGTTGCGAGTCTTGCGCGACAGCGGAGTGCGTGTCGAGGGGTTCAAGACGACGCGTGGACGGGGCAATCGCTTTCAGCTCAACTTTCGCAACCACCGCAAGCTCGTCGTGGCCGACGGGCGAGAGGCCCTTACCGGCGGAATCAATGTGGGTGATGAGTATTTGGGCCGCGGCAGTCGTTTCGGCCCGTGGCGCGACACGGACGTCCGGGTGCGCGGCCCGGCGGTGCAGGCCGCGCAACTGGCGTTCGTTGAGGACTGGTATTGGGCCACGGACGAAGTGCCGCCCTTGTCCTGGACGCCGCAAGCCGCCGACGCGGACCAAAGCGTCCTGGTGCTCGCGACCGGCCCGGCGGATGAAGCCGAGCGTTGTTCGCTGGCCTTCGTGCGCGCAGTGAACTCCGCCCGGAGCCGCCTCTGGATCAGCAGCCCGTATTTTGTTCCGGACGCGACAGTGCTGACGGCGTTGCAACTGGCCGCGTTGCGAGGTGTGGAAGTGCGCGTGTTGCTGCCGCGGCGGACCGACCATCTGTTGCCGATGCTGTCGAGTTTCTCCTACTACGAGAGTTTGGCCTGGGCGGGCATCGAGCTTTGGCGCTACGAACCGGGGTTTCTGCATCAAAAAGCCCTGCTCGTGGACAAGCAGCTCGCGGCCATTGGCTCGATCAACGTAGATTACCGTTCCTTTCACCTCAACTTCGAGCTGGTGGTGATGGTGACCGATCAAGGGTTCGCCGGCCAGGTGGAGGCGATGATGAAGGAGGACTTTGCGCAGAGCCGCCGCGTGGACCTCACCGAATATCGCACCCGCCCGTGGTGGTTCAAAGCGGCCGTTCGGCTAGCGAGGCTCCTTTCGCCCGTCCAGTGAACGCACGAATCGAACTCGGATAGTTACGCGGGAAATGCCAGGAAGCGCTTTCCCAAGCCCGATTGGGCGCCTCGGCCCATGCTTACATACTGCGGGCCAGGTCCTTCACGATCCGAATGTAATCCCTGAGTGGCGTGGAGGGATTGTCGGCGCGCCACGCGATGGTCGATTCGCGCAGGAGGGGAGGAGATAACGGGCGAAAGGCCACGCCTTCGTGTGGCAGCCCCGTGATTTGCTCGGGCATCAACGCCACGCCCAGTCCGCCGGCGACAAACTTGATCGCGGTCGGTTCTCCATCGGTTTCCTGCAGGATGTTCCCCGAAAAGCCGGCGCCCTGGCAGACATCCAGCAGCCATTCCCGCGCGCCGGCATGGGTCCTTGCAGAAATGCCGATGAAGAACTGCTGCGCGAGATCGGCGAGCTTGGCCTTCGCTTCGATCGCGAGCGGATGAAGGGATGGAAGGGCCACGAACATCGCATCGTGGGACACGCACTCGGAGAGCAAATCGTGGCCGGAGCGCGCCGGACGGAGACCCACAAAGCCGAGGTCGATCCTGCGGCCTTCGAGGGCCTCAAACTGCTCAGCGCTGCTCATGTCGAAGAGATTCAGCGACACGCGTGGGCACAATTTCCGAAAGGAGCCGATTCGCCGGCAGCAGCCCGTAATGGATGTTTGCCACGTATCCGATATTGAGCTGCGTGCTCTCCCCCATTCATCCGTTGCACCGCCGCCACGCTCTCCGCGCACATTGCCAGCAGCTTTTTGGAGTCGAAAAGAAACCGGCGCACTTCCTCGGTGATTTCGTCCTCCAAAATTCCGGACCTGCCGCGTCAAAGATGGCTGGGCGAGCCGGATCTTTCGAGCCGCTTTGGTAAAGCTCAAATCTTCGGCGACGGCGACGAAGTAACGGAGGTGACGAAGTTCCATCCCGGAGCATCGCAAAGGTGATACCGAAAAGCTATCGCCAGAAATCGCGTGGGCACGACTCGGTGCCGGGATTGCACACCATCCGCATTAGCGCTGACGGTACGCAAGCCTTCTCGCGCACGGTGGGATTTACCAACAAAAAATTTTGACCCCGACGCTGGGTCGTCGGCTTTCCGTTGGCGTTCCCGAGTTGGACGAGATGATGGGTGGGGGCATTGTCGAAGGCGACAACCTCCTCGTGGCGGGGCCTTTGCGAAGATCGCACCACCTCGTCTAACGACACAAAAGCCGGATAACTCGGCGACACCGATGCTCGCTTTTTTTGCGGGGCGACATAGGCAATTGTCATCGGGAGTATGGGTCGAGCGGCGGCCCTTTCGTGGGACCTGAGCCGAGGCATCGCCGATAGCTCTTCGCTATGGCCGAGTCACGGTAAAAGTATTGGCCTAACCGGTCAAGCCCTCGACCGTCATGCAGATCGACACCCAAGCAGGTGACGCCCTGAGTGCAACCCATCCCTTAAAAATTACTCTATGTTACGCAGCGCAAATCAGTCCTATGGTAGCAAGCTTGATGCCATAGATGGTGAAATAGGCCATATTAAGGACTTTTATTTTGATGATTGCCAATGGGTCATCCGATACGTTGTCGCGGATACGGGTTTCTGGTTATCTGGGCATCTCGTGCTGATCTCTCCCCGTGCCGTGGGAAGCTTCTTTCAAGTTGGCGATAGTCTATTCGTAAACCTGACCCGGAAAAAGATAGAGGGTAGTCCTGCAATTGAGGCGCACATGCCCGTCACACGACAATTCGAGGAGAAATATCATAATTACTATGATTGGCCATCTTACTGGGAAGCGGGCGGAATGTGGGGGGCGGTTGGACTTGGCATGGCTCCGCCGCCACACGTTAATCCGATTAAGCAGGGAGACTGGGGGCACGCGGCACCCGATAAGGACGATCCCCACTTGCGAAGTACAAAGGCTCTTGCGGGCTACCATATCCACGCAAAAGAAGGAGCAATCGGCCACGTAGCGGACTTTATGATAGACGACAAGAGCTGGGCCATTCGTCACCTCGTCGTCCGGACAGGTCACTGGTTTTCGGGAAAGGAAATCGTGCTTTCACCGCAAAACGTTGACCGCATCAGCTACGAGGAATCGACGGTTTTCGTAAACGTAACGAAGGAAGCCATCCTGAAGGCCACAGAATATCACATGCCGTCGGCGAACGTTTGAAAATTCCCAGGCCTTCACCGGCTGAGCAAAAAGACCCAACGCTCCATCCGTTAGCGCTTTATCAACACAACAACAAAATAAAAGACATGAATAAAAACAACTCAGTCGTGGCGGTTTATCCATCGCATACATCCGCCGAGGCGGCTGTCAAAGAACTCCAGCAGTCGGGTTTCGACATGCAAAAACTCTCGATCGTCGGACGTGACTATCACACCGATGAACATGTCGTAGGCTACTACAATACAGGTGATCGCATGAAATACTGGGGGAAATTGGGAGCTTTTTGGGGAGGGTTTTGGGGATTCCTGTTCGGTTCCGCAGTCTTCTTCATTCCCGGCGTCGGTCCGCTGGTGTTGGCGGGACCGCTCGTCGGTTGGCTCGTCGGCGCTTTGGAAGGCGCAGTCGTGGTCGGTGGCACGAGTGCGCTTGGGGCAGCCTTGTTTAGCATAGGCATCCCAAAGAATAGCATATTGAAGTATGAGACGGCGCTCAAGACCGACAAGTTCATCGTGATTGCCCACGGCTCGGCGGGTGACGTCACGCAGGCCCAGGAAATCCTTAATCGCACCTCGCCCGAGGCGTTGGAACAACACCAGCCAACCCATCTGGAAATGGCGCTGTCGCCACAATAGCGTTTAAACAGAGAAATACTCGAAATGAGACAAAATAAGTCATTTGCGTCATTGGTATTCATTCTAATACTGGGCTTGGGCGCGGTATTGGCGTACGCCAGGCATGGAGCGGCGATTAACCCCGAATTCGTAGGGATTGGAGTGGGCGCCTTTATTCTGGCCATGCTCGCTTCATCCTCCATCCAAATTGCGGATCAGTGGGACAAGGTCGTCATCTTGCGGCTCGGGAAATTTCACGCTTTGAAGGGGCCGGGACTCTTTTTCATTATTCCGGTGATCGATACGATTCCGTATTGGATCGATACCCGCGTGATTACGACTGGTTTTAAGGCGGAAAAGACTCTGACCAAAGATACAGTGCCGGTGGATGTGGATGCCGTGCTCTTTTGGAAAGTGGTGGACCCCAAACAGGCGGCCCTGGCGGTGTCAGATTATCAAGGCGCCATCAGTTGGGCGTCGCAAACTGCGCTCCGCGATGTGATTGGCAAGACGATGCTCTCGGACATGCTGGAAGGCAGGGACAAGATTAGCAACCTGTTGCAAACAATCATCGATCAGCGCACCGAACCTTGGGGCATCAAAGTGATCTCTGTCGAGGTAAAGGACGTGTTGATCCCCTCAGGTCTGGAGAATGCCATGTCTATGCAAGCACAAGCGGAACGAGAGCGCCAGGCTCGTGTGATCTTGGGCGATGCTGAGCGACAAATCGCGGAGAAGTTTGCCGAAGCCGGCAAGAGCTATGAGGGGAATCCAGTCGCCTTTCATTTGCGAGCCATGAACATGCTCTATGAGGGTTTGAAAGAGAATTCCACGATTGTCATCGTTCCCAGCACCGCCGTGGAATCCATGCAGCTCGGCGGATTGGCCGGAATGACGGCACTGACCATGGGACTAGGCAAGGATGGTGCGAACGGTCATCTGGACGGAGATGGAAAGACGCCAGCACTCGCCGGACCCAAGGGAGGCCGCTGATACCTCCATGACTATGCCTCCGCAAATTGGCATCGCCGCAGACCATGGCGGCTTTGACTTGAAGCAGTATCTGCTCGGGATGCTGCGCGAGGCCGGTCATAGCGTCGTGGAGTTTGGAGATACCCGCCTGGAGCCAGATGACGATTATCCGGATTTTGTAGTTCCACTGGCACGCGCGGTCGCCGGCGGAGATGTGATCCGTGGGGTGGCCATCTGTGGCAGTGGTGTCGGCGCGTCGATCGCCGCGAACAAGGTGGCGGGGGTGCGAGCCTGCCTGATCCATGACACTTTCTCGGCGCACCAAGGCGTCGAGGATGACGACCTCAATCTACTCTGCCTCGGGGGCCTCGTCGTCGGGCGCGCCTTAGCCTGGGATTACATCCAGACGTTCCTCGCAGCTAGATTCACTGGCGCAGAGCGGCATCGTCGCCGTCTGGCCAAGGTTGCAAGCCTGGAAGCAACCCAGGTGCGAAATCCCGAACACGTTGAAATCTAAAACAACGAAAAGAGAAGAACCAATATGGCAATCGAACTCAAAGAAAACGATGGCGGCAAGGTGTTGGAAGTGCGGGTGAGCGGCAAGCTCGCTCACGAGGATTACCTGCACTTCGTTCCCAAGTTCGAGCAACTGATCAAACTACACGGCAGACTTCGCGTGCTCTTCGACATGACGGACTTTCACGGCTGGGAAGCCGGCGCGCTGTGGGATGAAATTAAGGTGGATATAAAGCATTTGTCCGATATCGAGCGATTGGCAATGATCGGAGACAAAGAGTGGGAGAAGCAGATGAGTCTGTTCTGCCGGCCGTTTACGACTGCGAAGATTCGCTACTTTGACGATACCAAGGCGACCGAGGCGTGGGCGTGGCTCGAAGGCGACCTTGTCAGCAAGGAAAGCGCAGCCGAGTTAAAGTGAACCGGCCAGGGACGCGATTGGTCCGAATAAAACCCGATCTCGAGATGTGACGATGAGCGATCAAATATCTACCAGTCACGCGCCGTACAATCTTTTGCCCACGGACATCGAAGGAGTCGATTCCCTGGCGGAGCTTGCGCTGGATCTCAACTGGTCCTGGAACCACGCCACTGATGAAATATGGCGCACGCTTGATCCGGCACTGTGGGAGTTCACGCAGAATCCCTGGGTGGTACTGCAGACCGTCTCGCGGGATCAGCTCAAAAGCAGCTTGTCTGATCCTGCGTTCCGTAGAGGGGTTGAGGATATGCTGCGCGCAAAGCGTGAGGAGATGGAGAAGCCGGCGTGGTTTCAGCAACGGCATCCGCACGCGCCACTGAAATGCGTCGCGTATTTCAGCATGGAATTCATGCTGAGCGAAGCTCTTCCGATCTATTCGGGCGGCCTGGGCAATGTGGCCGGAGATCAACTCAAGGCCGCCAGCGATCTCGGCGTGCCCGTAGTCGGCGTGGGTTTGCTTTACCAACAGGGTTACTTCCGGCAGGTGATTGACAAGGACGGAGCACAGCAGGCGCTCTTTCCGTACAACGACCCCGGACAGTTGCCGATCACTCCGTTGCGCCGGCCAAACGGTGAATGGCTGCGTTTGGAGATTACCTTGCCGGGCTACTCGGTCTGGCTGCGCGCATGGCAGGTGCAAGTGGGTCGCGTTAAGCTTTACCTGCTGGACAGCAATGACGCGGCCAATTTTCCCGCTCATCGAGGAATCACCAGCGAGCTGTACGGCGGCGGCCCGGAGTTGCGTCTCATGCAGGAAATGCTCCTTGGAATCGGCGGCTGGCGGTTGCTTGCCGCCCTCGGAATCCAGCCGGACGTCTGTCACCTAAATGAAGGTCATGCGGCCTTTGCGGTGTTGGAACGCGCTCGCAGTTTCATGCTGGAGAATGCGCAGCCATTTGAAGTCGCGCTGGCCGTGACGCGGGCGGGGAATATCTTTACCACCCACACAGCAGTCGCCGCCGGGTTTGATCGCTTTACTCCGGCGCTCATCGAGCAATACCTCGGGCGTTATGCCACACAGAGATTGGGCATCACCCTCCACGATTTGTTGGCCCTGGGTCGCGAAAATCCGAGCGACCCGTCGGAGAAATTCAATATGGCTTATCTAGCCATCCGCGGCAGCGGGTCGGTAAATGGCGTGAGTCGCTTGCATGGTCAGGTGAGTCGGCATCTCTTTCAATCGCTATTTCCGCGGTGGCCCGAAGATGAGGTGCCTGTGGGATACGTCACAAACGGAGTTCACATGCCGACTTGGGACTCGGCGGAGGCGGATGAGCTTTGGACCAAGGCTTGCGGAAAAGACCGCTGGCTCGGGAAGTCGGAGAGTTTTGGGCAGGGAATTCGCCGGGTTTCCGATGAGGCCCTTTGGCAATTTCGCATCGCCACCAGCAAGGCACTGGTGGAATTCGCACGCGAACGTCTGGCCCGGCACTATGCCGCCTCCGGCGCTTCGCCCGAGGCGGTGGACGGGGCGAAACATTTGTTTGATCCCAGTGTGTTGACGCTGGGTTTTGCGCGACGCTTCGCGACCTACAAAAGACCGAATTTGCTGCTGCACGACCCGGAGAGATTACTTCGGATTTTATCCAACCCAGAGCGCCCGGTGCAACTCATCATTGCGGGCAAGGCTCATCCAGCAGACATGGCGGGACAAGCGCTGATCAAGCAATGGATCCAATTCATTCGACAACCAGATGTGCGGCCTCATGCCATTTTCCTCAGCGACTACGATATGCACTTGACCGGCCGTTTGGTGCAGGGCGTGGATGTCTGGCTCAACACGCCTCAGCGGCCGTGGGAAGCATGTGGCACGAGCGGCATGAAGGTGCTGGTGAACGGTGGTATCAATCTTTCGGAATTGGACGGCTGGTGGG
>Ga0302326_10008427_pt1 | contig 22735 bp, 22 predicted proteins | sample Palsa_T0_3_FD_202264 | JGI IMG/M metagenome (GOLD analysis project Ga0302326, IMG submission 202264) | Peat permafrost microbial communities from Stordalen Mire near Abisko, Sweden - Palsa_T0_3 | ecosystem: Environmental > Terrestrial > Soil > Palsa > Peat permafrost | place: Sweden: Abisko... | reverse complement strand
AGGTCATTGTGTCCGCCCCCAAGTCCCCACACGACGGTCAGCGGATTGAGCCCTACGAGCATCGCGGCGCGAACGGGGTTGAGCCCCCTGATGCGGGCGCCATTCCACACCAGCCCGACCGTTGCGAAGTAGGCGACGGCGGCGAACGACTTATATGCCACCACGCTAGCCGAGATGTCGAGCCGGGCGAGCGGATAGCTGAGGGCCGTGAACAGGGGGCCGTAGGCCGTCGGCGTCGACACCCATTTTGAGCCGATGAACGGGTACAGCGGGTCGAGCATGATCGTGCTGGGGCCGTGCAGATAGGGATTGGCGGCGTACAGCGCTCCCATCCGGCCGTATGCCTGGTAGCTGAAGATGTCGGTGGAGAGCAGCACCGGAGCGAGCAGGAAGAGCGCGTTCAGGCCCGCGATGCTCGCGAGCACCACGCGCGGTGATAACGCCTCCGCGCCACGGACCGCGAGCACGTAGGAGGCGAACATCAGCGTGAACACCGCGATCAGCGCGGCGTGGCCGAGGGGCACCCCCGCATTCGCGAAGATCCCCGCCAGCCAGCCCGGGATCGGACGCACGGATTGGGGAAGCAGATCGTTCGTGCGCGCCGCCGAGAGTGCCAGCACCGTGCCCGTTGCGAGGACCCCGGCGAGCCCGGCGAGGCCGACCAGCGCGGTTGGCGCGGCGGCTGGAGTGGCGGTTGGAGCGGTGGTCGGCGCAACGGTAGGCGCTCGCACCGTCTCAAGCTCGAGGGCCCCCGTCTGCGGCACGAGGCCTAAAGAACGACCGGGCGCGCTCATCGGCAGGAGAATGCCCGTGCGAAAGTCAAATCCGCGTCTCTCGAGGTTGCGATTCGGTTAAGTGGTCGCGGTGCGACCCGATAGCGGCCGCAGCGCTGCGTCGTAAGCGCGGCACGAGCCAGATCGCCTCGAGCGCGATCTTCGCCGACATCTTGCTGGCGCCGGCGGTGCGATCCTGGAACACGATCGGAACCTCGCGGACGCGGAATCCTCCGAGCAGGGTGCGGTAGGTCAGCTCGATCTGGAATACGTAGCCCTCTGAGCGCACGCTCTCCAGGTCGATCGACTGCAAGACCTCGCGGCGGAAGCATTTGAAGCCGCCGGTCAGGTCACGCACGTCGATGCGGAGGATCGTCCGCGCGTACAGGCCACCGCCGCGGCTCACCAGTCGTCTCAGCAGCCCCCAGTCACGCACGCCGCCGCCCTTCACGTAACGCGAGCCGAGCACGAGGTCCGCGTCGGCGGCCGCGTGCACGAGCGCCTCGAGGTAGCGAGGATCGTGAGAGAAGTCGCCATCCATCTCGATCACGAGCTCGGCCTCGCCCGCGAGCGCTCGCCCGAACCCCGCGAGGTAGGCGTGCCCGAGGCCCCGCTTGCTCGCGCGGTGCAGCACCTCGACGGAGCCGAGCTCGGCGGCGATCGCATCGGCGATCGCTCCGGTTCCGTCCGGCGAGTTGTCGTCCACGACCAAGATGCGATGCTCGCCCGGGACCACGCGTTCAAGCTCCGAGGCGGTGGCATGCACGATCCGTTCCAGGTTCTCGGCCTCGTTATATGTCGGCATCACAACCCATACGCGTGCGGGCATCGCCGTGCAGCGTAGTTGACAACGGGGCGTCAATCCGTCCCGCGCGCCATCATGCCGCCTCAGGGCATCGGGATGCGCGAAGAACGAATCTCTCGGAGTACGAGCATAGGCAGGGGCGGGGCGTCGACCCGCGACCGCCTGGATCGTCTGCGCAGATCTGGAGGCCCGATCGAACGTCGGCGTCGTCGTGCGCTCGCCCTCTCGACGATGGCGCTGGTGGCGTTGATCTCGCTCGTTGCTGGCATCGCGACCGGTTCGGGCCACGGCAGCGCGATCCCGCCCCACCCGGCTGCGCATCAGCCGGCGGCCTCCCTGGTGCCGGTCGGATTCTTTGCCCGGATTCATGCGCTGGCTGGGAGTGGCAGCGGGTCGTTCGAGGCGCGGGAGCTCGCGGCCGAGAATGCAGCGATAAACCGCACGCTCGCCTACACGCCATATGTCCGGATCGCGGGCGCCGAGAAGCGCGAGATCGCATTGACGTTCGACGACGGGCCGGGTCCATACACGCCCGGCGTGCTCGCAGTGCTGCGGCGCCTGCACGCTCCCGCGACGTTCTTCGAGGTCGGGTTCATGCTTCGCTGGTTTCACGCCTCCACCAGCGCGATCGTCGCCAGCGGGGATCCGATCGGCGATCACACCGAGCTGCACCAGCCGATGTCCGAGCTCTCCAAGACAGACCAGCGCAACGAGCTCCTCGACCAGGCAGCTGCGATCAGCCAGTACGGTGCCCCGTTCCCGCGCCTGTTCAGGCCCCCATATGGTGTCTACAACGCGGCGACGCTCGCGCTGCTGCACAAGTACGGGATGCTGATGGTGATGTGGACCGTGGACAGCGGCGACTATCTGAAGCCCGGCGTGGCCAAGATCGTACGGACCGTGGTCGCGGGCGCGCGCCCGGGGGCGATCATCCTGATGCACGATGCGGGCGGCGATCGCGAGCAGACGATCGAGGCGTTGCCCGAGATCATCAAGGACCTCCGCGCGCGTGGCTACCGACTGGTCACCGTGCCCCGCCTCCTGCTCGACGACCCGCCGCCGCGCGACCAGGTGATCGGGGCGCTCACGCCGGGCGCGGGCTGAGAGGTGGCCCAGCGGGAGCCGCGCAGCTACCGCGGCATGTACGCAACGCGGTTCCAGCTCGGCTCGGGTGCGAGCTCGATCGGCTCGCCGCCGCGGTCCGGCTGGATGTAGACGAACGAGTTCGCTTCTCCGTCGAAGGAGATGTCGAGCTCTCCTTCCTTCACACGCTGATCGAGCCAGGCGCTGCGGAAGATCAGCCGCCGCAGCCAGTGCACCAGCGAGCGCTCGGATGGCCCGACCAGCTCGGGCCAGCAATCGTTGACGTGCTCGCCCAAGCCCGAGGCCGGGTCCGTGACCTCGCCGTTGACCACCAGGTTGATCAGATCCTCGGCCTCGTGGTCCTCGATCCGGCCGCACAGGAATCCGAGCCGTCGTGCCGCCTGCTCGCAGCGCTCCCGGAAGTCGCGCTCGTTGAACGTGAAGCGCAGCTCGCCGTATTCGAGCACGAAGTCTTCCCCGGAGCTGTAGTTGGCACGGCGGTACATGGCGGCGTCGGGATCATATGAGGGATTCCTGCCTCGCCGCAGGGCGTGCAGCGGATGTTGCAGGATGGGGGGTGTGTCCGGCCGACCCGAGGCTTTGAATGGCCATGAACCGCGAACGGCCCACGATCCTGCTGGTCGAGGATCACCGCACCACGCGCACATTCTTGGCCGACAACCTGACGGTCGACGGATACGAGATTCTCATGGCCGACTGCGCGCGGGACGCATTGCGTCTGCTCGCGACCAAGTTTCCCGATCTCGCGATCGTGGACCTCGGCCTGCCCGACCGCGATGGGCTGGAGCTGCTGCGGGACGTCCGCGAATCCGACGGCGCCGCGGGCCGGATCGATCGGCACATTCCTCTGCTCGTCCTGACCGGCCGGACCGGCGAGCTCGACAAGCTTCGCGGGTTCGACCGCGGTGCGGACGATTATGTTTCCAAGCCCTTCTCCTACCCTGAGCTGCGGGCTCGGATCGAAGCGCTGCTGAGGCGCACCGAGCGCAAGGAGAGTCGCGGGCTGCTGCGTGCGGGACCGATCCAGATCGACCCGCTGGCCAGGCAGGCGTGGTTGCACGGCGATCGCCTGGAGCTGTCCAAGAAGGAGTTCTCGTTGCTGCGCGCGCTGGCGTCCGACCCGACCCGGGTCTTCACTCGCGAGGAGCTGCTGCGCGGCGTCTGGGGCTACGCGACGATCGGCCGCACGCGCACGCTCGACTCGCACGCGTACCGACTGCGCCGGAAGCTGGGGGAGGGGGGAGACCGGCTCGTGCTCAACGTGTGGGGGGTCGGCTACAGGCTGATGGATGGCGCGGCGGAGGAGGCGGTGACGTGATCATCGCGACCACCGGGTGGATCGTCGCGGCCGCGTCGATGGCGTTGGTGCTGCGGTTACGGACGCTGAGTGCGTGGCGGATGGAGCTGGTCGCCCGCGCGTGTCACGAGCTGCGTGGTCCGATCACCGTGGCCAGGCTCGGGCTGGAGCTCCTCGCGCGAGAGGACGGGTGCCGACCCGAGGCGGTCAGGGCGATCGAGCTCGAGCTCGCGAGCGCGGGTGTGGCGCTCGAGGACCTGAGCGTCGCCCACCAAGGGCGGCGCGGTCCCTGGCGGCTCGGTGCGGTCGACGTGGCCGCGCTGCTCGCCGAGTCGGTCGAGGCGTTCCGGCCGCTCGCGCTCGCGCGCGGTGTCGAGCTCGGCCATCACTGCCAAGGATGTTCCGGAGTCGTCGGCGTCGATCGCGTCCGCCTGGCTCAGGCCACAGGAAATCTGATTGCCAACGCCATCGAACACGGCGATGGCCACGTCGAGCTGTGCGGCCGGACCGACTGCGCCGGCCTCGAGATCTCCGTCAACGACGGCGGACCGGGGCTCCCGGCCCCCGTCGGCGACCTCGTCCGGCGCGCACGCAGCGGCCGCGGGCGCCGGGGCCGCGGGCTTGCCATCGCCGCCGATGTCGCCCAGCGCCACGGTGGGCGGCTCGTCGCGGCCGCCGACGACGGTGGCTCGCGGCTCAAGCTCGAGCTGCCGCTGAAGCAGGGCTGACGTCGAACAGGTCGCGCGCAATCACCGGCGGGGCGCCGGTGGGGCTTACCGGCGCAGCGGCGGGCTCCCCGCCGGCCACCGAACGGGGGTGATGCGCGATTCCGCCCAGCGCACGGGCGCCGCGTTCATGTCGAAGCACATGCCTCGGACGGATGGACGTTCGCGCTGCAATCTCGCGCCCACATACCGAAGCTGCATACCGCCGTGCACCCACGGCGCACGCCGGCTCCCGGCTCCTCCCACCGCCCGATCACCAGTGATGACGGCGGTTCGCGACACACGGGGACCCAGGGTGGGCAGGCAAGAAGGCAGGGTGTGAGAAAAGGGTTGCATTGTGGGAGAGCGTGGGATATTGTGGGCCACGCATGCGGAACCCGGGTGGCAGGGCTCCTCCCACCCAGCCACCCGGGTTCGGAATTCGGTCAATCACGTGAGAACCCTTGGCATTCCGCGGCACCTTCGATCATGCACTCGACGCGAAGAACCGGCTCACCGTCCCGGCCAAGTTCCGCTCGGCCCTCGCCGATGGGGTGGTCCTCGCCGGCTCGCCAGAGGTCACGCCCGGCGAGCCGCGATCGCTCGGCGTCTGGACGGCCGAGGCCTACGACGCATTCACCGGTTCGACCCTCAGTGGACTCAATCCTCTTTCACCGACGGCCCGTGAGCTCAAGCGCTTCTTCTTCAACCATTCCCATGACACCGAGCTCGACTCCGCGGGACGCGTGATGATCCCGCCCTTCCTGATGCGGTATGCGGCACTCGGCAAGGACGTCGTCGTGACCGGCTCGGGAGAGTGCCTCGAGGTTTGGGACCGCACCGCGTATTCGCGCTACCAGGACGACGTCCTGGTCCGTATCCCCGACATCGCAGCGAGCCTTGGCGACACTACTTGACATGACGCAGGTCCATATTCCGGTCCTCGCCGGTGAGCTGATCGATTTACTCGATCCGCAGCACGGGGATTGCGCGGTCGACTGTACGGTCGGCGGTGGCGGTCACGCACGGCTGATCGCCGAGCGGATTGGACGGGCTGGGACGCTGATCGGCATCGATCGGGACCCGGCGGCAGAGGATCGCTTCGCCGAGCTGGCCGAAGAGGTGGCCTGCGAGACCCGGTTCATCCGCGCCGACTTCGTCACCGGGCTAGAGCGTCTGGCCGAGGAAGGAATCGAGGCCGACCTCATCTACCTCGACCTCGGGATGTCGTCGATGCAGGTCGACACGTGGGCGCGGGGCTTCTCATACGCCTACGACGCCCCGCTCGACATGCGCATGGATCCGGGCCAGGAACTGAGCGCGCACGAGATCGTCAACACCTGGGACGAGCGCAGGATCGCGCGTCTCCTGCGCGAGTACGGAGAAGAGCGCTACGCCGGGCAGATCGCCCGCGCGATCGTGCGACAGCGAGGTCGTGGCGAGCTCGACACAACGCAGTCGCTCGTTGACGTGGTGAAGTCCGCTGTCCCGATCCCTGCCCAGTTCGCGGGTGGGCACCCGGCCCGGCGAACGTTCCAGGCGCTGAGAATCGCCGTCAACGACGAGCTGGCGCAGCTCGACGCGGCCCTCCCCGCGGTCTGGGACCTGCTCCGGCCGGGAGGTCGGATGGCGGCGATCTCATTCCACTCGCTCGAGGACCGCCGGGTGAAGCGCTTCCTGGCTGCGCGGGCGCGAGGATGCGTGTGCCCCCCCGACCTGCCCATCTGCGTCTGCGGCCACGAGCCGGAGGCCGAGCTCCTGACGCGGCGGGCGGTGGCGCCGACCCCGGGCGAAGTCGCCTCCAACCCGAGATCGAAGTCCGCGCACCTACGAGCGGCACGCAAGCTGGAGCCGGAGGCGCGATGAGCCCCCGGTCAGCCGCCACCGCCGCCGGCAAGCGCGCCGCCGCCGACAGCCGCGAGGTCAAGCGGGCCAGGCGCTCAGAGGTCCCGACGCGCGACCGGGCCCGCCGTCCGATCGCGCCGGCGAAGCCGCGACGGGTCTCTGGTCCGGCCTACGGTCGCCAGGCCACGAGCGGCGGCGCTCGTGCGGCCATCACCGCCGGCGCTCGCGCCGCGACCACGGCAGGCGCTCGCGCCGCCACGACGGCAGGCGCTACCGCGGCCGCCACGGTGATGGCCGTGGCCGCCGAGGCGGCGCCCCGTATCGTCCGCCCCGCCCCGCGCATCACCCGCCCGCGCCACGAAACGCGTCCGGCGCCGGGGACCACCCGGCCGGCTCGCCGGTCTGCGCCGGGCACCGGCACCGACACCCGCGGCGCCCGCGCGCTGGGATTCGTTCGCTCGCTGCCCGATCACACGCTCACCGACCGGCTTGTCCGCGGCCGCGTGTGGATCCCCGTGCTCGGCCTGCTGCTCGCCGGCATCGTTGCAATCCAGGTATCGCTGCTACGGCTGAACGCAAGCATGGGGCGCTCGATCGCGCAGGCGACCACCCTCCAGACCGAGAACGGCGTGCTTCGGGCCCGGGTGGCCTCGCTTGGGTCAGTTGGGAGGATCGAACGGATCGCGACCGGCATGGGGCTAACCATGGCCACGCCGGAGCAGATCAGCTTCCTCTCCCCGTGGTCCAGCCAGATTTCCCACAAGGCGATCGCCAACATGACCGCGCCGAGCACGTCGGCGCTCGATGTGACCCAGGCCTCAGGGGCCGGCGCCGACTCCGCCACCGACACGGCGGCGAGCGACACGGCGGCGAGCGATACGGCCGCGTCCGACACGGCGAGCGATACCGCGGCGAGCGACACCGCCGACTCCACGAGCTCCTCCGCCACCGGGGCTGCCGGCACCAGCGCCGGGCAGACGGAGTCCAGCAGCGCCGACGCGCCCGCCACCGGCAGCGATCCGACGACCGTGAGCGCCCAGCCGACCGGCGTCGGCGAGGCACCCACCGACGCCACCGGGACGCAGCCCTCGGGGGGCGAGGTCACCGGTACGGCGGGCACCGACCAGCAATCCTCAGGCGGGGTCTCCTACACCGGTACCGGCGGCTGAACGACCGTCGTGGGGCTGATCGATCGCCGCATCGGACTGCTATTCGTGGCGTTCGTGGCTCTGCTGGCGATCGCGCTCTCACGGGCCCTCTATCTAGGCACGATCAAGGCCGGCACGCTACGGGCCGACGCGACGACGCAGCAGGTCACGACCGTTCCCGTCCCCGCCGTGCGCGGCGCGATCTCCGACGCGAGCGGAACCGAGCTCGCGATCTCCGAATCCGCGGACGACATCACCGCGGACCCGCTCTTGGTCAGGGATCCGCTCCAAGTCGCGCAGCGCATCGCCCCGCTGCTCGGCGTGCCGCAGGCCAAGGTCCTGGCTGACCTGTCCGAGAAGCGCGGATTTGTCTATCTGGCCTACGACGTCCCTCCGGGCAAGGCGAAGTCGATCATGCGGCTCGACCTTCCCGGCATCGACCCTCCGGTCCCCGAGGAGACTCGCGATTACCCCCAGAACTCGCTGGCCTCGCAGGTTGTCGGATGGGTCGGCAACCAGGACCAGGGCCTGAGCGGGCTCGAGTACCTCTACAACGACGTCCTGGGCGGCCGCCGTGGCGAGCGCCGCGTGGTCAGCGACGTATACGGCCAGCCGATCTCGATCGACGATGTCCATTCCGCCGTCCCCGGCAAGGGGATCAAGCTGACGCTCGACTCTCCCCTCCAGGCTGAGGTCGAGCACGTGCTCGCCGGCGTCGGCGCCACCTACGCGCCCAAGGGAGCGACGGCGATCGTCATGAACCCGAACACGGGCGCGATCCTCGCGCTCGCGAACTGGCCCGCGGTCAACGGCAACAACATCAGTGGCGCCCGCTCGCAAGACCTCGAGGACCGTGCAGTCGAGTTCAACTACGAGCCCGGCTCGACGTTCAAGATCGTGACGGTGGCCGGCGCCCTCCAGGACGGCAAGATCACCCCGAGCACCGAGTTCGACATCCCCCCGTACCTACAGGTCTACAACCAGCAGATCAGCGACGCCGAGAAGCACGGCAACGTGACCTACTCGGTTGCCCAGATCCTCAAGTACTCGAGCAACATCGGCGCCGACGAGATCGCCATGCACAAGTTGGGTCCCCAGCGGTTCGACTACTGGGTGCACCGGTTCGGATTCGGGCAAGCGACCGGCGTCGACCTTCCGGGCGAGGAGCCCGGCGTCGTGCCGGCGTACGCGGACTGGTCGGGCACGACGATAGCCACGCTCCCGTTCGGCCAGGGCCTCGAGGTGACACCGATCCAGATCGCGACCGCCTACGCGGCGCTCGCCAACGGCGGCATCCTTCGCACCCCTCACATCGTCCAGTCGATCGGCGGCAAGCCGGTCCCGGTCCCGCGTGGGCACCGGATCATCTCGCCGACGGTCGCCCTCCAGATGCGCCAGATGCTGCGCGGCGTCTACGCCGACGGAGGCACCGCCTCGGGAGCCGCCATCCCCGGCTTCGACCTCGCCGGCAAGACCGGCACGGCGAACGTCGTCGTCGACGGCCATTACTCGAAAACCGAGTACATCGCCTCATTCGTTGGATTCGTTCCCGCCAGCAAGCCGAAGCTCGAAGTGATGGTCATGGTCGATGAGCCGTCCCAGGGCTCGATCTACGGCGGCGCGGTCGCCGCGCCCGCGTTCGCCCAGATCGTCGGCTGGGCGGTGCCGTATCTGGGCATCGACCCTTGTCCCGGGTCGTGCCCGAGTGAGCCGACGTCGCTCGTTCAACCGTAGCTTCGCCTGATCAGGCTTCGCGCCGCTTGGCGCCGAGCCCTCGGCTCAGGGCCGCTAGGCGGTCGTCCCATTGGCCTCCTACTTCGGCCATCCAGGTGACGGCATCTGAGAGGGGAGCGGGGGTTACTCGGTAGCGGACCTCGCGCCCTGAGCGCTGGCGGTTGAGGAGGCCGGCGTCGGCGAGGGCGGCTAGGTGCTTGACCACCGCTTGACGGGAGATCGGCAGCTCCGAGGCGAACTCGGTGGCGGTCGCTGTGGGGCGGCCGGCGATGGTGACCAGGAGCTGTCGGCGCGTGGGGTCAGAAAGGGCGCCGAACACGGCACGCAACCGAATGGTTGCAGCCTAGCACCAGACCAGGAGGTCCCATGCCACTTCTCGTTCCCATGGTCGTCGAGCAGACCTCCCGCGGCGAGCGCTCATTCGACATCTACTCCCGGCTGCTCAACGACCGGGTCGTGTTCCTCGGCGGCACCGTCGAAGAGGAGATCGCGAACCTGATCGTCGCGCAGCTCGTGCACCTCGATTCCGCCGACCCGGACAAGGACATCCAGCTCTACATCAACTCGCCCGGAGGCTCCGTGTACGCGGGCCTCGCGATCTACGACACGATGCGCGGCAGGGTTGACGAGCTCTACGCCAAGCACACGAGCCAGACGATCGAGCAGGTGCACGCCGACATGGAGCGCGACCGGTACTTCACGGGAGAAGAGGCGCTCGCATATGGACTTGTGGACCGGGTGATCGAGCGGCGTGAGCTGGAGCGTGAAGCGTTGCGAGGATTCGAGGCCTAGCTGGAGCCCGCTCCCACGGCCCTCGCCTCTAAACTCATGCCCCATGCCTGATCTTGGACAGACCGCTGTGGGGACTTGGAGCGGGGGGCGGTTTATGCGGTTTGGGGAGCCGGTGGATGATCAGCGGTTCGCTGCGCTGGTGCGGCCTGACGAGGGGATTTCGACGGTGATCACCGCCGACGTGTACGGGAGTGGCGAGGCCGATCGGATGCTCGGGGCGGCGATCGCCGGTATCCCACGCGAGCATATGTCCGTCGTGGGTGCCGTCGGCCACGACTTCTACACGGGCGAGCGAGATGGGGCGAAGGGATTCCCGCGTTTCACCGACCCGCGGCTCCGTGGTCCGTCCGGCTACGCCGACTATCTGACGATGGCCACCGAGCGGAGCCTCGAGCGCTGCGGGCTCGACGCCTTCGATCTGCTGCTGCTCCACAACCCCGACCGGATCGGCTACACGAGCGAGGATGTCTGGCGCGCGATGGAGGGGCTGCGCGACCGGGGCCTGACCCGGATGCTCGGCGTCGCGCCCGGGCCCGCGAATGGCTTCACGCTCGACGTGATCGGCTGCTTGGAGCGCTTCGGCGACGTGATCGATTGGGCGATGATCATCCTCAATCCGCTCGAGCCGTGGCCGGGCGAGCTGTGCCTGGCGGCCGCGGCCACCGCCGGAGTGAAGGTGATCACGCGCGTCGTCGACTACGGCGGTCTGTTCTTCGACGATGTCCTGCCCGGTCAGGAGCTGGCGCCGCACGATCACCGCGGCTTCCGTCCCGCCGGCTGGATCGAGGCGGGTCGCGAGCGGATCCAGGGCATGCGCCCGTTCGCCGAGCGGGAAGGCCTGACGCTGATCCAGCTTGCCTGCCAGTGGAACCTCGCGCACGACGCGGTCGAGTGCGTCGTTCCCACCCTGATCCAGGAGGCCGGGCCCACCGCCCGCCCGGTCGAGGACAAGCGAGCCGATCTGGCCGCCCTCCCGCCCGACTTGCGCCTCAGCGAAGCCGACGTCCAGGCGATCAGATCCCTGGGCGACAACACCGGCTCCATGGCCCTCAAGGGAGGCAATCCAGACCACGAGGGAGTAGAGCGCCCCGACCGCTGGGCCCTCGACGAGAACCTAGAGGCGATAGCGGCACGCTGGAGCATCGACCCCAGCCAGGACCTAGTCGCCGCCCACTGACGCCCGAGCTCGAAGGTACTCTTGCGAGCGATGCGTTTGGACGATGTGATCCCCGACGCGCCCCCCGGCGCGCGGGCGATCGAGGTCGCCGGCCTCGCCTACGACAATCGCCGCGTGACGCCCGGATCGCTGTTCTTCTGCGTGCCGGGTTCCACGCGCGACGGCCACGAGTTCGCCGGCGACGCGGCCCGGCGCGGCGCGGTCGCGCTGGTCGTCCAGCGTCCGGTTGAGGTCGGGATTCCCGAGATCGTGGTCCCCGATGTCCGGGCGGCGATGGCGTCGGCAGCGGCCCGCTTCAACGGCGATCCGAGCTCGGAGCTGAGCGTTGTCGGCATCACGGGCACGAACGGCAAGACGACGACCGCCTTCCTGGTCCGCGCGCTGCTCGAGGCGCAGGGACGTCCCTGCGGCCTCCTGGGCACGGTCAAGAGCGTGATCGGCGGTGTCGAGCACGAAGTCGTACGCACGACTCCGGAGGCAATCGACCTCCAGCGCGCCTTCCGGGCGATGCTCGACGCGGGCGACCGGGCGTGCGCGATGGAGGTCTCCTCGCACGCGCTCGAGCTGCACCGCGCCGACGCGATCCATTTCGCGGCGGCGATCTTCACCAATCTGACCCAGGACCACCTCGACTTCCACGAGAGCATGGAGGAGTACTTCCTGGCCAAGCGCCGACTGTTCACGATGACTCCGGCGGCGGCCGTAGTGAACGTCGACGATCCCTACGGGCAGCGCCTGGCGGCCGAGCTCGAGGACCCGATCACGTTCTCGCTGCGCAGCGACGCGACCTACGTCGCGACCGACATCAGAACCGGCCTGCGCGGATCGCGCTTCACGGTGCTCACGCCCGAGGGCCCGGTGGCGCTGCGCTCGCCCTTGCGTGGCCGTTTCAACGTTGCCAACGTCCTGGCGTCGCTGGCCGCCGCGCGCGCCGTCGGGGTCGAGCTCGCCACCGCGGTCGCGGCCATCGCCTCCGCGGGGCAGATCCCGGGCCGTTTCGAGCCGGTCCAAGAGGGCCAGGAGTTCGAGGTCCTGGTCGACTACGCCCACACCCCCGACTCGCTCGAGAACATCCTCTTGGCGGCGCGCGAGCTCGGCGGGGGCCGCGTGCACGTCGTGTTCGGCTGTGGCGGCGACCGCGACCGCGGGAAGCGCCCGCTGATGGGGGAGATCGCCACCAGGCTCGCCGATCGCGTGATCGTCACCTCGGACAACCCTCGCTCCGAGGACCCGGAGCAGATCATCAGCGAGATCCTTGCCGGGGCCGGGCAAGACGTCCCCTGGCTGGCTGACCGGCGGGCCGCGATCGCCGAGGCGATCATCGGCGCCGAGGTCGGCGATGTCGTGGTGATTGCCGGCAAGGGGCACGAGCAGGGTCAGGAGTTCGCGGCGGGGCGCAAGGTCCCGTTCGATGACGTCGCGGTCGCGCGCGAGGTCCTCCGGTCCCGGGCTCTGAGCCGGACATGAGGGACTGGACGGCCGAGCGAGTCGCCGAGGCCGCCGAGGCGCGACTGGTCGAATCCCGCCCTGACCAGCAGGCCCCCACGCCGGATCGCCCCGGCCCCGACCGCGTCGTGATCGACTCCCGCGAAGCCGGCCCGGGAGCGCTGTTTGTCGGCCTGCCGGGCGCCAACGTGGACGGCGGTGAGTTCGCCGCCGCGGCGCTCGCGGCCGGAGCGTGGGGTGTCATGGTGGCGCCCGAGCATGCCGGCGCCGGCCGGTCCTCGCCGCCCGGGGTGGTGCTCGTCGCCGAGCGGCCCCTCGCCGCGTTGCAGCACCTGGCGCGAGCGTGGCGGCGCGAACTGGGCTCCAAGGTCATCGGCGTCACCGGCTCGAGCGGCAAGACCTCGACCAAGGATCTCCTCCTCGCCGTCCTCTCGCCCCATCGGCGCACGGCCGCCTCGCGGGCGAACCGCAACACCGAGATCGGGCTGCCGCTCGAAATTCTGGCGGCGCCGGCCGGGACCGAGGTGCTGGTGCTCGAAATGGGCATGCGCGGCGCGGGCCAGATCGCCGAGCTCGCGGCGATCGCAGAGCCCGAGGTGGCGGTCCTGGTCAACGTCGGCACGGCCCACCTCGAGCTGCTCGGAACCGTCGAGGCCATCGCCGCCGCCAAGGCCGAGCTGATCGCTGCGCTTCCGGCAGGCGGGACCGCCGTCGTCCCGGCGCATGAGCCGCTGCTCACGCCGCATCTCCGGGAGGACGTGCACACCGTGACCTTCGGACCCGGCGGTGACGTCCGGCTGGCCCGGTCAGACGGGGAGCACGTCGAGATCGACCTCGACGGGACCTCGGTGTCGCTCGAGGTCCCGTTCACCCAGGCCCATATGCGGGTGAACCTGCTCGCGGCCGTGGCCGCGGCGCGCGCCGTCGGGGTGATCCCGAGGGGTAGGATCGAGGCCGTGATCTCGGCTGGGCGAGGGGAGTCCCGGCAGCTGCCGGGAGGAGTCACGCTGATCGATCATTGCTACAACGCGAATCCGGTTTCGATGCGGGCCGCCCTGGACGACCTGGCCGAGAGCACGGCGCCGGAGCGCCGCCGCGTCGCGGTCCTGGGGGACATGCTCGAGCTCGGTCCGCGAGCGCACGAGTTTCATCTCGAGGTCGGCCGCCAGGCCGAGCGGAGCGGCGTCGGCCTGCTCGTGACCGTCGGCCCGCTGGCGGCGGCGATGGCGTCCGAGTTCCACGGCGAGGTTCACTGCCTGCCGGACGCCGCGGACGCCGCGGCGCAGCTCCCGGAGCTGGTGCGCGAGGGCGACGTCGTCCTCGTCAAGGGCTCGCTCAGCGTCGGGCTCGAGGCCGTGTGCCGGGCCCTGTCCGGGGCGGTGGTGGCGTGATCGTCACGCTCGCGATCGCGGCGTCCGGGCTGCGTGCGGGCGCGCTGACCGGTCGCGTGCTGATCGCGGGCACGGCCTCGCTGCTGATGTGCGTCTTCCTGAGCCCGAAGTTCATCGACTTCCTCCGCAACCGCGAGTTCGGGCAGAACATCCGCGAGGAAGGCCCGCAGGGCCACCACTCGAAGGCGGGCACGCCGACCATGGGGGGGATCATCATCTTCGCCGCGATCATCGTCCCGTTCTTGGTCCTGTCCAAGCGCGACTGGCTGGCGATGGGCGTGTTCGGCGTCGCGATCCTGTGCGCGCTGCTCGGCTTCGCCGACGACTACACGAAGATCGTCAGGCGCCGTTCGCTCGGCCTGCGGGCCCGGACGAAGCTCGTGGTGACGATCGCGATCTCGCTCGGCCTGTGGTGGGTAGCGACCAAGAAGGCCGGCCTTCCCTCGACCGTGCCGTTGCGCTTCGTGGACGTATCGGTCGACCTCGGCCCGTTCTACCCGGTGTTCATCTACCTCGTGGTCGCCGGGACGACTACCGCGGTCAACTTCACCGACGGCCTCGATGGCCTCGCCGCGGGCTGTGTCTCGATCGTGCTGCTCGCGTATATCGGGATCACCTTCATCGCCGGCGCGAGCGACCTCGCCGTGCTCGCCGGCTGCCTGGTGGGCGGATGCATCGGCTTCCTGTGGTTCAACAGCTTCCCGGCGAGCATCTTCATGGGCGACACGGGCGCACTCGGCCTCGGGGGCGCGATCGCCGGCTTCGCGGTGATGACCAAGACCGAGGTGCTGCTGATCCTGCTCGGTGGGATCTTCGTGATCGAGGTGCTCTCGGTGGTGATCCAGGTGCTCTCGTTCCAGCTGTTCCGCAAGCGGGTGTTCCTGATGGCCCCGATACATCATCACTTTGAGCTGCTCGCGTGGTCGGAGACGAAGATCATCCTGCGCTTCTGGATCGTCGCCGCGGCCTGTGCCGCGATCGGCTTCACCGTGTACCACCTGAGCGTCAGTTAGGGCCCGCCCGGGCCTGAGATGAAGCCCCGGCCACCGCTGCCTCCCGGCCCGTTTCTCGTCGTCGGCCTCGCCCGCTCGGGGGTGGCCGCGGCGCTCGCGCTCAGTGCCCGCGGAGAGGAGGTGATCGGTTGCGATGCGGGCGCGCCGGAAGTGGGAAGGCTTCGGAAGGCCGGCGTCGAAGTCCACCTGGATGCGTCAGGTGAGCACCTCGCCGCCCGTGCCCGGACGCTCATCAAGAGCCCCGGCGTCCCCCAGGACGCGCCCGCCGTCGTGGCGGCGCGCCGTGGTGGCCTTGCCGTGCTCGGGGAGCTCGAGCTCGCCTGGCGGCTCATCCCGAACGAGTTCATCGCGGTCACCGGGACCAACGGGAAGACCACGACGTCCGAGTGGATCGGGCACATCCACCGCGAAGCGAGCCTGCCGGTGGCGGTAGCCGGAAACGTGGGCACGGCGGCGTCGTCATTGGCCGGCTCCCTGCCGAGTGAAGCGACGGTCGTCTGCGAGGCCTCCTCGTTCCAACTCGAGGACGCGGACGCGTTCGCTCCCGAGGCGGCCGTGCTTCTCAACCTCTCACCCGACCACCTCGATCGGCACGCGAGCTACGAGGACTACGTCGCGGCCAAGCTGCGCATCTTTGCCCGGCAAAGCAATGACGACATCGCCGTCGCGCCGCAGGCTCTGATGGCCAGGGACCTCGGCGGGTGCGCCCGCCGCATCCCGTTCGGGAGCGAGCCGGGGGCCGAGCTGAGCGAGCGCGCCGGATATCTGTGGTGGGACGAGGAGCCGCTATTGCCGGTCGCTGGGCTGAGCCTCCCGGGCGCACACAATCGTGAAAACGCGATGGCGGCCGCCGCCGTCTGCCTCGCCCGTGGCATCCCGCCCGATGCCGTCCGTGCCGGCCTGAGCACGTTTGCGGGCGTCCCCCACCGGCTCGAGACGGTCGCCGAGCATGACGGCGTCGCCTACGTCAACGACTCGAAGGCGACCAACGTGGCGAGCACGCTGGTGGCGCTTGCAGCCTATGCCGGCGGGGTGCACCTGATCGCGGGCGGCCGCGGCAAGTCCCAGGACTTCACGCCGCTCGCGCCCGCCGTCGCCGAGCGCTGCCGCGCCGTCTATCTGATCGGCGAGGACGCCGGCGAGATCGAGCTCGCGCTCGCCGGCTCGGCGGTGCCCGTCGAGCAGTGCCACGAGCTCTCGCGCGCGGTCTCGGCCGCGCATGCGGCCGCCCGCCCCGGCGACACCGTGCTGCTCTCGCCCGCCTGCGCCAGCTATGACCAGTATCCGAGCTACGAGGCCCGCGGAGCTCACTTCCGCGCCCTCGTCGGGGCGCTCTGATGGCGGGCGCGGCGGCCGGCGCCGCGCGTCAGCGGCCGCCCAGGGACCGCTCCTCGCGCGACGCTGGAAGCGGCCCCGCGAGCACGCGCGCGGCGACTCGCACCGCCGCACCACCGCTGGAGCACCGCATGCTGCTCACGGCGACGCTGTGCCTGCTCGCCTTCGGCGCGGTGATGGTCTACAGCGCCTCGTCGCCGCGCGATCTCGTCTCGGGCCAGGGCAGCGGGATGAGCTACCTGATCCGGTATCTGGTCTACGGCATGATCGGGCTGGCGGCGATGCGCGTGCTCGCCCGCCGAGGGCTCGCGCTGCTCAACCGCCGGCTGGTGACGCTGCTCCTGCTCGGCTCGTTCGGCCTGCTGCTGCTCGTGCTCGTGCCGGGGATCGGCCTCGACTTCGGCGGTGCCCGACGCTGGTTCGCCGCCGGGCCGATCCAGTTTCAGCCCTCCGAGCTGATGAAGCTTTCGATCGTGCTCTACGTGGCGCGCTTTCTCGCCGATCATCCCAAGCGCATCAACAGCTTTCGCCAGGCGATCGTCCCGGTTGGTCTCGTCGCCGGGCCCGCCTGCCTGCTGATCGTGGTGGAGCCCGACCTCGGTACGGCCCTCGTGGTCTCCTTCGCCGTCGGAGCGCTATTGCTGGCGGCCGGGGTGCCGATGCGCCACCTCGCCCTCCTCGCCGCTTTGGCCGTAGGCTTCGTGCTCGTCCTGGCCCTCGTGGAGCCCTATCAGAGCGCCAGGATCACCGCCTTCCTGCACCCCTCGGCTTCGGCTTCGGCTTCGGCGGCGTCCTATCAGTCATTCCAAGGCCAGATCGCGATCGGCTCGGGGGGCCTGTTCGGCGTCGGGATCGGGCAGGGGGTCCAGAAGGCGTTCTACCTCCCCGAGGCCCAGACCGACTTCATCCTCGCGGTGATCGGCGAGGAGCTCGGGGTCCTCGGGATCTTCGGGCTCGCGTGCCTGTACGCGATGATCGCGTGGTCGGGATTGCGGATCGCTCGCCGGGCCACGAGCCGCTACGGAAAGCTCCTCGCCTCGGGACTTACCTCGTTGATCCTGTGCCAGGCTACGCTCAACATCTTCGTGGTGCTCGGGCTCGCGCCGCTGACCGGAGTGCCGCTGCCGTTCATCTCCTATGCCCCCACCAACCTGTGCATCGTGCTGGCCTCGGTGGGATTGCTGTTGAACATCGCTTCTCCGCGAGCGGCGCGACTGAAGGTCGTCGGGGCCGCGAGGGGCGACCCGGCCGCCGCTCGCGAGCGGCGCCGGCGCTCTCGTCAGCCCTGACCGGTCGCGTCTTCCTGCTCGGTCCCCGCCAGTATGCGAAGCTCATCGCCGCCCGAGCACGGACCGCGACCCTTGTTCCCTGAAGCTCAACATCTCCATCGTGCACGGTGCGTGGTCGCATGACTCCCCCGCTGATCATGATCGCCGCCGGTGGGACCGCCGGCCACGTGGTGCCCGCGCTCGCGGTGGCGGACGCACTCCAGGCCGAGCGGGCACGCGTCATCTTCGTCGGCGGGAGGCGAGCGGAGGCCGAGCTCGTTCCGGCGGCCGGGTACGAGCTGCAGACCATTGTCGTGGAGCCGCTTTATCGTCGGGCTCCGGTCAAGGCGGCCCGCGCCGTGTTCGTCGACGCTTTGGCCCTTCGCTCCGCCCGGCGGATGCTGCGGGACCTGCGCCCGGCCGCGGTGATGGGCGCGGGTGGCTACGTGTCGGGCCCCGTCGGCCTCGCGGCCGTCCTCACGCGTGTGCCCCTGGTGCTTACCGAGGCCGACAGCCATGTCGGCGTCTCCAATCGGGTTCTCGCCCCGTTCGCGGACCGCGTATGCCTGGCGTTCCCGATCCCGGGGAAGGCGGATGCGCCGGACCCGGCGGAGCCTGACTCTGACGCGCCCGGCGGCGGGAAGGCCGATGCGCGGTCCCGTCACGGGCGCTACCTCGTCACGGGACGTCCGGTACCGCCCCCGGCGACAGATCGGGCCGCGGCGCGGGCGCGCTTTGGAATCGGCGCGGACGAGACCTGCGTGCTTGTGTTCGGCGGCTCGCTGGGCGCGAGGTCGATCAACCACGCCGCGATCGAGGCGTTCGCCGGCGCCCGCTTCAGGGTCCTGCACGCCGCGGGCGCGCGAGACCTGCCAGACCTGCACGCGCCCGATGCGGGCTACGACCTGCGCGGCTATATCGATAACTTCGGCGAAGCGCTGATCGCCGCGGACATCGTCGTGTCGCGCGCGGGCGGGTCGATCTTCGAGATCGCCGCCGCGGGCCGCCCGGCGGTCCTGATCCCGTACCCGTACGCCACCGGAAACCACCAGACGGCGAACGCGCGCTACATGGAGCAGGCCGGGGCCGCGGTGGTCATCCCCGACGCGGAGCTGACGCCGGCGCGCCTCGCCCAGGAAGTGGGAGGCCTCCTGGCTGACGTCAGCCGGTTGCGCGCCATGGCCCGCGCCTCGTCCGCGCTCGCCCGTCCCGACGCCGCCCGCGAGATCGCTCGGGTGGTCCTGGAGGCGGCGGGGAGGGCATAGGTCGCGTGGCCGGGTCGCGTGGCCGGGCCGGACATCGGGTCGCGTGGCCGGGTCGCGTGGCCGGGCCGGACATCGGGGCGCCTCACCGGAGGGCGCGTGATGAATAACCCATGAGGATGAGAGGTTTTTCAGCACGCGCCCCTCGTATTCAGCACGCGCCCCTCGTATTCAGCACGCGCCCCTCGTATTCAGCACGCGCCCCTCGTATTCAGCACCCGCCCCTTGAGTTCGCGCCCCCGCGGGCGCCGTCGCGGCCGATTGCGTGGCACCCCCCACCACGGCCCGACCCCGGCGAGACAGAGCCCTGGCCGCCCGTGGACGTCTCGTCCAAGCCCGAGGCCCTGGTAGCCTCGATACCAATGGGTCTGATGACCGGAACCGGGCCGTTGGGCCTGCATCCCGCGGGTCAGTTCAACTTCGACCCGCCCCCGCCAGGCCGCGCCATCTACGTCGAGCCGAGCCCGAAGCGCGTTCGGGTCGTGGTGGCGGACGAGGTCGTCGCCGATAGCCGCTCCACAATGCTGCTGCACGAGAGCGGCAATCAGCCCGTCTACTACTTCCCACCCGAGGACGTGCGCCAGGACCTGCTCGAGCCCAGCGACACGGTAACGCACTGCCCGAAGAAGGGGGATGCCTCCTATCACTCGATCAGGGTGGGCGAGCACCAGGTCCGCGACGCCGCCTGGTTCTACCCGGAACCGCTGTCCGGAGCGCCGCCGATCGCCGGCCTGATCGCCTTCTATTGGGATCGTGTCGACCGCTGGATCGAGGAGGAACAGGAGGTCTTCTACCACCCCCGCGATCCGTACCACCGGATCGACATCCTGCCCAGCTCGCGCCACGTCCGAGTGCTCCGCAAGGACACGCTGCTGGCCGAGTCCACGCGCGCGCTGGTGCTGTTCGAGACCGGCTTGCCGCCGCGCTACTACCTACCGCGCGAGGACGTGAGTGCCGAGCTCCAGCCGAGCGACAGCGTCACGGGTTGCCCGTACAAGGGCACGGCGAGCTACCTGTCGGTCGTCGTGGACGGTCGCACGATCGAGGACATCGTGTGGACCTACACCGACCCTCTGCCGGAGGCGACCCCGATCGCGGGACGGCTTGCGTTCTACGACGAGCGCGTCGACGTCGAGCTCGACGGCGTCATGCAGGAGCGACCAGAATCGCCCTGGAGCCCCAAGGGAGCGCTGCCGCCGAGCCTGACGCGCGGCTGAGCCGCGCCCGCGCCTCCGATCCCCCGCGGCTGAGGAGCGCCCGGCGGCCACGGGTCGCCGCTATCCTCATCCGGCAACTTCCTCGAGACCGGAGTACTCCGAACGCATGGCCGTAGCCGCCCCTTACACCGAGAAGACAGACGAGCAGAAGGCGATCTGCGAGATGGTCCACCAGTTCGCGGATGAGCAGATCCTCCCGAACGCCGAGCACTACGACCACGAGGACTCGTTCCCCGAGCCGATCGTCGCGCAGATGCGCGAGCTCGGTCTGTTCGGCGTCACGATCCCCGAGGAGTACGGCGGGATGGGGCTCGACCTGACTACCTACGCGATGATCGTCGAAGAGCTTTCGCGCGGGTGGATCTCGATCTCCGGGATCGTGAACACGCACTTCATCGGCTCCTACCTGCTGATGAAGTTCGGCACCGAGGCGCAGAAGCAGCGCTACCTGCCGCAGATGGCCACGGGAGAGCTGCGAGCCGCCTTCTCGCTCTCAGAGCCGGAATGTGGTTCCGATGTTCAGGCGATCAAGTCGACGGCCAAGAAGCTCGACGATGGGGATTACGAGATCAACGGGCAGAAGATGTGGGTCACCAACGGGCTCCTTTCGGGCCTTGTGTTCGTGCTTGTCAAGACCGACCCGACCGCCGACCCGAAATACAAGGGGATGACCTGCTTCATCGCCGAGAAGGAACCCGGGGTGAGCGAGAACACCGGCAAGTACGCCGGCTTCAACGTACCCCCGAAGATCAAGAAGCTCGGTTATAAGGGCGTCGAGTCGACCGAGCTCGTGTTCGACGGCTACCACTGCCCTGCCGAGAATATCCTCGGCGGCGAGGAGGCGGGTCTCGGAGCGGGGTTCGTGCAGATGATGGACGCGCTCGAGGTCGGACGGGTGAACGTCGCCGCGCGCGGCGTCGGGATCGCCCAGCGCGCCCTCGAGCTTGCGCTCCGCTACTCGCAGGAGCGCAAGGCGTTCGGAAAGCCCATCGCCCAGCACCAGGCGATCCAGTTCAAGCTGGCGGACATGGCGACGCAGATCGATGCAGCGCGGCTACTGACCATGCGCGCCGCCCGCCTCAAGGATGCCGGCGAGCGCTCAGAGCTCGAGGCCGGGATGGCCAAGCTGTTCGCCTCCGAGGCGGGCCGCTTCTGCGTCGAGGAGAGCTTCCGCATCCACGGCGGGTACGGCTACTCGAAGGAGTACGAGATCGAGCGCCTGTACCGCGACGCGCCCCTGCTCCTGATCGGCGAGGGGACATCGGAGATCCAGCGGATGGTCATCGGCCGCAAGCTGTTGCAGCGCCACAAGATCTAGACTCCCCGCCCTGGCCTCTCCCTCGGACACCAAGTCGCTGATCGAGACCGCGGTCACGCGTTTCCTGGCCGAGGTGCCGGCGCTCGCGCCGCTGAAGCTCGTGGCCGGGCTCGAGCTGCGAGGGCGGGGCGACGTCCAGCTGTACCGGGTCGAGCTGCCGGGGCCCAAGGTAACCAAGGCGATCGCCCCTGACGCCAAGGTCCGACTCTCGATTCCGCGGCCCCAGTTCAACGAGCTGGCCGCGCGCGGGGACGTCAGTGACTGGCGCGAGGCGTTCGAGCGCGGCGGCGCTCAGGCGACGGGAATCGACCAGGTACTGAGGCTGATCGTCAACGTCGTCGAGAAGCAAGAGGAGCGCAACCGGACGCGCAAGGCGAGACATTGAGGATCAGGGGCGGATAGGGGGGTACCCATTCGACCGGGGGGGGCGCTTATGCAATTTGGGGGGGCGCACTTGAGGTTTGTGCGCCGCGGGTCGACACTGTGGTAGTGAACATCACCTGCGCGGCGGGAGAGCGCACCTGCGCTCGCGCCGCTAAAACGCCATGACGATCAGCATTGGAATCGATTTGACCTCCTCGGACGCCGTTGCCGAGTCCTTGCACGCCCACGGCACGCGCTATCTCGAGCGTGTGTATACGGATCGGGAGCGTCGTGACTGCGTTCGGCAGGCCGGTCATCCCGATGCCGACCGGTTGGCCGCGCGCTTCGCGGCCAAGGAGGCAACGCTGAAAGCTTTACGGCGGGAGGACGAACCAATCCCGTGGACGTCGATTGGAGTGTGCTCGGACGGGGCGGGACGGCCGTCGCTCGAGCTGACGGGACCGGCCGCGGCCCTGGCGCGCCATCGTGGCGTAGCAGGGCTTTCGGTCAGCCTTACCCATGAAGGGCAGTTCGCAGCGGCAGTGGTCGTCGCCGATCTACAGGAGGATAAATGAGCACTATCGGGATTAACACGCGGACGGAGATCCGCCGTGTCCTGCAGGACCATGCGCGGCTGCCGGTCGACATCGATTCGATCGGCGACGAGGCTGACCTGTTCCAGGCGGGAATGACCTCGCATGCCAGCGTCAACGTGATGCTCGCGCTTGAGGACGCCTTCGATA
>Ga0302326_10008424_pt1 | contig 22740 bp, 34 predicted proteins | sample Palsa_T0_3_FD_202264 | JGI IMG/M metagenome (GOLD analysis project Ga0302326, IMG submission 202264) | Peat permafrost microbial communities from Stordalen Mire near Abisko, Sweden - Palsa_T0_3 | ecosystem: Environmental > Terrestrial > Soil > Palsa > Peat permafrost | place: Sweden: Abisko... | reverse complement strand
TTGAACGGGTGCAATCTCGAACTATCGCTCATCCTGACTATCTCCTCTTCTCATTCTCTTTTGGTTTTTCGTTTTATTGTGTTGCTTTACTCCAAACAGGTTTCTCGTTGTTCCCTTGCGTTGTGAGCTGCTGCAATCCGGTGCCATCCGCGAGCATGGTGTAAATCTGAGTGGTTCTGCCGCGCTTGGATGAAAACACCAGGTGCACACCATCCGGAGCCCAACCCGGATTTTCGTTCCGGCCGGCGCCATGGGTCAACTGCACCACATCGCGGCTCGCCACGTCCATGACAAAGATGTTGAAATTTCCCGGTTCGAATCCGCGCGTCCATGCAAAGGCAATGTGCTGGCCATCGGGGTTCCACGCCGGATTCACTGCGTCACCCTCCCCGGTAGTCAAGCGGCTCACATCTGTTCCGTCAATATTCATTCTATATACTTGCGGCGTGCCGCCGCGCCCTGAAACAAAGACCACGTCCATGCCGGTGCGGGGATTTGCCTTAGGCTCCACTTCCAGGGAATTAGAGTGCGTAACGCGGTGCAAGTCACCGCCGTCCAGATCGGTTTCATAGATCTGCGAGAATCCGCCATTAGCGGTGGAGTAAATCAGTAAGTGGCGGCTGTCCGGTAGAAAGTCAGACGCCGCATTCATGGATGCCTGTTGGTTATAGTAAATCAGCTTGCGTCCGGTTTCCACCGAGTGAACGTAAATTTGCGGCTGGCCGAGATTCTGTGACTGATTGCCGAACTGCGATGCGGCCGCGCTTCTGGAAGAAGCGAGCAGTGGATAAGTGGTGAACGCGATCTTGGTGCCGTCGGAGGAAATGGCGGGAAAGGTCGTAATCGACCGGTAATTGGTGAACTGCTTTTGATCCGAACCGTCGTAATTCATGGACCAGATCTCTTTATGGCCGCTGCGGTCTGAGACAAAATAGATCCTGGTTCCGATCAGGCTGGTGGCGCCGAACTGCTTCAGGATGTCAGCGGCGAATTCCTGCGCCACTTTGCGCGACCCCGCTTCATCCAGTGAACCGAGATAGACTTTGGCGATCAGCTGCGCCGAGCCGGGGTTGGCCTGCCGGACATCGAATAGAAATCCGTAGAGCACGATCTGGTTATTCTGAGTGGCGGTATAGCCAAAAGCCAGGTAGTTGGCGTTGGGGGGCGGCCCGGACCAATCCGCGAGCCACGGGCCTTGACTTTGGCCATTCACTGGAGCCTTGAAGTCGGACGGTTGCTGCGGCGCCTGCACCGGATAGAGCGTCTTGGGAATCATTTTCAACTGGCCGGAGTTACTCAGGTCGTTGAAGAGCGTGCTGTTGAAGACACCCATGAAATTTTGAGCATCGCCGGAGCCGCGGAAGTCGGGAACGGCGATGGTGGGCTTTTCGCCCGTCTTAACCACATCGCTTTTGATACCGCCCTGACCATGCGCAAGGACGGCGGCCGCGCTCCCAATCAGTATGGTAAAGAGAATGTTTCGTTTCATCGCTGTAGTTGAAATCGGAGTTCTACGTTGGTGGAGCTTCCACTATATTCGGGAGGCAACGGGGGGAACTGACCCGCATCCCCGACGGCCCGGAGAGCGGAAAGGTCCAGCGTGCTATTACCGCTGGATTGTGCGATCTTTGCATTCTTCACAGAACCATCGCGCGAGATATCGAAGGTGATCACAGCAACCGGGAGATGCAGGCCGGCCAAGCCGCTGGTTTGCCACTTTTGAGTGATGCGCTGCACCACTAAGTCGGCATAAGCGCCGAACTGGTTTCCGAACGCGTTGTTGACTCCCACGCCCGCGCCGCCTGAGCCAGGCTTTTCGAACATCGGCGAGACCGCGGCCGGTGCAAACCTGCTGTACAGCTGATTTTCCGGAATCAACTTCGGTTGCCAATGCTGCGTAGCTTCCGGCTTAGGCTGTTTCTTCGCGAACTTGCTGGGCAGCGGGATGGCTTTCTCGTCCACTACCACCTGTTTCTTCGGCTCCGGCTTGGGCGCCTGCGGAACCTGGGACTCGTTGTCGTTCGCTACCGGATTGATTTCCCCGGCCCTGGACGGCAGCGGAATCTTCGACACCGAATTGATGGCTACAGCCGTTCCCGCAGCGGTGTTCGCCGATCCCCAAACTTGACGCGAATGTTCGAAGCTGATGCTCGCCAGCACCAACGCTCCCGCGAGGGCGGCGTGCAGCAACACCGATTGAACAAACGGGCCGCCTAGCGATTCCGGTTCATCAAGGATGTCGGCGTGCCGTTGCATGATAACCCTTATCGGCGCTTGTCGGCGTGGTCTTCAGGCTGCGTTACCACGTTCACTGCCAGCTTGGCTTGACCCAAAGTGGCAATCACCTGCGCGATGGGATCGAAAGGCGTGCGGCGATCGGCGCGCAAGTAAACCGAGGAAGCGTTATGAAAGCGCTTATGGATCTGGTCGGCCAGCAGATTGATGTTTACCGGCTTGTCATTCAGGTACGACGTTCCTTCTTTGGAGATGGAGACGACGGGCAGATCCTGGACGTTTTCCTTCACCGGCTTCACCTTCGGAACTTCCACCTGCAAGCCGAACTCCATTACGTGCGCGGTGAGCATGAAAATAATCAACAATACGAGTACTACATCCACTAAGGGCACGATGTTGATTTCGGCCAGCGCTGGGCTGCCGCGAAAGCGCCCGCGCCCGAGTCCACCCGAACTGTTCATTGAGAATGCCATGTTACCTCTCCAAACTGCGCTCAGTAAGGTTCAGAAACTCGAGTTGGAAGTCTTCCATGCGCGACGCGAATTCCTTGATGTCGCTGCCGAACTTGTTGTAGAAAATGTATGCGGGTATGGCGGCAAATAGACCCATTGCAGTAGTGATCAACGCCTCGGAGATGCCCGGCGCGACGGCCCGCAAGCTGGACGCGCCCGCCGTGCTCAATTGCTGGAAAGCGTCGATAATGCCCCACACCGTGCCAAACAGCCCGATGAACGGGGAGACGCCGGCGGTGGTGGCCAGCACGCTCATGTTGCGCTCCAGACGAGTCAGCTCTTCGCTCATGCCGAGCTGCAGTGTTCGCTCGAGCGACAGAGGATTGGTTACGCTGCCGCGCGATTTCATTTGGCGCGCCACTTCGCTGTATCCAAAATCGAAAACCGCGATCAGCGGACAGCGGCGGAATTGTTCGCTGGCGGCGGCGATGGTGTCTAGCGCCGGGGCCTTGCGGAAAGCGCGCAAAAAGGAGCGGTTGGCTGCGCGCGACCGGCGGAACGCCGCCCACTTGGAAAAAATGACGGAAAAAGAAGCGAGTGAGAAGCACAGCAGGATCACCATCACCGCCTTTGGCAACGGACCCGAACTCTCGATCAGGTCCCACACTTCCAATTGCAGGAACAAACCGCCCACGCACGGAAATATCAACCAAGCTCCTTCTGGCTGAACACAACGCCACTAAACCCATGATATCGCGCCGCCACGATTCCTCCCCGCCGAACAAAAACAAAACTACATCATTCTGTTTTACAGATCGCTCTGTTGTACAGTATGACTCAAACCGCCCGATTTGGACAGTTCTCCTCTTCGTTAGACGGACGGAAACCTCGTATAATTTCATCGAGTGTTGCTGGAGCTGGTTGTCGAGAACTACGCCGTGGTGGAGCGCGTCCGGGTGCGGTTTCACGCCGGGCTGAACCTGCTGACGGGTGAGACCGGAAGCGGCAAATCCATTGTGGTGGATGCACTTGGGCTGGTTTTAGGGGGGCGCGCCTCGGCCGACATGGTGCGTTCCGATGCTCAACGGACACGGGTGGCGGCTATTTTCGAGGCTCCTAAGGACCCCGCCTTAGTACACCTGTTGGAGCAAACGGGCGCGCCGGTGGAGGATGGCGAGCTGCTCATCGAGCGCGAGGTCCTGGCCGGGGGCAAGTCGCGGGCATTTCTCGGAAACCGTCCCGTAACATTAGCGCTATTGCGCGAGATCGCTCCGTTTTTGGGCGATATCCACGGGCAGCACGAGCAGCAACAGTTATTCCTCAGTGAAGCACAGCTTTTGTGGCTGGATGATTTCGCGGGATTGGACCACCAGCGTGAGGAAGTGGGCCACTTGTTCCGCCGTTGGAAAGCGATGGAGGGGGAACTCGAGGAACTGAATCGCTCCGAACAGGAGAAGCTGCGAATGGCGGACCTGTGGAGCTTCCAGCGCAAGGAAATCGACGCGGCGGCGCTGAGACCAGGCGAAGACGCGCAGTTGGAGCAAGAGCGGGTGGTGCTTCGCAATGTTGCCAGGCTCCAGGAGAATGCCAATGCCGCCTACGCAGCGCTGTATGAGGAGCAGGAGAGCGTTTCGGCGCAGCTGCGCACGGCGCTCAAGAGAGTGGAGGAACTGGCCCGGATCGACGCCAGCCTGGACCCGGTGGTGGAGACGCTCAAGAGCGCGGCCATCGGCGTGGACGACGCATCGGACGCGATTCGCGATTATCTGGACAGGTTAGAGGCAGATCCGAAGAAGCTGGACGATATCGAGTCCCGCCTGGCCTTGATCGAGCGTCTCAAACGCAAATATGGGGGCACTTCAGTAACGAGCAGCCTGGACGACGTGCTGGCGTTCCTGGAAGACGTTCGAGCGAAAATGGAGGCCATTGAAACGGCCGGCGATCGCAAGGCGAAGTTGGAGCAAGACCTGGCGCAAGCCAGCGCCGCGTATCAGGAGCGAGCCACGGCTCTGACAGTGGCCCGGAAGGCGGCCGCGGAGAAACTGTCTAAGAAAGTGGAGGCTGAGCTGGGCTCGCTGGCGCTCGAAAGTGCGGTCTTTCGAATCCAAGTGGAAACAGCAGCGAACTGGACCGCGAATGGCGCGGACCGCGTGGACTTTCTGATCTCGGCGAACGCCGGTGAAACTCCCCGGGCGCTCGACAAAGTCGCGTCGGGCGGGGAGCTTTCGCGCATCGCGCTCGCGCTGAAAACGTCACTCATTCATCCGGCCGGCCGAGCCGCGCGGGCCAACGGCGTGCAGCGGACTCTGGTCTTCGACGAAATCGATTCCGGCATTGGTGGAGGCGTTGCGGAAGCGGTGGGCCGGCGCTTGAAAAAGCTTTCGGCTTTGAGCCAGGTGCTGTGCGTAACACATCTGGCGCAGGTGGCCGGATTCGCCGATCATCACTATTCGGTGGAGAAGCGCGAAGTGAAGGGCCGCACGGTGGCGGAAATCGAGGAACTGACGGGCGACGCACGCACCAGGGAAATTGGGCGCATGTTGTCGGGCCAGATGGTGACGCCGGAAGCGCTGAAGCACGCCGAGCAGTTGATTCGTTTAGGCGCGGCCAGACGATGAGATTACGCTCGTCGGAGTGGCTGCTGGTAATTTACTTCGGCTACGTGGCCGCCATCGCACCGCGCTTCCCGCTGGAGCAACAGGTGGTCTGGCGGCCTTTCCTGGTGGAAGTGCTGGTCTGCGCCTTGTTTCTCGCGCTGGCATATGGCGAGTCGCGCGAACACGCCGTACTTTTCAGCATGCTTCGGGACTGGGTTCCGGTGGGCCTGCTCTTGTTGACGTATCGCGAAATGGACTGGTTTTCCATGTTGCCGCGCAATGTCGATTTCGAATTGAGTTGGGTGCAGTGGGACCGGACCCTGCTTCATCAATGGGGGCTGCGCCACGCTATCGAGGCGCTGGGTATGATAGGGCCCACGCTGCTCGAACTTTGCTACGTGCTGGTGTACGCAGTAGCTCCGTTCCTGGTGGCCGTATTCTACCTGCAACAGCGGCGCGAGCGCGTGAACGGGGCGTTGTTTTTATACCTGCTGGGAACCATGCTGGCCTACGCGCTGTTTCCGTACTTCCCGTCCGATCCGCCGCGCGTGGCGTTCGGTGGAGCGGATATGCCGAATGTCACAACGGCAGTGCGGCAGCTGAATCTATGGCTGGTGGGAAACTACGGCATTCATTCCAGCGTGTTTCCGAGCGCGCACGTATCCTCGGTGTTTTCGGCCGCCTGGGCGCTCTTTGCTTTTCTGCCGGAGCGCAAGCGCTATGGCTGGGGAATGCTGGTGTACGCCGTAAGCGTTGCGGTAGCGACGGTCTATGGACGCTACCACTACGCCGCGGATGTTGTGGCGGGAATCGCGATCAGCCTGATTCCCGGCCTTATGATTCTTCTTGCTCGCCGTCTTCGTGTTCGCGGCCTTCTTGAACTGCCTTGAGGCGTTCTTCCCGGCGCTTGGCTCGTTCGGCGGCGCGCTTGACGAGTTCAGTACCCACCAACTCAAGCTTCGCGAGTTCGGCGCCATCACCCTTGCGCCATCCCAGCCGCACGATGCGAGTGTAGCCGCCATTGCGCTGTCCGAACTTGGTGCCGAGCTTGTCGAACAGCTTCTGGACCGAAGCCGGCGTCCGCAGGAATGCAGCGGCCTGACGGCGCGAATGCAGCGTGTCTTCCTTGGCGAGCGTGATCATCTTGTCCACCAATGGCCGCACGGCCTTGGCCTTGGGAACGGTGGTGATGACAAAATCGCTTTCAATGACGCTGGTCACCAGGCCGCGCAACAGAGAATTGCGCGCGGCGACGTTGCGTTTGAGCTTAAATCCGGATACGCCGTGACGCATGATTACTCCGCTACCTCATCCAATCCGTCGAGTTCGTCCGGCCCACCGAAGTGCGGTAGCGACGGCGGCGGCGCCACCAGGCGGCCCTGGGCATCGAACTTCATGCCGAACGTCAGGCCCAGGTTGGAGAGGATTTCCTTGATTTCGTTGAGCGATTTCCGGCCGAAGTTCTTGGTACGCAGCATTTCGGCTTCGGTCTTCTGCACCAGGTCGCCAATGGTTTGGATGTTGGCGTTCTTCAGGCAGTTGTAGGATCGAACGCTCAATTCCAGCTCCTCGACGGAACGATTGAGCACTTCGTTCATCTGGCTCGCGCCGCGCTCGGCCGGCTCTTCGGCCGTCTCGGGCAGCTCTTCGAAGTTAATGAAGATCGCCATATGGTCTTTTAATAGCTTGGCGGCTTGGCCGATGGCATCCTGCGGCGAGATGGCGCCGTTGGTCCAGACTTCGAGAGTCAGTTTGTCGTAATCGGTCATCTGGCCCAGGCGGGCGGCTTCGACGGCGAAGTTCACCTTGCGCACGGGCGAATGAACGGAGTCGATCGGGATGTAGCCCAGCGCCAGGTCTTCATCGTAGTTGCGGTCGGCAGCCACGTAGCCTCGTCCGGTCTTGAGGCGCATTTCGATGTTCAACTTGCCGCCTTCGCCGACGGTAGCGATGGGCAGATTGCGATCCAGCACTTCGACGTCCGCGTCGGTTTCAATCTGGCCGCTTAAAACCTGGCCGGGACGGTCGACACGCAGCCGCGCGATGCGGATGCCTTCGCCGCTCATTTTGAACGGCACTTGCTTCAGGTTGAGGATGATGTCGGTGGCGTCTTCTACCACGCCTGGTATGGGGCTGAATTCGTGAGCCACGCCTTCAATGCGGATGGAGGTAATGGCTGCGCCCTCAATGGAGCTGAGCAGCACGCGGCGCAGGCCAGTGCCGATAGTAGCTCCGAAGCCGCGCTCGAACGGCTGGGCAGTGAACATGCCGTAGCGTTCGGTGAGAGTTTCCGTGTTGGCGATCAGCCTTTTCGGCTTTTGAAAACCTTTAAACATGATTCGATATTCCTTTTCTCACTCGACTACTTCGAGTACAACTCAACTATTTCGAATACAACTCCACGATCAGCTGTTCGTTGAGCTGGATCTGGACCAGTTCTTCTCGTTTGGGCTGCGCGATCATCCGGCCTTTGAGGTTATCGCGGTCGACTTCGAGCCAATTGGGCGAAGGCGCATGCGCGGTGGCATCGCGGGCAGCCAGAATGGTGGGATTGTTCTTGCTCTTCTCGCGAATTTCGATGACGTCGTTGACCCGGACTTCAAACGATGGAATGTTGACCTTGCGTCCGTTCACCATAAGATGGCCATGACGGACCAACTGACGCGCCTGGCTGCGGCTGGTGCCGAGGCCCATGCGGTAGATGACGTTGTCGAGCCGGCGTTCCAGCGAGTTGAGCATGTTGTCGCCGGTGACGCCCTTGGTGCGGAACGCGCGCTCGAACAGATTGCGGAATTGCCCCTCCATCAAACCGTAGTAGCGGCGGGCCTTTTGCTTCTCGCGCAATTGGAGGCCGTAGCCAACGATCTTGGGCTTACGATCCTTGCCGTGCTGGCCGGGAGCGAAGTTGCGTTTTTCAATGGCGCACTTCTCGGTGTGGCAGCGCTCACCCTTCAAAAATAACTTCATGCCCTCGCGCCGGCACAGCCGGCAAACCGGGCCATTGTATCTTGCCATTCCTTCTTTTACCTTCCTAACTCAAATCTTCAGTTACAAGGTGCAGTTTACGGCCAGTGGCCTTCTTCCTGCTTACTCACAAACAGCCGCTCCCTGTGGTCGCGGCTCGGTTTACATCAAACTCTTCGGCGTTTCGGAGGACGGCAACCGTTGTGCGGAATGGGCGTCCGATCCTTAATCGACTTTACTTCAATCCCCACCGTGGCGAGCGCTCGCACCGCCGATTCCCGGCCCGCGCCGGGTCCGGAAACTCGCACTTCCACCGAACGAAGCCCGTATTCCTTGGCCTTGTTAGCGGCCGTGAGCGAAGCCTGCTGAGCGGCGAAGGGAGTGCCCTTGCGCGAGCCTCGAAATCCGAGCGAACCGGAACTGGACCAGGCCAGAACGTTGCCCACCAGATCGGTAAAGGTGACGATGGTGTTGTTGAATGAAGCCTGGACATGCACCAGACCGTTGGACACCACCTTCTTTTCCTTCTTCTTGAAGGTCTTCTTCTTCGCAGTTTTTGCAGGAGCTTTGGCCATGGGTTCTCTCTAGGTCTTTCCGGTGGCTTTCTTCTTGTTGGCGACCGTTCCGCGGCGTGGTCCCTTGCGCGTGCGGGCGTTGGTGTGGGTGCGCTGCCCGCGAACCGGCAGGCCGCGGCGATGCCGCAACCCGCGATAGGAACCCATTTCGATGAGGCGCTTGATGTTCATCGAAAGTTCCTTGCGGAGATCGCCTTCGACGGACCCTTCGTTCTCGATCAGGGTTCGGACGCGATTGATTTCCTCTTCCGTGAGGTCGGAGACCTTCTTGGTCGCGTCCACGTTGGCACGATGGAGCAGCGAGAGCGCACGAGTGCGCCCGATCCCGTAGATATACGTCAGACCGATCTCGGCCCTCTTCTTGGCTGGTAAATCGACACCTGCAATACGCGCCATAAGGTTCCTCTATCCCTGCCGCTGCTTATGCTTCGGATTGGTGCAAATGACCCGCACCACGCCCTCGCGATGGATCACTTTGCATTTGTCGCACATCTTCTTGACGGACGCCCGGACTTTCATTTCTTTTCTCCTCGCAGGCACGATTGCCCGCCCTACAGTAATTTCACTATTCTTCCACGGCCGGGATCGTGCGGCGATAATTCCACCTGCACCCGATCGCCTGGCCGAACTCTCACAAAATTCGTCTTCGCGGCTCCGGCGGCATGCGCCAGAACCACGGCTTCGTTTTCCAGCTTCACCTTCACCACCGCGCTCGGGAGCAGCTCCACTACCACCGCGTCCACTGCCGTCCCTGGCGACGTCACGGCCGCGTCAACACCCACGGACCGTTGGACGTTACCGCCACGCAATGCTCAAAATGCGCCGACAGCGAATGATCCTTGGTAACCGCCGTCCACTTGTCGGACAAAACCCGCATGTCGGGAGCGCCGGCATTCACCATCGGCTCAATGGCCAGCACCATGCCTTCTTTCAGCCTCGGATTCTCGTTCCGGCGATCCACGTAATTGGGGACTTGCGGCTCTTCATGCAATTTCGTGCCGATACCGTGCCCCACCATCTCGCGAACCACCGAGAATCCGTTTTCCACCACGTGCTGCTCCACCGTCCCGCAAATATCGAACAGCCGATTGCCCGGCCGCGCTTTATCGATGGCCAGCTCCAGCGATTCCTTGGTCACTTCCAACAGCTTCTTCACCGAATCGTTAATCTCGCCCACCGGAACGGTCACGGCCGAATCGCCAAAATAGCCGTTTAACTGGACTCCCGTGTCGATCGAAACGATGTCGCCCTTCTTCAATTTCGTCCTCGCCGACGGCATACCATGCACGATCTGATCGTTCACCGACGTGCATAGCACGTAGGGATACTTGCTGCCCGCCGACGGCGTGTAATAACCCTTGAAGGCCGGCTTAGCGCCCGCGTCCTTCATCATCTTCTCCGCCGCAACTTCCAGATCGTGGGTGGTCACACCCTCTTGGACCATTTTCGAAAGGTCCTGCAGGATCTGCCAGACCAGCATCCCGCTTTTACGCATCTGATCCAACTCATTGCGGTTCTTACGGATAATCATCTCCGCCGACTAACGCTTCCCGGAAGCAGGCACACACTCGCCCTCTTCACGGGGATGGCTGATAAACCTAGTATACTGCAAAATCATCGGGTTAGGATACGGTCTCTAAGACACACTGCTGCGGCGGCCCCGGATCCGGCCGGAGCGTGGGGTGAAACCTTCGTAATGCCGCATGATCAACTGAGCTTCCACCTGGTTCACCGTATCCATCGCGACACCCACCACAATCAGCAGCGACGTGCCGCCAAAAAAGAAATTTACGTTCAGGCCATCCAACAGCCAGCGCGGGAAATAGTTATCGATAAAATTGCCCACCAGCGGCAGCCGCTGCAATTTGATGCCGGCAATCATAATCTGCGGAATCAGCGAGAGCACCGAAAGGTACAGGCCGCCCACCACCGTAATCCGGGTGAGGATCTTGTTCATGTAATCGGCGGTGTTCTTGCCCGGGCGGATGCCGGGGATGAATCCACCATACTTGCGCATGTTGTCCGCTGCTTCGTTGGGATTGAAGATGATGGACACATAGAAGAAGCAGAAGAAAATAATCAGAGCGCAGAACAGCAGGTAATAGAGCGGCTGATTACCGCCGATGGAATCTAGCATGCCACTCAGAATGGGACTGTTCTTCACCACCTGCCAGTTGGTGAGCGTCTGGGGGAAAGCCAATAAGGAAGAGGCGAAAATTACCGGAATGACACCGCCCGCGTTTACCTTCAACGGCAGATGGGTGGATTGCCCGCCCATCATGCGGCGGCCTTGAATGCGCTTGGCATATTGGACCGGAATGCGGCGCTCGCCGCGCTCCACCAGCACGATGAAAGCGACAACGGCGATCATGACGGCCAAAATGATGATCAGGTGAATCGGCGTCCAATCGCGCACGCGGAACACATGGTCATAGATATTGTCGATAGCGCGCGGCAGACCGACCACGATGCCGGTAAAAATTAACAGCGACATCCCGTTGCCGATGCCGCGTTCGGTGATCTGCTCACCCAGCCACATGATGAACGTGGTGCCGGCGGTCAGCGTGATGATGGTCATCGTAATGAAGCCGATGCCTGGATTGAGGACGAACCCTCCGCCCGACTTCTGAAGCGTCAACGCGATCCCGAAAGATTGCACTACTGCCAGGATGATGGTGAGATAGCGGGTCCACTGGGTGATCTTGCGGCGGCCCAACTCACCTTCTTTCTGGAGTTTTTCGAGCGTAGGAACCACCACGGTCAACAACTGCAAAATAATGGACGAGGTGATGTAGGGCATGATGCCCAGGGCGAAGATGGTAAGCCGCCGGAACATGCCGCCACTGAACAGGTCGATGAAGCCGAACAGGGAGCCGGAATTTTGCTGGAAGAACTCGGCCAATCGGTTGGCGTCGATTCCAGGAGTTGGTATATGTCCGCCAAACCGGTACACGGCCAATAAACCCAGCGTGAAGAAGATGCGCTTCCGCAGGTCCGGAATCCGGAACATATTGGCGAGGGTATCTAACAGCTTCATCTTTGCCTACCTTTTGGGGCTTCTCTCGATTCGCTCTTCCCGCTATTCGCTGGCGAGCACTGCGCCGCTGCCCCCGGCCTTCTGAATCTTCTCCAGAGCCGACTTCGAAAATATGTGCGCCCGCACTTCAATTTTGCGGGTGATGTCACCCGAGCCCAGCACTTTGAGCCCGGCGCCCAGCTTCTTGATGACGCCCAGTTCCAGCAACCGTCCCGGGTCAAAGGCGCTGCCTTCCAACTGCTCCAGCCGCCCCACATTTACGATGGCATATTCTTTCTTGAAAATGTTGGTGAACCCGCGTTTGGGCAGGCGCCGATGGAGCGGCATCTGGCCGCCCTCGAAACCGCGCATGATGCTGTAGCCGGAAATGGATCGTGCACCCTTGGCGCCGCGGCCCGAGTACTTGCCGCGTCCGGTGCCCATGCCCTGTCCGACGCGTTGCTTCTTTTGCTTTTGCCCCTTGGGTGGGCGTAGATCGCTGAGATTCATGGTTTAGTCCTCGTGGCGCACGCACTCGTTCCGATACATGCCTAGTCCTTTACTATCGCCAGCAGGTGCGGAATCTTGGCCACCATGCCGCGGAATACCGCGTCGTCCGGCCGTACCACGCTGCGATTCATTTTCTTCAATCCGAGCGACCGTACAATCACTTTGTGCTTCTCGGGGCAGCAGATCGGGCTGCCGATCAGCTTAATCCGGATGGTGCCGTTGGCCATGTCTTAACCTACCTTCTCCTGCGCCAGACCACGCATCTCGGAGGTCTGTGTCCGGTCCCGCAACTGTTCGAGAGCGTTGATGGTGGCTTTGACAACGTTGTGCGGATTCCGCGAGCCGATCGATTTCGTGAGTACGTTGGTAATGCCGACCGCTTGAATCACCGCGCGCACCGGTCCGCCTGCGATCACGCCAGTTCCTTCCGGAGCCGGCTTCAACAGCACCAGGCCGCTGCCAAACCTTCCGAGCACCATGTGCAGGATGGTAGTTTCAAGCACATTGATCTTGCGCAGATTCTTCTTGGCCGCTTCAATGCCCTTCTTGATGGCGGCCGGAACTTCCTTGGCCTTGCCGGTGCCGAAGCCGACGATCTTGGCGCCGGGATCGCCGATCACCACCAGCGCCGAGAAGCTCAGGTTCTTGCCGCCTTTGACCACTTTCGTGACGCGATTGATCGAGACTACGTTCTCCTTGAGGTTCAAGGTGTTCGCGTCGATCCGCTTGGCCGTGGGTATTGCCGCCATGGTTAAAACTCCAATCCTGCTTCTCGCGCGGCATCCGCCAGGGCTTTCACGCGCCCGTGATACAGATAGCCTCCGCGATCGAACACAACTTTGCTGATGCCCTTGGTCTTGGCTCGTTCGGCGATCAGCTTCCCGATCTCTTTGGCGCCGGCCAGATTGCCGCCGCTCTTGACGCTCGAGTTCTTTTCACCCGAGGACGCGGCCGCCAGGGTTTTGCCCGCGCGATCGTCAATCACCTGCGCGTAAATATGTTTCAGGCTGCGAAACACCGCCAGACGCGGACGCTGTTCGCTGCCGCGCATCTTCAGCCGGATGCGGGTGTGAATCCGGGTACGAACGTCGTTTTTAGAAGATTTCGCCATTTACTTCGCTCCTGCTCCCGCGGTTTTGCCGGCCTTCTTGCGGAGCACTTCGCCGGTGTAGCGGACGCCCTTGTTCTTGTACGGATCGGGCGGGCGCAAGGCACGGATGTTCGCGGCCACCTGTCCCACCATTTGCTTGTCGTACCCGCTGAGCACCAGGTGCGTCTGCTTGTCGATCTTCAGCTCCACGCCGTCGGGCAACAGCAACTCGATAGGGTGCGAGTAGCCGAGAGTGAACGTCGCTACCTTGCCCTTCACGTCGGCGCGATAACCTGTGCCCGTGATGTCGAGCTCGCGCGTGAAGCCGGTGGACACGCCCTGTACGGCGGCAGCGGCCAGCGCGCGCGTCAACCCGTGCAGCGCGGCGCGCTGATCGGAATCGCGCAAAAATTCGAGATTTCCGTCGGTCTGCCGTGCTTCGATACCTTCCGGCATCGGCACATTGAGCTTGCCCTTGGGACCCTCCACCAGCAGCTCTTTGCCCATTGTGATCTTCACGCCCTTGGGCAGGGGAATGATTTTTTTGCCTACTCGCGACATATTGTTACTCTCCTAGCGCCGCCATGAGTGGCGACGCGGCACGCAGGAGTGCGTGCGCCACGTTGATTACCAGAGCTGGCACAGGACCTCTCCGCCGACGCGTTCCTTGCGCGCCGTGCTGCCCGTCATGACACCGCGCGCCGTGGTCAAAATATTGATGCCGAGACCGCCCAGCACCTTGGGAACTTCCTGGCTGCCGACATAAACGCGGCATCCGGGCCGCGAAACGCGCTCGATCCGCGAGATCACAGGCACATTGCCCGGAGTGTATTTCAGATAAATGCGGATGCTGCGTTTAGCGCCCTCTTCCGCCACCTTGAAGTTGACGATGAAGCCTTCTTCCTTCAAGATACGCGCGATCTCCATTTTGAGCTTGGAGGCGGGCACGTCCACTTTGGGATGGTGCGCCAGCTGCGCGTTGCGAATGCGGGTCAGCATGTCGGCGATGGGATCGGTAATGGCCATGTTTCTACTCCGGAACTCCTTTCCTTACCAGCTCGCCTTGATCACGCCGGGAACCTCGCCCGCGAGAGCGAGCTGGCGGAAACAGATGCGGCACAGATTGAATTTGCGAATGTAGCCGCGCGGCCGGCCACAACGGAAACAGCGGTTACGGAGCCGTATCTTCACCCGCGCCGGGGTGATCTTGTTCGCCGCCTTGTCGGAGGCCATCCTGGCTCTGGTTGCGTCTTCTTTCGCGATCTTCGCTGTCGTTGCCATTGATTCCTTTTGTTCCTTGTATTGTCTTCCCCGTATCCCGTCTTTATTGGCGGAACGGCATCCCCATGTGCTTGAGCAGCGCCAGGCCTTCGGCGTCGGTCTTCGCACTGGTGGTGATCGAAATATTCATGCCCTTGACCTTTTCCACTTTGTTGTAGTCGATCTCGGGAAAAATCAGTTGATCGCGGACGCCCAAGGTATAGTTGCCGCGCCCGTCGAAACTTTTCGACGACACGCCGCGAAAATCGCGAACGCGCGGCAGAGCGACGTTCATCAAACGGTCCAGAAACTCGTACATCCGGTCGCCGCGCAGAGTGACCATGGCGCCGATCGACATGCCTTCGCGCAGTTTGAACGCGGCGATGGACTTCTTGGCCTTGGTCACCACCGGCTTTTGTCCCGCGATCTGGCTCAGCTCGTTTACCGCGCCATCCATCAGCTTGGCGTTTTGCGTGGCTTCGCCCAAACCGATGTTGACCGACACCTTCTGAATCTTGGGGACGGCCATCACGTTCTTGTAGCCGAACTCCTTCACCAGTGCCGGGATCACGCTCTTCTGATAATGCTGTTTGAGTCTCGCTTCTGCTGCTGCCATCTTTTGAATCCTCTAGCCTTTGGTGGTTATCCCTTGGTATCCAGCGCTTCGCCGCTCTTCTTGGCGATGCGAACGCGCCGCGTGGAGGTGCCGGCCGCCTCCAGCTTGTAACCCACGCGCGTGGGAACTCCGCCCGAGGTCAACACCATCACATTGGAAACTGAAATCGAGCTTTCCTTTTCGGCGATCCCGCCCTTGATCTGGCGCTGCGGATTGGGGCGCGTGTGACGCTTGATCATCGACACGCCTTCCACGATCAGCTTGCCGCGCCAGCGATCCACCGAGATTACCTTGCCGGTTTTGCCTTTGTCGCGTCCGGCGATCACCTTCACCTGGTCGTCCTTCTTGATTCTGGTCTTGGTAAATGTCTTTTCAACGGGCCGCTTCGGCATCAGATCACCTCCGGCGCGAGCGACACGATCTTCATGAAGCGCTTGTCGCGCAGTTCGCGCGCCACCGGACCAAACACGCGCGTTCCCACCGGCTCACCCACTTCGTTGATCAGCACGGCGGCGTTGGAATCGAACCGGATGTAGGTGCCATCCTTGCGCCGCGATTCCTTGCGCATCCGGACGATCACGCAGCGCACCACTTTGCCCTTCTTGATGGGCGATTCAGGCGTGGCTTCCTTGACGCTGGCCGTGATGACGTCGCCCAGGCCGGCGCGCAATCCCAGATCTCCGCCGCGTGGCAAAATGCACATCAGCTTCCGGGCGCCGCTGTTGTCGGCCACCTCGAGGATAGTGCGCATCCCAATCATGATTTCCTCCCGCCCTTGGCTTTGGGCGATTTAGAGCCCGACGTTGGTTGCGTCGTTTCCAGATCGACAGCGCTCGGTTCCACGGCTACTTGCACCGCTTTGCGCAGCACTTCACCCAGCCGCCAGCGTTTTAGCTTGCTCATCGGACGGCACTCGATGATCCGCACCGTGTCCCCGACCTGCGCGCGGCGTTCTTCGTCGTGGGCGTAAAACTTGCTGCGCTTGTTGATGATCCGCTTGTAAATGGGATGAGGAACGCGCCTGGTGACCTCCACCACAATGGTCTTGGTCATCTTGGCGGAAACCACCTCGCCGACCTTCTCGTTTTTGTTGCCTATCTTTTTCCTGGCTACAGGGCTGTCGGCCATGGCTTACTTCCCCTTCTTCTTTTTCTTGGGCGTTGGCTCGGGCGCCGTGTCTGGATGCAGCTCGCGATCGCGCAGGATGGTGAGAATCCGTGCGCGGTCCTTGCGAATGGTCCGTAGCTTCTTCAGTCCGTCGGTCTGCCCCATGCTCATTTGGAAGCGGAGCCGGAAGTTCTGTTCACGGATGTCCGCCGCCTGCCTGCGCAGTTCGTCGCTATCGAGTTCCCGTACTTTGTCTGCTTTCATCGTTGTTCTCCGCGCCTACAGGCCGGTGTTGTCCTCGCGGCTCACCACTTTGGTGGGCAACGGCAGCTTGCCCGCGGCCAGCCGAAAAGCCTCCTGCGCGGTGGCCTTGGGAACGCCTTCCATTTCAAACAAAATCTTGCCGGGTCGGATCACCGCTACCCACTCTTCCGGCGCTCCCTTGCCCTTTCCCATACGAGTTTCAGCCGGCTTCTTGGTGATCGGCTTGTCGGGAAAAAGGCGGATCCAAACCTTGCCGCCACGCTTGATGAAGCGCGTCATGGCGATACGGGCCGCTTCAATCTGCCGGGCCGTGATCCAACCGCAGCGCATGGCCTTCAGGCCGAAGTCGCCAAAAGCTAAACTGGAGCCGCGCCAGGCTTTGCCGGTCATGCGGCCGCGCTGCTGTTTCCTGTACTTGACCTTCTTTGGCATCAACATGGCGATATCTCTCCGCTATCCTTGCTTGGGTGGTTCGCCACCGGGTGCCCCATTCGATTCGGTGGGCGCTTCTTTTCCTTCTCGTTTCCAGGTTGGTTGCGGCGGGGCCAACGGGGGCAGAATGGGTGCGACGCGTGGCGTAGATCCGGGGTCGGGAGCGGCCTGCACCACCGGTCCGCTCGGCGGATCGGGTGTCGGCGGCGCAAAAGCGGTTCCTGGACGCCGTTCGCGGCGATCGCGCAAAGGCTGCCGCCGTGGCTCCGGGTCGTTGCGCAGCGAATCCCGGCGCCCGCTGTCCAAAATCTCGCCCTTATACGTCCAGCATTTGATGCCGATGACGCCGTATGTGGTGTAAGCTTGCGCGAAACCGTAATCCAAATCGGCGCGCAAAGTATGCAGGGGAAGCTGGCCTTGCAGATACCATTCGCTGCGCGCGATTTCGGCGCCGTTCAGCCGGCCCGATACGCGAACCTTGATGCCCTTGCAGCCAAAGCGCAGGGCGGAATCCACGGCCTTTCGCATGGCCCTTCGAAACGCCACGCGCTTTTCGAGCTGCAGCGCGATGGACTCGGCCACCAGCTGCGCGTCCAACTCGGGCTTATGTACTTCCTGAATATCGATGAAAACCTCGCGCTTGGTCTTCTTCGCCAGATCGCCCTTCAGCTTCTCGATCTCGGCGCCCTTGCGTCCGATGATGATCCCGGGCCGGGAAGTGCGAATGGTCACGCGCAGCTTGTTGCCGGGCCGGTCCACTTCAATGGAGCTAACGCCGGCCGACTTCAGCCGCTCGCGCAGCGCGCCCTTAAGCTCCAGATCTTCCCTCAAAAGCTTGGCGTAATCTGCCTTGGCAAACCAGCGCGATCGCCAGGTCTTGGTGACGCCCAGACGAAAGCCGTATGGATGTACTTTCTGTCCCACTATGCGTTCTCCTCGGTCACGGTTTCGGCACCCTTCTTGTCGCTGACCACAACCGCGATATGCGACGTCCGCCGCTGATAGCGGTACGCGCGGCCCATCGGCGCGGGCCGGATGCGCTTCTGGCGCGGCCCTTCGTTGACATACGCTTCACTGACCACCAATTCATCCACGTCCACGTCGTTGTTGCGATTCTCGGCGTTGGCGATGGCCGAATCCAGCACCTTCAGCACGGTCGGCGCCATGCGCTTGTTGGTTTGGCGCAAAATAATACGCGCTTCGTTGGCCGAACGGCCGCGGATCAAGTCCACCACGAGGCGCGTCTTCTGCGGCGACGATCGAATATATCGGGCTTCTGCTCTGGCTTCCATGGTTTAATCCTTAGGCCGGCCCTAGGCGGGCTTGGCCGTCTTCTCCGTGGTTGCGGCGGCCTTCACCGAGTGCCCTTTAAACACGCGCGTCGGAGAGAATTCGCCCAGCTTGTGGCCCACCATGTTTTCGGTGATATAGACCGGTATAAACTTCTTGCCGTTGTGGACGCCCAGGGTGTGCCCGATAAAATCGGGAACGATGGTGGAGCGGCGCGACCATGTCCGCAATACTTTCTTTTCGTTCTTGGCGTTCATGTCGGCCACCTTCTTTGCGAGGTGGTCGTCCGTGAAGGGCCCTTTTTTTAATGATCGGCTCATTTTTTCTAATCCCTAATCCCCAACCGCTAGCCTCGTTTTTTGGCTTTCCTGCTCACGATCCACTTATCCGTTCGCTTGTTGTTGCGCGTCTTGAATCCGCGCGTCGGCTGGCCCCAGGGCGTCACCGGATGCCGGCCGCCGGACGTCTTGCCTTCGCCGCCGCCATGCGGGTGATCCACCGGGTTCATCGACACGCCGCGATTATGCGGCTTTTTTCCAAGCCAGCGGGACTTGCCCGCTTTGCCGTGCGCTTCGTTCTCGTGCTCTACATTCCCTACCTGCCCGATGGTGGCCATGCATTCCACCGGCACGCGGCGAATTTCACCGGAGGGCAGCTTCAGCAGGGCGATTCCGCCTTCGCGCGAAACCAATTGGGCTTGCGCACCCGCCGAGCGCGCCATCTGCGCACCCTTGCCCGGACGCAGTTCAATATTGTGGACCACGGTGCCGGCTGGAATGTTCTTCAGAGGCAGCGCATTTCCGACCAGGATGTCCGCCTCGGCGCCCGAATTCACGGTGCGGCCGACAGTCAATCCCACCGGACAAACAATGTACCGCTTCTCGCCATCGGCGTAATTGAGGAGCGCGATGCGCGCCGTCCGGTTCGGATCATACTCGATGGACGCAACCTTGGCGGGAATGCCGAACTTATCGCGTTTGAAATCGATGGCTCGATAAGCCTTCTTGGCTCCGCCGCCGCGGAAACGCGACGAGATCAAACCCTCGCTGTTGCGTCCGCCGGAGCGCTTCTTACCCACCACCAGCGACTTTTCGGGAGTCTGCTTGGTGATCTCGTCACGGGAAACAACGCTCATGAAACGCCGGGATGGCGTCGTCGGATTGTAGCTCTTCATCGGCATGGGTTGATCGCTCCTACCTTATATCTCGGCGTACTCGGGAACCTTCTGCCCCGGCTTCAACCGGACATAGGCTTTCTTCCAATCCGAACGATAGCCGGAAAACTTTCCGCGACGCCGCAGTTTGCCGGTAATATTCACCGTGCGAACGTCGGCCACTTTTACTTTAAAAAGCTGCTCTACCGCGGCCTTCACCAAGGTCTTATTGGCAGCGGGCGCTACTTCAAAGCACAGCGTGCTCTCGCTATCTTTCTTGGCGACGCCCTTTTCAGTCACGATGGGACGCTTGATTACTTCGTAGATGGTCATTTTGCGAGCGCCTCCGAGAGTTTCTGCGCCGCCGCCTGCGAGAGCAGCACACCGGCATGGCCCAGCAGAGAATAAACGTCAACCTGTTTGGTCGAAACCAGCGTCACGCCTTTCAGATTGCGGGCGCCCAGCGCCAGGTTGCGATTCTCCCCGTTGTCAACCACCAAGACGGTCTTAGGAGCGCCCAATACATCGAGCACCGCGCGCATCGCCTTGGTCTTGTGATCGGCCAGCGCGAATTCGCTGACGACGCGCAGTTCGCCATCGCGCAACTTGGCCGACAGCGCCGACCGCAGCGCGCCCAGCATCATCTTGCGCGGCAGCTTATAGCTGTAGTCGCGCGGTTGCGGACCGTGTGTCGTTCCCCCGTGCCGCCACAATGGCGACCGGATAGAACCCATGCGCGCCCGGCCCGTACCTTTTTGCCGCCACAATTTCTTGCCGGAGCCCGACACTTCATGGCGCGTCTTGGTCTTGGCGTTTCCGCCCCGGCGCACAGCCTGCGAATGCCGCACGGCCTCATAAAGGAGGTCTTTGTTGAGCGGAGCATCGAAGACTTCGTCCGACAATTCGAGCGAACCCACAACTGCATTGTTCAAATCGACAACGTCTACACTCGGCATGGCTACCTCTTCGCCCTTCTTACCAGCACATAGCCGCCATTGGGACCGGGCACCGCGCCCTTGATCACCAGCACGTTATCCTCGGCCACCACGTCCACCACTTCCAGATTTCGGATGGTCACTTGCTGGTCGCCCGAGTGACCAGCCATGCGGGTTCCCGGAAACACCCGCGAGGGAAAGCTCGACGCCCCGATAGATCCAGGCGCGCGATTGAACATCGATCCGTGGCTGCCCGGCCCACCCTTGAAGTGGTGCCGCTTGATGATGCTGGTGAAACCGCGTCCTTTGCTCACGCCGATCACGTCCACCTTGTCGGCGGGCTTGAACTGATCCACCAGTACACGGTCGCCTTGTTTCAGGTCGTCATCGCCCGGCCGCATGCGAACCTCGCGCAGAAACTTCACGCCATCGGCGCTGGCCTTCTTCAGATGTCCAGCCATCGGCTTGGTGGCGCGCGACGCTTTCGCGAATTCGACCAGCCCGAGCTGAACTGCGTCGTAACCATCGGTGGTCGGGGTCTTGCGCTGCACCACCACGCAAGGTCCGGCCTTCAACAGCGTGACGGGAACAACCTGCCCGTCGGCGCGGAACACCTGGCTCATCCCGATCTTCTTGCCTAAAATCCCTGGGCTCATGAACACCTCTGGGAACACGAGGAATTCAAGGAATGCAGGGAACGGCATGCATTCCTCGTCTTCCTGGTATTCCTTGTATTCCTGAATTTCATTTCGTTACTTTCCACGACCGAATGCTTTGATTTCGACATCTACGCCCGCCGGCAGATCCAGCTTCATCAAGGCATCCACCGTATCCTGCGTCGGCTCCAGAATATCGAGCAGCCGCTTGTGCGTCCGAATTTCGAACTGTTCGCGCGACTTCTTATCCACGTGCGGCGACCTCAGCACGGTATAGCGATTCTTGATGGTTGGCAGCGGAATCGGTCCCGATGTCCGCGCCCCGGTCCGCTTGGCCGTTTCGGCAATCTCACTGGTTGATTGGTCCAGGATGCGGTGATCGTACGCCTTAAGGCGGATGCGAATGCGTTCTTGTAGGGCCATTATTTATTTCGCTTCTTTCAGTCGCGAAGAAGGAATACAGGGAACACCAGGAAGACGAGGAATGCCGAGCATTCCTTGTATTCCTTGTCTCCCTCGTATTCCGCCTTTATTCAATAATCTCCGTCACCGTTCCCGCGCCCACCGTCCGGCCACCTTCGCGGATCGCAAACCGCAATCCCTTGTCCATGGCCACCGGCGTAATCAACTCAATCACCAATCCCACGTTGTCGCCCGGCATCACCATCTCGGTCCCCGCAGGCAACTCCGCCACACCCGTCACGTCCGTGGTCCGGAAATAAAACTGCGGCCGGTATCCCTTGAAGAACGGCGTATGCCGCCCACCCTCTTCCTTGGTCAGCACCACGATCTCGCCCTTGAACTTCTTATGCGGCTTGATCGATCCCGGCTTAGCAATCACCTGCCCGCGCTCCACGTCGTCTTTCTCAATTCCGCGCAGCAGCAATCCGACGTTGTCTCCAGCGCGCCCTTCATCCAACAGCTTCTTGAACATTTCCACGCCCGTGACCACCGTCTTGCGCGTGTCCTTGAAGCCCACAATCTCCATTTCCTCGCCCACCTTGCAGATCCCCTTCTCGATGCGCCCCGTCACCACCGTGCCGCGGCCCTGAATCGAGAAAATGTCTTCCACCGGCATCAGGAACGGCTTGTCGATATCGCGAGCCGGCATTGGGACATACTCGTCCACCTTCGCCATCAGCTCGTCCACCGACTTTTCCCACTTCTCTTCCCCGTTCAATGCTCCGAGCGCGCTCACCCGCACCACCGGCAGATCGTCGCCCGGAAACTCATACTTGCTCAGCAGTTCGCGAACTTCCAGCTCCACCAGTTCCAGCAGCTCCGGATCGTCCACCATGTCCACTTTATTCAGCGCGACAACGATCGAAGGCACGCCCACCTGGCGAGCCAGCAGGATATGCTCGCGCGTTTGCGGCATCGGACCATCGGTAGCCGCAACCACCAGAATCGCGCCATCCATCTGCGCCGCTCCGGTGATCATGTTCTTGATGTAGTCGGCATGGCCCGGGCAATCCACGTGCGCGTAATGCCGGTTGGCCGTCTCATACTCCACGTGCGCCACCGCGATCGTGATACCACGCGCCTTTTCCTCCGGCGCATTGTCGATCGAATCGAACGAGCGGAACTT
>Ga0302326_10008423_pt1 | contig 22741 bp, 24 predicted proteins | sample Palsa_T0_3_FD_202264 | JGI IMG/M metagenome (GOLD analysis project Ga0302326, IMG submission 202264) | Peat permafrost microbial communities from Stordalen Mire near Abisko, Sweden - Palsa_T0_3 | ecosystem: Environmental > Terrestrial > Soil > Palsa > Peat permafrost | place: Sweden: Abisko... | reverse complement strand
TTCCGACGTGGACGGGAGATTGAAGCTATCACCTCCGTAGAGCGCCTGGACAGAGTAAGTACCCGGGGCGATATGTGCGGGAACGGATAAGGTTGCACTGCCAGTCGAAGGATTCAGAGTTACTTCACCTATCGACTTACTATCTGTCAAAATCGTCACCGTTCCGGAAGGAGTTACATTTCCTGCTGGAGTTACAACTATATTGATCGCGGCGCTCTCTCCTGTAAGGACGGGATTTGGGGCTACGGCTAGAGCTGTCATCGTCGATTGCTGGGACGCGATGACTTTGATAATGAATGGAGCGGAAGATGATGATGAGTAAGTGGAATCACCGCTATAGCTGACCCCCAACGAATAACTTCCCGGCGGGACGTCGCGGGTGGAAGCACTGAGAGTTGCAGTGCCAGAATATAAGTAGGTTTGGCTGTTATAAGTAGGAGTCACCGTTTGACTGGTCAAGGCTTCGGTTCCGTAAGCCAGTGTCACGATACCCGTTGGTCCATAGCCGCCTACCTGCGGAGTTATGACGACGGGAAGGCTGATAGTTTGACCGGATTGTACAGAGACAGAGGGCGCGGTTACTGCGGTGGAACTGGTGCCGCGGGGAACAACGGCAGTCGAAGAAGAACTAGCGCCGGCGACATCGCACGAATGACCTTGGCCGTCAGTTCCAGAGTACCCGCTATAGATCCCGGATACGCTATAAGTGCCCGGTATTGCCGGGCCTCCGGTCGAAACCTGGAAGCCGTTGCTGTGTATGCCGACAAAGATTTCGTTGCTGTAATCACCGACGTAGATGCTGAGGGTTCCATAGTATGGTCCATCGTCATCCGTCCCCACGCAGCCGTCAGACGTCAGAGAGAGCTGGGCCCCTGCGGAGACGCCAATTCCAAAGGACCCGCTCCCGCCCGCGGTGAGAGTAGCCGTTTGGGCGCGTGCGAAGGATGCTGATAAGCATGCCATCGCAACAACTACGAGAGGGCGGGCGGTCAGGGCACGCGCAATTGTTATTCGAGTCCGCAAGTTTGTCCGCACTTAGAGTATGCGGATTAAGGCTCGAAGTCGACGGAAACACTTTGGGCGAACGAAAATTCCTGGGACCGGTCGAGCCTCAGATGGGCGGGCGGCATTTACCAGATCCTTACCCGGTCTGCGGGAGCGAGATATAACTTCTCGCCCGGTTGAACGTTGAACGCCTTGTACCAGCCGTCGACATTGCGGACTTCGTCGGCGCGATATTCGTTTGGCGCGTGAGGGTCGGTCAAGACTTGCTGGCGGAGGCCGGCTTCGCGGTCCTTCGATCCCCAGTTCTGCGCGAAGGCGATGAAGAATTGTTGGTCGCCGGTGAAGCCGTCCTGATCCGGAGCCGGCTTGCCGTTGAGCGATACGTGGTAGGCGTCGAAAGAGGCAGTCAGGCCGCCATTGTCGGCGATGTTTTCTGCAATTGTTTGCTTGCCATTGACGTGAATATCGGGAAATGGCGCGTAGGTGTCAAACTGTGCGACGAGCTTTGCAGTTGCCACGTCGAAGTGTTTCAGGTCCGCGTCAGTCCACCAGTTGCGCAGCCGGCCCTTGGAGTCGAAGGTGCTGCCCTCCGTGTCAAAGGTGTGGCTGATCTCGTGCCCGATCACAGAGCCCATAGCGCCGTAGTTTGAAGCCGCGGGAGCCTTGGCGTCAAAGAACGGCGGCTGCAGAATTGCGGCCGGAAAATTCAGCGCGTTCTGCAGTGGCAGGTTGACAGCGTTGACTGTCTGCGGCGTCATCGACCACTCGTGTTTGTCGACTGGCTTGCCGAGACGGTCGATGTTGTAATGGAGGCGGAACTGCTCCGCGCGTTCGATATTGCCGAACAGGTCGTCGGCTTTGACTTCATAGCTTGAGTAGTCCTTCCAGGTTTCCGGATAGCCGACGCCGACATACAGCGTCGTCAACTTGGCCTGGGCCTCGGCTTTGGTGGCGGGATCCATCCAGTCGAGACCGTCGATGCGCTTGCGGAAGGCGGCGATAATGTTGGCAACCATGGCTTGCGCTTCCGCCTTGGCTTGCGGCGAGAAATAACGCTGCGCGTAGATTTGTCCGACGGCATCGCCCAACACGCCGTTGACGACGGAAACGCCGCGCTGCCAGCGGGGACGCTGCTGCGGAACGCCATAAAGACCCTTCGCGAAGAAATCGAAGGATTCGTCCGCGAACGCTTTGGGCAGAATGCCGGCTTCGCGCTCGATGAAGTGATACGCGAGCCAGTCCTTCCAGGTGTCGAGCGGAACGGAGGCGACGAGAGCCGATTCTCCCATAAAGGCCGACGGCTGCCAGACGGTGAATTCAGCCTGGTTCGCGAGGCCCGCGCCAGCAAAATATTGCTCCCAGTCCAACCCCGGCGCTTTGGAAGAAAAGTCCGCCCGCGTCCACGTGTTGTTCGCCTTGTGGATGTCCTCGTTGTCGGCGAGCGAAATATGCTTCTCGGCGATGTCGTGTTCGAGTTCGAGAATTTTGGCCGCCCGCGCATCGGGTTCAGAGAAGCCGGCAAGCTTGAGCATCGCCGAAATGTGCGTCGTGTACTTTTCGCGAATGGCTTTCATGTGCTCGTTGTTGGCCAGGTAATATTCGCGGTCCGGAAGCACGCCGCCGCCCTGCAGCAGATAAGCGGTGTAGTGATCGCTATCCTGGAACCCGGGCGCCACCCAGAGTCCGAAAAGATTTGGGGTGTGGAAGTTGGTGTTATTGAGGGCGTCGACGTCGGCGCGGAGGGACTGGCCGAGTGCGTGCGCGAGCCGCTTCTTGTCCTTGATCGCCGCGATGGCGGCGAGATGGGGCTGGATCGGAGCAAGGCCGCGGGCCTGGATGGCGGCCTCATCCATATACGAGTTAAAGAGGTCGGCGATCTTGCGGGCGTCGGTGCCAGGTGCGGCGTTGGACTTGGCCGTCTCCTCGATGATGGCGCGGGTATTCTTGTTGCTCAGGTCAGAGAGCACGGAGAAGGCTCCCACGCTGCCGCGGTCCGCCGGAATCGTGGTGCGCGCCAGCCATGCACCGTTGGCGTAGAAATAGAAATTGTCCCCGGGTTTGACGGCGGTGTCCATGTTGGCCGGCTGGATGCCGGGCTTGGCGTCCTGCGCATGGGCGGTGAGTGCGGCGAAGGCAAGGACGAGGGCAGCGGTGAGGCGGGTAGTGGTATGCAAGAAAATCTCCTGATGCTTCTTACGCGCGGTTTGGTCGATTGGTTGCGTGAAAGACGCAAACAAACAGTAAATGGTAGCAGTGGGAGCGGGCCTCGCGCGAAGCGGGCGGCCTGCTAGACTTCGCGTGATTGTCTGCGTTCACGAAAGTAAATGGGAGATGCCGATGAAAACGCTACTCTGCTGTCTCTTTTTATCCTGCGTGGCTGCGGCCCCTTTCTGCCAGGGCCAGGCCACGCCGCCGCCACCTGCCGCCCGGCAGATCGAACCGCTGCTGCATGAACAGATGCTCGCGGCCAACGCACACGACACGGATCGCTTCATGGCGACCTATTCACACGATCCCGGACTGACATTTCTTATCAACGGGCAAATTTATCGCGGCTGGGAAAGTCTGCATGAACAGCAGTTGAAGTGGTGGCAGAACGGCAAGGCGCAATCGGTCTATACGGAGCTGATGGCGCCCGAAATCACATCGATCGGGCCGAAGACTTTGCTAGTGACGCAGCAGCTGTCGTCGCATCGCGTGCTGCCGGACGGCAGTCCGAGCGATGGCCATTTTGCGTTGACCACCATCTGGCAGCTCGAGCCGGCGGGCTGGCGCGTAACCTACGGTCACGAATCCTGGGCGATGAAACCGTAGCGCGCCGGGAAATTCGGTAACCCGGCTTACATCCCGGCGGCGACAGGCAACATCTATGTTTGGGATTGAACGGCTTTTGCGGCGCGCTGCGAAAGACCCACGTTGCAAGGAGCGAAGAAAGCTATGTTAATTCTGTTGATCGTACTGTTGCTGGTGTTCGGGTTTGGCGGCTACCGGATGGGTCCGGGAATCGGCTATTACGGCGGCGGCGGCATCAGCCTGATCATTTTGATCGTGATCATCCTGCTTCTGCTTCACGTTATATAACCTGCCATAAATTCAGCGAGGGCCGGGCTCAGTCCGGCCTTTTGCTTTGTTATCGCCGGCCGGCTACTACCGCCAGCTCGGCACCGAGTCTTCACGCTTGCGGCCGGGAATCGGCTTCGGCGTGGTTTTGGCGGGCTTCTTCTTTTCCGGACGTTGCTTGTCTTTGCTTCCCATAGTTCTTCCAGAATGCCACAGCCGCGCGCCTAACGCAGAATGCGCTGCAGGTTTTCGTAGCTGGTACGGATGCTTTCCAGCGGCGGCCCCGCCGTCGCATCCTGCTCGACAAAATAATGTTCGACCCCGAGTTGCTGCGCGGCCTCCAGAATGGCGCGCCAGTGTATGGTGCCGGCGCCGACTTCAGTAAAGTGTTCCGCATTGGCCTCGAGCATCTGCGACGTCGCGACGCCAGGCTGGCGGTCCTTGAGATGCAACATGCGGCATCGCTTGCCGAGCCGGTGCAGCATCGCCAGCGGATCGTTGCCGGATTGCGTGATCCAGTAGCAATCCATTTCAAACGAGACCAGCGCCGGATCCGTTCCGCTGACCAGCGTGTCGTAACCGTCATTCCCGATGGGAAATTTCTGAAATTCGTAATTGTGATTGTGAAACGCAAAGCGCATGCCGAGTTCTTTGGCGCGCTGTCCCCATTTGTTAAAGTCCGCAACCGCGGTCCGAAAGCCCTCCACCGTGCCCCATTGCGATTTCGGCAGCATCGGGCAGACCACCCACTGCAGCCCGAGAGCCTGCGCGTAAGCAAACTGCTTCTCAGTCGCATCGCGCAGTGCTTCGTAATCAAAGTGTGCGCTGGGATTGCGCAGCCCCGCGTCGGCGATCATCTTGCGCAGATCGGCCGCCGGAATCTTGTTGAGGCCGGAGTAACTTTCAACTTCCTGATAACCAATGTCGTGGATCTGCTTCAGCAGCCTCGCCAGGTCGGACGTTTCTGCAAGGTGGCGGACGGTGTAAATCTGCAGGCCGATGGGAATGTTCAACGGCGCAGCGCGAAGGGCACGCGGAGTTGCGGCAAGGGCGGTGACAGCAGCAGAAGTCAGGAGGAACTGGCGGCGGCTTTGCATGGCGAAGTCCATTCTGCCTGATGGAAGGGTCATTCGGCGAGAGGGAGCTCAGGAACGCTTGTGCAGGGAACTCGCCTGAACCCTTCTGCGTAGCTGTCCTACGGAGACCGAGATGACCGACCAAGCCACCGAAGCCTCGCAACGCACCGCCGGCCGAGTTGCCGGCTTCACCCTGCTGCTGTTGATCTCCAGCGGCCTCATCGGTATGTTTGTCTTTCAAAATAATCTGCAGATTGCGGGCGACGCAGCTGCAACAGCGCACAACATCCTGGCGCATGAGCGCAGCTTCCGCGCGGGAATCGTTTGCGAGATTGTCATGTTCAACTGCGACGTTGTCCTCGCGCTGGCCCTCTACGCGCTGCTCAAACCTATCAACGGACCGCTCGCCTTGCTCGGCTCCTTCTGGCGCGTTGCGAATGCCACCGTGCTCGGCGCCGGAGCCGCAGCTACTCTGGTCGCGTTGCATGTCATCGGCGGCGCGCACTCCCTCAACGTCTTCCAAACCGGCCAGCTGCAGGCCCTCTCGACAATCTGGCTCGACTTCCACGACAGCGCATCGAGCCTGGGACTTATCTTCTTCTGTCTCGGCGCGGCCGTTCACAGTTATCTCTTGCTCAAATCGCGCTACATCCCGCGAATACTTTCGGCCTTGTACTTGTTTGTTGCACTGCAGATGCTTCTCTGCGGCCTCGCCATCATCGTCTTTCCGCACCTCGCCGACACGCTCGGCCTGTGGTGGGTGATGCCGGACTTCTTCGTCGAGCTTTCGGTCGCACTGTGGCTCGCCTTCAAGGGCGCGAAGATCCCGCTCCAGCCCGCATGACGCCGCGATTATTCGGCCAGCGTGGTGTCATCCGAAGTCAGCGCTCGGTCGCGCCGGCTGGCCTGGACCTGCCGCGTGATCAGCCACGTGCCGAAAGCAACGATCGCTCCGAAGATAAGCAGCGTCACGGTGAGGTGCCGATGGATGCCTTCGCCGATGACGTGGATAATTTGCGGGCCATAGCGGACGACCAGCAGTGACAGCGCGAGAAAGCGGATAAAGCGCCCGAGCGCGACAGCCGCCAGAAAAGGCAGGACGCGCATTTCGAAAACTCCCGCGGCGAAGACGAAGACTTTGAACGGCGTCGGCGGCGGCAGCATCGCGGGAATGAGCAGCGCCAGAAATTCCTGCCGCTCGAAGCGATCGCGAATGCGCTCGAAGCGCTGCCGGTTGATGCGCTTCAGTAAGAAGAGCTCGCCCCCAGCGCGGCCCAGGAAAAATGGAATCAGCGAGCCCAGCGCGGAGCCGACGGCAGCCATCAATACGTAGAGAATGAGGCGCGGCCGGTCTGCCCAGACGTAGCTCGCAACCAGCGGATCCATCGGCACGGCGATCGACGACGCGTCAACAAAGGCCAGCGCGCCCAGTCCCCAGATGCCGAGCGGCTTGAGGACGACGAAGACGAAGAATTTGTACTTCGCGAACAGGTAGAGGAAAAAGTGCTTCATGGGTCGCATAGGTATTGTTACATCGCTCCGCGAATCCAGCAGCGGGCCAGTGACTTGCGTGCTGCGCAGCACCGAACCGCCGGCGAAATTGCTTGGCGTCGGCGGCGGGGAGGTGCGATGCTCGCAGCGGGAACCGTGGTGCGATGAATCTGACAAGGTCAAGACACACTCGACGATGCCTGTGCCTCCTGCTGTTTGCCGCTGTTAGTGCGTCGACGGCGTTGGGTCAAACTGCAGTGACGAATGATGACGCTCGCAAGCTGGTGCACGAGGCCATCAAGAAAGATGCTGCGTCCGCGTATATCGAACAGATGGCGGATGACGGCCCCAATTTTTTGGCATTTGCCGCTGAGTCACCAGAGGGTTCCGGCGGTAGCGCAATCGTCGGTTACTTTGACGTGAATAAAATTACCGGTGACGTATGGGAGATAGCAGGTGTGGTCTGCACTCGATACTATGGCGCGGATCTTCATCGGGCGCAGCTCGCCAGCCGCAGGCAGCGAAACATTGTCCAGCAGACGTATCTGAAACTTCACGCAGCTCGACCAGAGATTTGCAACTAGCTTTTCGACTGAATGGAGGTGACAGGGTGTGCTTTTCGGCGACAGCGAATTTTGTGGGCGGCGCGGGACTGGCGGCAGTCGGCGTAGTCACGCTGACCAAGGTCAAGCATCGCCGGGAGCTGCTCTTCGCCTCGCTGCCAGTCCTGTTCGCGGTGCACCAGTTCACCGAGGGCTTCGTCTGGCTCGGGCTGGATGGCGTGCTGTCGCCCACGGTGACGCATGACATGGGCGCGGCCTTCATGCTATATGCGCAGGGACTGTTACCTTTTCTGCTGCCGCTCAGCGTCCTTCTGTTTGAGCCCGACGGCAAGGGCCGCCGCCGCATGCTGCCCTTCGCTGTGCTCGGCCTCGCAACGACGCTCTACATGTTGTGGGCGCTGACGGCATATCCGCTGCAGGTCTATGTGCGCGGCAACAGTATCGTCTACATCAACGCCGCCACCAACAACACCACCGTTGCGATCCTGTACGTCATCGCAACCTGCGGCTCGCTGTTTTTCTCGCAGGTGCGGATCATGGTCGCGTTTGGCGCGGCCAACCTGGCGATTCTGCTGACCGTCATGGGATTCAAGCGCTACGCGTTTACTTCGCTGTGGTGCGCGTATGCAGCGATTGCAAGCATCATCATCCTCGCTTATTTCTGGAAGACGAGCAGAATTCGGCCGCTGAAATATGCGCGGCCGCTACTAGCGCATTCCTAGCCGATCACAGGGCAGCATTGTCCAGTTGGTAGAGAACATGCGGGCGGAGCGCATGCCCCTCCGGAACTCGCGGGTGCTCAAAGTCCAACTCCGGCCGGTACTGCATGCCCAGCTTTTCCATGACGCGACGCGATGGCCGATTTGTAACCGTCGTCACAGCAACCACGCTGGGCAGATGAAGTTGTCGGAACGCATAGTCAATCACTGCGCGCGCTCCCTCCGTCGCCAAGCCTTGCCCCCAGAATTGGGGCGCAAGCCGCCAACCGATTTCTACCGCCGGTTGCGGCAGCCCGGCGATGGCGTAAGGCATCGTCTGCAGGCCGAGAATGCCAACGAATTGTTTCGTGCCGGCCAATTCCGCCGCCAGCATGCCGAAGCCTTCGTTCGCGAACCTCTGCTGGAAGGTCGCGAGCTCAACATCGCTTTCTTCCCGACTGAGGACGGTCGCAAAAAATTGCCGGACGCGCGGATCGGCATTCAGCGCGGCGTAGGCGGCGAAATCCTGCGGCTGCCACGGCCGCAGAAGCAGGCGCGCAGAGCGGATCAATTCAGCTTCCAGGTTGAGATTTCACGGATTGAGATTTCGCAGCCGGCGCTTTGGCCAAAGTAGCTTTCGGCGCCGGCGAAGCTTCGGACGGCGGATGGTTGATGTGCTCGGTGTGGCCGGAGAGAATTTCCAGTGCATGTGGCAGCAAGTGCGCGACAGCGTTCAATGAGGCGATCGCTCCCTCAGGGCGCCCCGGCAGATTCAAGATGAGCGCATGCGCAGCGGTCCCGCAAAGCGCACGGCTCAGCGGCGCGTACGGCGTCTGGTTCAGACCGGCCGACCGCATCAGCTCCGGAATGCCGTCCAGCAACTTCGTGCAGATGACGCGAGTCGCCTCGGGCGTGACATCGCGCGGGCCAATCCCCGTCCCGCCGGTGGTGACGACCAGGCGAAATCGCACCGCAGCCACACGCAGTGCGTCTACCAGGGCGCCTGCATCGTCTGGACATATGGTCGAATTGCTGACCTTGAAGCCGAGCTCGGTCAGACGGGCAACGACAGCGGGCCCAGAAATGTCTTCGCGAGCGCCGGCGAAGCAGGAGTCGCTGACGGTGATGACGGTGGCGGAGTTGGCAGCGGGTCGAGCCATGCAACGGATTGTAGCGAAGCTTGACCGGGCGCACCGTGCATGTCCGCAACTGGAAGAATGGATTGGGTTTTCGCGTGTATTTGCGGGAGAAATACGGCTGCGCCAAGGCCCGGAAACGTCTCAAAGTGAGAGAATGGGAGAGAGCCGCGTCTAACCTGCATGCCCATCACTGAAGAGCCCAAGCCGTCCGAGAAGCCCGCGCCAGATTTGCTGGGGGCCAACCGGAGCAAGGGGAAATACAGCAGCTTCGAAGCGCATGAACTCATCACCCTGGTCGAGGACCTGGAGGATGATCGCGCGCGGGCCCGGGTGCGCGAGGGCATTTGGATCTCCGTCATCGCCCACTTGCTGCTCTTCTGGTTCATCGCGTACGGACCGCATGTCCTGTTCCACCAGCCGCGCGTCGTCAATCCGGCCGATGTGCTGGCCCAGCGCGACAAGATCAATCCGCAATTTTTAGACCTGCCGCCGGACGCGCTGAAGCAGCTGAAGCAGAAGAAGACCGACATCATCAGCGACAAGGACCGGATCGCGCAGAGCAAGAATCCAACGCTGGACAAAAAGACGATCGACCAGCTGCAGGCCATGAAGGCAGCGGGACCACCCGAACAGCGCCCCGGACCGCCGGCTCCGCCGACACCGCAGCCGCAGCAACAGGCGCAGCAATCCCCCGTGCCGCCGGCGCCGCAACCAGGACAGCAGCAGCCGAGGCCGCAATCGCAGCCCCTGCAGACCCAGCAGCAGGCGCAACTCGAAAATGCACCGGCGGCACCGACTCAGCCGGACTTCTCAAAAATTGGCGGCGGAACAGCGCGCGATCAAGTGCGTGACGCGGCCCGCCAGGCGGCGCAAAGCGGACAGGGCGGCGGCGACATGGGCATGGGAGCTCCGTCGCGGCATCCCGGCAACGTCGGCGGCTTCGACATTTTGAGCGACACCATGGGCGTGGACTTCGGTCCCTATCTGACGCGGCTCAAATATCTGATCGAGCACGCGTGGTGGCCGCTGATTCCGGAAGAAGCTCGCCCGCCACTGAACAAAAAAGGCGTCACCATGATCCGCTTCCGCATCGGCAAGGACGGCAGCCTGCAGGTCATGAATCTCGATGGCCGCTCCGGCACGACGTCGCTTGATCGCGCCGCTTGGGGCGGAGTTACCGGTGCGAGCCCATTTCCGCCGCTGCCCACGCAGTTCAAAGGGCCGTACCTCGAAATCCGCGGTGCCTTCTTGTACAACCTGCGGCCGGAAGATATGCACTAGCTTTTCCTCGCGCCGCGGGAGTAGTTCAATCTGCGGTGTAGGCTTTGGCTATGGTGACACCGGCCGAAAGAGCGCAGGCAGCGCTCGCGGAAAAGGCCCGTGAACAGCGGGCCCGCGTCTACCGGCAGCAAGTGATAGCCCTGTCTGTGCTAGGCCTGCTGGTGCTGGCCTTCGCGCTTTGGCGGACCGGTGGACACAGTGTATTTACACGTGGCTGGTGGCGTTGGTGAGCAGCGAAGCTGTAACAGAAAAAAGTACAAATAAAAATTCCGGTGAACTGCCGCTGCTGGTCGTCGTGCTGGGGCCGACCGCGAGCGGCAAGACCGGTCTCGCGGTCCGTCTGGCCGAGAAATTCGGCGGCGAAGTCATCAGCTGCGATTCCGTCGCCGTCTACCGCAAGCTGGAGATTGGCACCGCCAAGCCATCGCGCGAAGAGCGGGCGCGCGTGCCGCATCACCTGATCGACGTGGTGCATCCCGACCAGCCCTACACAGCAGGCGATTATGCGCGCGCCGCCAGGGTCGCGCTCGCCGACATCTCCGCACGCGGCCGAATTCCGATCGTGGCAGGCGGAACAGGCCTTTACCTGCGGGCCCTGCTGGAAGGTTTATTTCCGATCGGGCAGGGCCAGGAGCTCAGTCTGAGCGACAAACCGCGGGCAGGTTTGCGAGCGCGGCTCCGCAACAGAGAATCGCAGCGCGGCGCCGAATATATGCATCGGTTGTTACAAAAGCTGGACGCAGCGGCCGCGCAGCGCATCCATCCCAATGACGTCCCGAAAGTAGTGCGAGCGATTGAGGTCTGCGTACTCGCCGGCAAGCCGATGACCGAAGCATGGACGACGGGCCGCGATGCACTGCAGGGCTATCGCGTCGTGAAAATCGGACTGGCTCCCGAGCGCGAGCACTTGTATGCGCGCATCAATCAGCGCGCCGCGGAGATGTTTGCCGCCGGCCTGGTCGACGAGACACGCGGTTTGGTCGCGAAGTATGGCGCGAAGTGTCGGCCACTAGACTCGCTGGGCTACAGAGAAGCGCAAGCCGTCCTGCGGGGAGAGATAACCGAGACAGTCGCGATTCCCGTGGCAGCGCAAGGTCATCGCAATTACGCCAAGCGACAGGGAACGTGGTTCCGCCGCGAGCCGGGAGTAAATTGGCTGGCAGGATTCGGCGACGAGGTCACGACCCAGGCCGAGGAGGTTGTCGCCGCCGCTAGCTGATCCACATCTTGTGATCGAAGAAATCCAGCGTCACCCGGAATTTCTTCAGCAAGGCGACGCCAACCGTCCCATCAAACAGCCCGTCCGGCTGATGAACACCGGGCGTCGGGAAATACAGCGGCGCATCTTTGGCCAGCGTGAGCTCGCCGAAGGATTCAGATTTCGCCGCGGCCCGAAGCATGTCGACGCCGCCATCAGTGTGTGCGAAATGTTCCTTCGCCGTGGTGCTGTGGGCAAGGTCCGCGAAGCTAAGCTTTTCAAGCGATGCGTCAAACAAAACGATCGAACCGGAGTACATCAAGTCCACCTGCAGGGAGACCGGCTTGCCGTTGACCGCAAAGCCCGAGGTTGCAACCAGGATCGGCGGCCCGGCCTTGCCGAAGGTGATGCTCGCCAGGTCGCCGCAAAATGACGGGCAGGGGACCGGCGCAGTGAGCGGGCTGGAGAGCGTGACCGTGCGCGCCGGATAATCCACCGTGAGCAGCCGATTTGCCATGACAGGCAGACCGATGGTCCCACTGAGCTGCAGCGTCTCCTGTCCGGACATGATGCTGCTGAGATCGGCGACGATGAATTTGATATCTCCCAGTGCGAGGCTGCCGAAGCTGGCGTTGCTGATGGTGGCGACGAAGAAGTTGGGATTCACTTTGCCGTCGCGGCCGGTGTAGGGCTGAATATCGGCGTGAATGGATTTGGCAAAGGCAGCGTCGATGATCGAGTTCGAGCCGCCGGTATCGACAGCGAAGCGGCCGTGAGTCCCGCCGGGAAAGGTGAGGTCGACGCAGGCCAGGCCGTCACAATCAACCATGGGAACCGTGACGGGCGCTGGCTGGGCTACCGACGCGACAGCGGTGAGGGCGAGCAGGACGAGGGCCATAGACCATGAGCGGAGCGACATGGGGCATGGACGCAGCGGCTTTCAAATCGTGAGCGCGCTTCGGAACCTGCCGTGACAGGATTACGTAACCTCAGGTTGAGATCTAGGAGCATGATGATGGTGAAATTTCTTCTCTGGTGCGTCTTGTTGGTGATCTGTTGGCCCATCGCGTTGCTGGCGGTGGTGCTCTATCCGGTGGTCTGGCTGCTGCTGCTGCCCTTCCGCATGGTCGGGATTGCGGTCGGCGGCGCGCTGGAGTTGGTCGCGGCTTTGATCTTCTTGCCGGCCCGGGTTTTGCGATCGGTCTAGGTGTCTGCGCATAGGCGCGATATCTTTAATGCACATGCAATGGATGCAACTCAAAGAGGCGGCGAAGCTCGCGGTGCAGTCGCTGTGGGCCAACAAGATGCGCAGCGTGCTGACGCTGCTCGGCGTCGTCATCGGCGTCGCCAGCGTCATTGCCGTGGTGACGCTGGTCAACGGCGCCAACACTTACGTTGCGACCAAGGTCTACGGCAAGGGTGCGGACGTCTTCACCGTCGGCCGCCAACCCGCCGTCATCACCAGCTTTGAGGAGTACATCCGCTACCAGCGGCGCAAGCGCATGACGCTGGAGGATTACCAGGCGGTCGCCGACAACTGCAAGCTGTGCACCAACACCGGCGCCATCCTGAGCACGACCGGCAAGGTGGTCTACGGCACGCAGAGCACGACCGACACCGACATCCGCGGATGGACCTGGGACATGCCGATTATGTACAACCTCAACGTCGTCGAGGGCCGCGCCTTCACTCCCGCCGACGACGAGCACGCCGCGCACGAGGCCATCATCGGCGCCGACATCCTGGACAACCTGATGGGCTCGGGTGATCCGCTCGGCAAAGAGATCCGCGTCGATGGCGAAATCTACACCGTCATCGGCGTCGGCGAGAAGCAGGGCAAGACGCTGGGGCAGAGTCAGGACAACTGGGTCGCCGTCCCGATCCAGAGCTTCATCCACACTTACGGCGCGGCCAACAAGAGCGTCACCATTTACGCCAAGGCAGGCGGCGCGACCGGTCGTCTCGTGGCCGCAGTCGACGAAGTCCGAGCCATCATCCGGACGCAGCGCCACGTTGCCCCCGGCGCGGAGGACAATTTCGAAATCAGCACGAACGACACATTCGTCGGTCTCTGGAAGAGCATCAGCCAGAGCTTCGCCGCAGTCGTCATCGGCATTGCCGCGATCTCGCTCGTCGTCGGCGGCATCGTCATCATGAACATCATGCTGGTCAGCGTCACCGAGCGGACTCGGGAAATAGGTATCAGGAAGGCACTGGGCGCTCGCCGAAGCGATGTTTTGCTGCAATTTTTGATGGAAAGTGGCACGATGAGTGTGGTCGGGGGAGTGATCGGAGTTTTGAGTGGAGCATTGACGGCAAAAGCGATTACTCTAATCGTGGGCTTCCCATCAGCTATACAACTTTGGTCTGTGGTGGTGGGATTGCTTGTTGCTGCGGGTGTCGGTATTTTTTTTGGAGTATATCCCGCGCGCAAAGCTGCCTTGCTGGATCCAATTGTGGCGTTGCGGTCAGAGATGTGATTTTAGGAGAAACCATGCGGAAGGCAATTCGCGGAACTGTACTGGCAAGCGCGATTTTGATGGCGGCCGGACAGATAGCAGTAGCTCAGAAGGCGGGGGATGCACCACCACCGACGACGGAGGGCTGCCCGACTCAAACTGTAGATGTCTTCGGCAAGACCGATGGCATTGCATATCGTTACTGGATGCTGACCTTGCAGAAGCTCGTGAAAGAGGATGATCGGAAAGGCCTGGCCGATGTCATGAACTATCCCCTGCAGTGGAACCGCAAGGACACTTCAGTGGAGATCAGGAATCGCAACGAGTTCATGAAGAACTACGATGAGATTTTCACCGCCGAACTGAAGGGCAAGATCGCTACGCAGAACGTGAAATGCCTGCCCGGAGATGATGAGGGTGCGAACGTGGCCAACGGGGAACTCCGCTACTCCAAGTTTGCTACCGACGAAGGCTTTCGCATCACTAGCATCACCCAGCCCGGAATCGTGAAGACCCACAAACTTCCCTGGGAATAAACGCGGGGGACTGAAGCGCACGCCGCGAGCCATTGCTGGTGAACTCTGCCTGGCAATGCTTGCGGCTGCCGCGTGCTGCGGCTTCTACTGAGTGTGAGATCAAGAGCTTTGGCTGCGCCTGCTGAACTTTCGCGCGCACCCGCAAGTTGATCTGCAATCCCACGTCCCAGTCATTATTGTTCTTGTCGCGCCAGGAGCTGCTCGCCAGGTGGCGCGTAGCGGACTTTGCATGCCATCGTCTGCTGTGCTATAAATACTGAACCACATGGTTCAGTATTCCCAAACCCGCTTCGATGTCTCGTTCGCGGCGCTCTCCGACGCTACCCGGCGGGGCGTTCTGGAGCAGCTCGGGCGCGCAGACGCCTCCATCACGGAGCTGGCCGAAAAGTTCCACCTCAGCCTTACGGGCATGAAGAAGCATGTTGTCGTCCTGGAGCAGGCGTCGCTCGTCACCACGGAGAAGGTCGGGCGGGTGCGGACCTGCAAGCTCGGCCCGCGTCGTCTTGAGGAAGAGGCAGCATGGCTGGAAACCTACCGCCGCCTCTGGGACGCGCGCTTCAACGAGTTGGACAACGTTATAGAAGAACTGAAACAGAAAGAAACCGACAATGGAGGCAAAAATGGACGCAGGAAAAGGTCGTAAAACTTCAACCATGGCGAATCCCACAACGATAGAACGCAAGTCCGACCGCGAGCTCGTCGTCACCCGAACTTTCAACGGCCCGGCGCGCATCGTCTTCGACGCGTGGACCAAACCCGACCTCATCCGGCGCTGGTGGACGCCAAAGTCCATGGGCATAACCTTCCTCGCGTGCGAGGCCGATGTCCGCACCGGAGGCGGCTACCGCTTCGTCTTCGGCTATCAGGGCTCCGAGATGGCGTTCTTCGGCAAGTATCTCGAAGTCATCCCCGGCTCGCGCCTCGTCTGGACGAATGAAGAAGGCGGCGAAGGCGGCAACGTCACCACCGTCACCTTCGAAGACAAAGGCGGCGAGACGCTGGTCCTCGTCCACGAACTCTATCCCTCGAAGGAAGTTCTCGACGAAGCCATGTCCACCGGAGCTATCGGTTGGTCAAGCGAGCAGTTCGATCAACTTGACGGCCTTCTCACGACGTGAAGCAACCGGGATTGAGCGAAATGCTGAGCTGGCAGGTAGGCCGGGTAAAAATCACTCGCATCGTCGAAATAGATTTGCCCGTGCCTGCCACCATGTTCCTCGCTCAGGCCACGCCGGAGGAACTGCGCAAGTTGCCGTGGCTTTATCCGCACTTCGTCAGCGACCACGACAGCATCCTGAAGATGAGCGTCCACGCGCTGCTGGTCGAGGCGCCGGGGCTGAAGCTAGTCGTCGACACCTGCATCGGCAACGACCGGCCGCGCGGCATCACCGGCGACGAGCCGTTGGCGACGCCGTTCCTCGAGCACCTTGGCGAGGCGGCCTGCTCGCGCGACGGAGTCGACGCTGTGGTCTGCACGCACCTGCATGTCGACCACGTCGGCTGGAACACAATGCTCGAAAACGGCATCTGGGTCCCGACCTTCCCGAAGGCGCGCTACCTCATCGGCCGGCGCGAGTACGAATACTGGTGTACCCATGACGACGAGGAGCAACAGACGATGCTCAGCGATAGCATCCAGCCGATCTTTGACGCCGGCTTGGCCGATCTGGTGGAGCTGGACCACGTCATCTCGCCGGAAATCCGGCTGACGCCTTCCATCGGCCACACGCCGGGACATGTCAGCGTGCTGATCGAGTCCGAGGGCGAGCGGGCGGCAATCACCGGCGATATAGCTCATCATCCGGTCCAGATAGCGCATCCCGACTGGCCCCTCGGCGGCCCCGGCGAGTTCGACCCAACCGCCGCTGCACTCACCCGCGCGCGCCTCTTCACCGCATGGGCCGACCAGCCGATCCTCGTCATCGGCACCCACTTCCCAGCTCCGACCGCCGGCCACATCCTCCGCGATGGCGCAGCCTTGAAGTTTGCGGTGTGAACCGCTCGGTCCGGCAATACTTGCAGCTTCGTTTATGCTTGTTTGAGATGAAGAGCTGAGGCTGCGCCTGCATGAACTTCGCGCGCGGCCGGCGGAGCTCAAGCATTTCTATGAAGCCCAAGGGCACAAGCCGAAGCCTCGAAGCAGTCAAGATGGCGCTCGACACCGTCCGAGCCAACAAGCTGCGTTCGGGCCTCACCATCCTCGGCATCGTCATCGGCATCGCCACCGTCATTCTCATTTCTTCGACCATCAATGGCTTGAATCGCCAGGTCTCCGACGCCGTCTCCCAGCTCGGCACAAATGTGCTCTGGGTGTTTCGTTTCCCCGTCATCGGCGTCCGTCCCACCAGCGAAATGCTGACCCGCAAGCAGCTGACTCACGAGGACGCAGTCGCCATGCGCGACCTGCCGCATGTCGTCGGAGCAGCCGGCAGCCTGCGTTTCTGGAATCCCCAGTTCAACGCCGGAACACTCAGCGTGAAGTCCGGAACGCACAGCGTCTCCGGCACGATCCTTGAGGGCGATGATCCGGCCACCCCCGAGATCTACGACATTGCCATGGACCAGGGTCGCTACTTCACCGCCGACGATGACACCCGCCGCGCAAATGTCGTCGTCCTCGGCAAGGATACGTCAGAGCAGCTCTTCGCCGGACAAAGTGCCATCGGCAAGGAGGTGGAGATTGAGGGCGACATGTTCACTGTCATCGGCGTCGTCGCCGGGCGCAAGAGCATTGTTGGCGGCGGGAAAAATCCTGACGACAACACCGCGTATTTCCCCCTCGGCACCTTCAAGAAAATTCACCCCGAGCAAAAAGATTATTGGATCAGCGTGAAAACCGACTCGGCCGAAACGCGCGGCCTGGTTACAGATGAGCTCACCGAGTTGCTGCGCCGCCGTCGCAAGCTGCGCGCCGAGCAGGATGACAATTTCTACATCTTCTCGCCGGACTCGATCACGAAATTCCTCAACGAGCTGACCAGCGGCTTGTTCCTCTTCATGTTCGCGGTCTCCAGCGTCGGGTTGATGGTGGGCGGCGTCGGCGTCATGAACATCATGCTGGTCAGCGTCACCGAGCGGACCCGCGAAATCGGAATTCGCAAAGCCATCGGCGCAACCAAGAAGACAATCCTGCTGCAGTTCACCATTGAGGCGACGACCCTCTGCGCACTCGGCGGCATCATCGGAATCTTGATCGGCGGCATCGGCACCGCCATCGTCCACGCGCTGATTTCGTTTTTGCCCGCAACCATGTCGACGACGTGGACAGTCACAGCCTTCGTCGTCGCCTGCCTCATCGGATTGGTCTTCGGAATCTATCCAGCCTGGAAGGCCGCCAATCTCGATCCGATTGAAGCGCTGCGCTATGAGTAAGCTGCCCGCCAGCTATGCGAGAATTTTGTGCGTGTCGCGAGTGAGCAAACCTTGAACAACAAAACAAAACTAGGTGTCCTGCTGAGTGGACGCGGCTCGAACTTCGTCGCCATCGCCGATCGCATCGCGGACGGCCGCCTTCCCGGCGCAGAAATTGCTGTCGTCATCTCCAACGTCGCCGGCGCTGGCGGCCTTGCCGAAGCAGACAAGCGCGGCATCCAGACGATGGTTCTGGAGTCATCTGGGAAAAGGCGCGCCGAGCACGATTTCGCCGTACGCGAAGCCCTCGAAGCCCACGGCGTCGAGCTGGTCATCCTCGCCGGATACTTACGCCTGCTGACGCCGGAGTTTGTCCAGGCCTACCCGATGAAAATCCTGAACATTCACCCGTCACTGCTCCCCGCTTTTCCCGGACTCGAGGCGCAGGAGCAGGCCTGGGAGCACGGCGTGAAAGTCGCCGGCTGCACCGTCCACTTCGTCGACGAGGAGCTGGACCACGGCGTCATCATCCTGCAGCGCACCATCGCGGTTGAAGCAAATGACACTGCGGAGTCGCTGGCCGCGCGAATTCTGCGCGAAGAGCACATCGCCTTCAGCGAGGGCATCGCGCAGGTCTTGAGTGGAGAGTGGGAAGTCCGCGGCCGCCGCTGGATCAAGCGGTAATCAGGGAAAGCTCACGCCAGTGAGGGCTTCGCATTTCTCCCACAGGGCGGCCGCGATGTCTTTCTTCTTCGCCCGCCCGGCAATGCGGGCCGGCCCCGGATAACCGCGCGCCTCCCGCAATCCTTGCGGCCCATAATATCCGCCGGGCTCCGCCGCGGCATCCGTGGCCGCGTAAAGCGTCGGCAGCGCACCGCGCTCCGCCGTGTTGAGGACGAGCGAAATCAATTTACCGGTGAACCGCGTAAACGGCTGCTGCCAGCGAACGGCATCACGAGTGAACAGGTTGGTCTCCGCAATTCCGGGATGCGCCGCGACGCTCAGAATTCGGATCGACTTCGCGCGCAGCCGCCGATCAAGCTCAAGTGCAAGCATCAAGTCGCCGAGTTTGGATTGCCGGTACGCCTTCCACGGCGTGTACTCGTGAGCCAGATGAAGATCGTCAAGATGAATCGCGCCATCCATATGAGCTAGCGATGACAGAGTCACAATGCGCGGCGGCGCAGACGCAGATTGCCCAGCGCTGACGATCGCCGGAAGCAGCAGCCCAGTGAGCGCGAAATGACCGAGGACATTCGTGCCGAATTGCATTTCAAATCCATCCGGAGTTTCGGTTCGCTTCGGCAGCGCCATCACCCCCGCGTTGTTGATCAGCAGATGCAGCGGACGCCCCGAGGCCGCGAATTTGCCTGCGAATTTGTGAACGCTGGCCTGCCAAGCCAGGTCCAGCTGCTGTACCTCGACCAGCGCAGAAGGAACGGCGGCGCGAATTTTCTGCGCGGCGGCCTCGGCTTTGGCCACCGAGCGGCAGGCGAGAACGACGCGAGCGCCCTTGCGAGCCAGCTCAAGCGCGGTGAAATATCCAATGCCGCTGTTGCCTCCCGTGACGATGGCGGTGACGCCGGATTGGTCCGGAATATCTGCGGCAGTCCAGTGCGGCATCTCGCGATTCTATCCGTGATGAATGGCTAACTGTGGCGAGTCGCGAGCGTGACCACCAGCGGAGTCAGCGCAAGCAGCAGAACTCCAACCATCAGCGCCCACGCGCTGGGCCGCGCCATGTTGAAGGTGTAGCCCATGCCGCTGCGCTTGGGGACCAGCAGTGCCGCGTCGTCGGGATTGTAATAGAAGAGTCCGACAACCCAATATTGCGCCGCGGTTGATTGATCGGAGGGAAGGCCGCGAAAGGTGCGCCAGACGCGGATAATCACGTACCCGAAGAAGGCGAGCAGGAGCGCCATCATACCGCCGAGAAAATATGGAAGCGTAGTGCGGCTGAGCGCGAGGACGGGCAGCAATCCAGCCGCCGACAGGATGATGCCGAGAAGCCAGGCGACGCTGCGCAGAATGTCCAGCGTGATGGAAAGCACGCGTGGCTTGTTCGAAGATGACGGCGAGTAGCGCGTCAGCAGCCAGCCGAGAAATGTGAGCCAGAGAATAAGTGCCGCGGCGAGCAGCAGCGGCCACGCGACTTGAAACGCTGTGCGTGTGACCCAGATGGATGGCTGTCCGTCGGAAGAATAACGCGTGGCGAAGCGCTGCGGGATCTGACTCCAGCGCGCAACCAGATAGATTCCCGCGAGTGCGAGCGGCAGAAGCGCAGCCAGAGTTTCGGCGTACCAGGACGGCGACGGCCCCGGCGTTGGTGTCAGCGACGCCGTGCGGACGATCGGCTGCTGCAGGCGATAGGGAAGGATGGCGCGCCACGTCATTGTCCACAAAACGCACAGGCCGGTCACCTGCACGATAGGCGCGAAAATCAGCGCCGTGTCCGATTTGATCGACCATGCGACGGCAGCGATGACGCCCGCACCAAGCGCGATGATGACGTCAGCGATGCGATAGCGGCGGACGATCCGCTGTGCTTCTGCGCTGCCGAGAAATTCCGGGCGAACAGGAATGGTAAGCATGCCGGCACCGCGCGGAACTTTGAGCGGCAGCAGGAAGAGTATCGCGAGAAATGCGATTTCGCCGAAGAGAACGATCACCGGGGTGAAGTTGAGAACAGAGACTGTCATGGTTAGCTCCTGGAAGTTTCAGGTTTGAGAATGTCAGCGACATCGCGTTCGATCGTGCGTGCGGGGACGCCCTTGATGCGCAATTCAGCCACGAGCGCGCGCAGTCGCTGGCGAAGGTTGTCAGAGTTGGCGGTGTCGAGTTGCGGCCGGCTGCGAGGAAGAACTACGGCGCGCTTGCCATGCGCAAGATCAATCCAGCCTTCGCCCGCCAGCTCGCGATACGCGTCAGCAATGGTGTTAAAGTGGACGCCAAGCTGCGCGGCGAGCGAGCGAACGCTGGGCAACGGGTCGCCCGGCGCCAGTGCCCCACTGACCAGATGCATGCGGACCTGGTCAACCACCTGTCGATAAGCCGGCACCGGGGAGTCGAGCGTCACGGAGATGGAAATATCGGCCACGTGGTACAGTGTACGCTACATCTGTACAGTTGGCCAGCGCAAATTCCCAGCTGCACAACTATCTGCGGCGGGATTTTTTCTTCTTGCCGCTGGAATTTTTCTTTCGCCGATCTTTTTGCGGCTTGCCGCTTCGGCTGGGTGAAGGTGGATGCGTCGCCTCAGATTTGCTCGGCGGCGCTTCTTTGCGCTTCGCCTTGACTGGCGGCCGATCCTCGGGTGAATCGATGACCGCGAAGATGAGCTTCCGTTCAGCGCGCTGAATTTTATCAAGTAGAACGCGCACTTTGTCGCCAATGGCAAAGCGGCGCCCGGAATGCTCCCCAGTCATTTGGCGCGTGGTCTCGCGGAAGGTAAAGCGCTCGCCGAGATCTTCCAGCGATTGGATCGGGACGAGGCCCTCAATGAAGAGATCGCGAAGCTCGACAAACATGCCGTACTTGGTGACGCTGAGGACAATGGCGTCGAACTCGGCGCCAACGCGGTCTTCCATGAAGCGGATTTTCTTCCACTCGAGAAGCTCGCGCTCGGCCTCATCGGCGCGCCGTTCGGCGTCGGAAGACTCTTGCGCAATGGAGGCCAATTCTTCTTCCGGAAGCAGCACGGTCTCATCCTGGTCTTTTTTTTCCGATGACAAAATCGCAGTCAGAACGCGGTGGACGATGAGATCGGGATAGCGCCGGATCGGCGAAGTGAAATGCGTGTAACTCTCGGCCGCGAGCGCAAAGTGGCCCTCGTTTTTCTCTGAGTAGCGTGCCTGTTTCAGCGAACGCAGCATGAGGTACGCGAGGATGCGCTCCTCGGGCGTGCCGCTGATTTTTGCGGCGAGCTTCTGGTACATCTGCGGCGTGATCGCAATGTCCTGCGGAATTTCAAGTGCGCGCGGGTGCTGTCCACGCGACTGCTGGCTGCGCTGGTTGCGGCGCATGTGGTCGCGCTTGTCGCCCTTGACCTCGAAGCGGCGCACCGGAATGTTGCCAACGCCAAGCGAGTATCCGAAAGATGCAGCGGCCTCTTCGAACTCCATAATTTTTGCGGGGTTCGGTTTTTCGTGGATGCGATACAACGATGCGATGCCGAGCTGCTCAATGTGGAAGGCAACGCATTCGTTGGCCGCCAGCATGAATTCTTCAATGAGTCGGTGAGCCCAGTTGCGGTCGGTGGCGACGATGGCCCGCATCGCGCCCTGCTCATCAAATTCGATCGAGGGCTCTGGCAGATCAAAGTCGATCGAGCCGCGCTGCTGCCGGCGCCTGTTCAGCACCCGGGCGAAGGAGTACATCCGATCGAAGTTCGGCGCCAGTTCCACAAACTCAATCCGCGTCGCATTATGCAGCGGGTGTTGACCATCGATGATGGCGTGGACCTGGTTGTAAGTCATCCGCGCGGCCGAGCGGATGATGCCTTTCATTATTTCGTAACTAACCCGGTTACCTTCTTGATCGAAAAGCATAATCGCCGACAGCACGTTGCGGTCCTCGCGCGGCAGCAGACTGCAGGCGCCGGAAGATAATTCGTGTGGCAGCATCGGCACCGCGCGGTCAGGAAAATAAACGGAAGTCCCTCGCAGGCGGGCCTCGCCATCGAGCGCGCTGCCGGGAGTGACATAATGCGAGACGTCAGCGATGTGGACCTGCAGCTCGGTCACCCCATCCGGCAGCGCACGCACGAGGACAGCGTCGTCGAAATCGCGTGCGGTTTCGCCATCGATCGTAACGATAGGGAGATGGCGGAAGTCGCGCCGGCCGTCCATATCCCCCACAGTTTCAGAAGCCGCAGCCCGCGCTTCC
>Ga0302326_10008422_pt1 | contig 22741 bp, 21 predicted proteins | sample Palsa_T0_3_FD_202264 | JGI IMG/M metagenome (GOLD analysis project Ga0302326, IMG submission 202264) | Peat permafrost microbial communities from Stordalen Mire near Abisko, Sweden - Palsa_T0_3 | ecosystem: Environmental > Terrestrial > Soil > Palsa > Peat permafrost | place: Sweden: Abisko... | reverse complement strand
TTAAGGCGCTCTACCGCATCGACATTTGCGGCGGTGCCAGCAGCGACGACCTCGCCGCGCTGTTCGAAAGTTTTCCGGTCGAGGACGACGCGCGCAAGTTCGCCGTCCAGTTGATGGAAGGGGTGCGCCGCGAACAGCCCGCGCTCGACAAACACCTGGCGGATGCGCTCGAACATTGGTCGGTCAAGCGTCTGTCGCGGGTCGATCACAACGTCATGCGAATCGCCCTCTTCGAATTGCTTCGGATGGAGGACATTCCGGCGCGCGTTACGATCGATGAGGCGATTGAGCTGGCGAAATGTTACGGCGACGTCGAGTCGGGACGCTTCGTCAACGGGGTGCTGGACGAAATCGCGGGACGCTTGGGGCTCAAGCAGAAGGGTGAGGAAGTCACGCTATCCAAGGCCGAGTAGTCTGCTCGGCTTCGTATTCCTCGTCGCAGGCCTCATGGTTTCGGGATGCGGCTATCATTTCGCGGCGTCCGGCGACGTGCTGCCCACGGATGCGAAGACAATTTACGTCTCGCGCTTCGGCAACAGCACCCGCATCACCGGTATCAACGACCAGCTGATGCGCTATATCAAGGACGAGATCGATCTCCACAAAAGGCTCACCGTCGTTGAAAGTCCGGATTCGGCTGACCTCGAGCTGTCCGGCGACGTCAAGCTCGACAATTCCGTGCCGGTCAACTTCAACACCGCCCTCGAGCCGACCCAATATACCCAGAACGTGATTATCCTCGCGCGCCTCAAGGATCTCCACACCGACAAGACTATCTTCAGCACGCACAACCTCGGCAGCCTGACTCACACTCCGATCGTGGCGCAAAACGTCACGATCACCACGCCGACTTTCCTGCAGCAGAACCTGCGCAGCCAGAACTACGCGCACATGACCGATCTGCAGACTGACCAATCGCAAACCGAGATGACTCAGGACCAGATGCTCCAGCGCCTCGCGGCCGCCCTGTACACCGAGATGGCCGAAGGCTTCTAGCGCGGGCGCCGCCCCGATGGAACTCACCGCATGCCGCTTGAAACCGCGCTAGCATTCCTTCGGGGATCATCGGCGCAACGGCGAATCCCGCCGGTGGTCGTTATCTTCGGCCCGCATGCGTTCCTGCGCGAATACGTTCTCGATTCAATCGTTCGCTCGCTGGTCGCCGACGGATGCCAGTATCGCAGTTTCCACCTTGGCTCCGGCGACGACTACGGCGCGGTGCTGAACGAGCTGTGCGCGCCCGATTTGTTCGCACCCAGGCGCGCCATCGCATGCCGCATTCTGAAATCGCGCCGCGACCGGGCGGAGACTGCCGACGCACAAGCCGACGGCGCCGACTCGCGCGCGTCGGGCAGCGCCGGCTCCGAAGCGGCCCTCGCCGCGTATATCGAGTCGGCGCGCGGTCCCGGCAACCTGATCCTGCTCTATGAAAAGGACAATGCGCCCGCCAAAATTCGCCGCGTCGCCGAAAAGCCTGCGTTGCTCGTGAACTGCATGCGCCCGTTCGACAATCAAATCGAGCAGTACGTCAACGCATTCGCCCATTCGCTCGGCTTGAAAATGTCGCCGGCCGCAACCGATGTGATTATCGCGCGCCACGGCGGAGACCTGGCCGCCATCGCGAACGTGCTCGGCAAAGTCACCATCTTCACCGAACCGGGCACCGCCGTGCAGCCGGGCGATTTGGATGAGGGCTCGCGCCGAATGCCCGAGGCGTTCGAGCTCGCCGACAGCGTCGCCCGCGGCCGCACTTCGGCGGCGCTCGCACAGTTGGGCCGTGCGCTCGCACTCGGCCGCGAGGTCTTCGAGATTCTCGCGGTCGAGATAATCCCGATCATGCGCCGGATGATGATCGCGGCCTCGATGATCTCAAACCGGAGAAGCCCCGGCGACGTCGCCGCAGCGCTTGGCCTGCCGCCGCAAAGCGGGCTTGCGACCAGGGCGATCGAAGGAGCGCGGCGTTTTGGGCTGGCTCGCCTGGAACGCGCCTACTGGCGCGCGTGCGCGATGGATGCGGGCTTCAAGGACGGCACCATCAAGGAACGCGAAGAGGCACTGGCCGGACTGCTGCTCGACCTGATGATCGTGCCCGACTGAAGACCGCTCACTCGAGCGGCTATCTACGCTTTCTTGCCGAACTTCCGATGCAGGCTGGCGGACAGCCGCGCGACTTTGCGCCGCACGGTATTGCGATGCATCGTGCCGCTGCTGATTGCCTTGTACAGCACCTTGGTCGCCAGCCTCAGCGCTTCCTGCGCCTTCGCCTGGTCGTCGCTCGACGCGATAGTTTCCGCCGCGCTCTTGGCCAACGTGCGGGCACGTGTCCGGACTACGCGGTTGCGCTCAGCGCGCTTAAGACTTTGCCGATGACGCTTCTCGGCCGATGGATGAACGGGAATATGAGGCATAACCAGTCACTTGTAACAGCACCCGCCCGCGGGAGCAATACACTACCGACGCCGACGTGGGGATGAACTAGTTCAGCCTGCCCAAGGCCAATCTCGTATGTCACTCTAATCGCGTGGACAACCGATGGGATCCCCAATCTCGCCCGAAATCACGCGGGTCCCTGGCGCACACTGAAATGTTTTTTGACGGAACGAACCTAAGCAACTACCTGAATATGCTGTGTTTTTTATTTTGGGATGCTCGAAAAACACCCCATTTGCCGCTCCAACGCTCTCAAGGGGTCCGCTTGCGCGCTTCCTTAATCAGGTCCTGGATATTCCACCCGTTGATCGTCAGGCCCGCGATGTTCGCATCGTCGATGCTGACGTTGGCGAGGCTGACGTTGGTGAACTTCGCGTCCGCGAAGTTCGCGTCGGTGATCGTCGCACCTTGCAGTTTCACATCGGTGAACTTTGCCCGCGACAGATCTACCCCTCCGTTGATCGTCAGGCCCGTGACGTTCGCGTCTTCGATGCTGACGTTGGCCAGGTTGACGTTGGTCAGCTTCGCGTCCGCGAGATTCGCGTTGCTGACCGTCGCGCCTTGCAGTTTCACATCTGTGAATTTCGCCCGCGACAGATCAACTCCTTCGAATTCGGCTTCTCCCAGCGCGCAGTCGTTGAACCTGGCGTTGCGCAAGTCTTCGTTTTTGAACTGTTTGCCTTCGCTCACCGGTCACTCCTTTAAGCTGGTTGCTACCTTCGCTTCGTTCCACAGGGCATCGATCTCGTCCGGCGTCATCGCTTTGGGATCGAGGCCGCGCGAGGCTGCGATGCGCGCGACCTCGTCAAAGCGCATTACGAACTTATCGCATGCTGCCCGCAGTGTCTGCTCGGCATCTTTGCCGATGAAGCGCGGCGCGTTGGCAATCGCCAGCATCAGGTCCCCGATCTCCTCGGCGACCTCCGCCGTGTCACCGCCGTCGATCGCTCGCTCGACCTCATCGAGTTCCTCGCGCGCCTTGGCAATCACCTCGCGGATGCTCCCCCAATCCATTCCCGCCCGGCGAGCCTTCTCGCCGAGCTTCTCCGCCCGCATAATCGAGGGCAGCCCGCGCCCGACGTGCGTCAGGCTCTTCGCACCGTCCGGACTTTTGCTCTCGCGTTCCTTCTCCTTGATCTGCTCCCAGTTCTCGATAACTGTCTCCGCCGTCTCGGCCCGGGTGTCGCCATAAACATGCGGATGCCGCCGAATCAGTTTCTCCGCCGCGTTCTGCATCACGTTGGCGAGGTCGATCCTGGACTCCTCCGCAAGTATCACTCCGGTGAACAGGCACTGCACGATAACGTCGCCGAGTTCCTCCCCGGCATCGGCCGGGTTGCCTCGCGCGATCGCGTCGCCGACTTCGTACGCTTCCTCGATCAGATGTCGCGGAGTATCGGCGAGTTTCTGTTCGCGATCCCAGGGACATCGCTCGCGCAGTTCGGTGACGACCTCGATCAGTCGCGCGAACGCTCGCTCAGCAGTTGTGTCCTCGCTCATTCCAATGATCCTAGTTAGAATCGCGGCGGGACCCAATAAGGAGCGCGCGTGAAAATCATCGACATCGGGGTGCCACTCGACGCGGCGCCGTATCCGCCCTGGAATTACCGCTTCAAGCGCGTCAACCACGACGAAGGCGCCCGCGCCATGCTCCGCCTGTTCAAGGGCTCCGACGTTGGCGATTATCCTGACGCGATGGCCCTTGGATGGGAGACGATCACGCTCACCGGTCATGCCGGCAACCATATCGACGCGCCATGGCATTTCGGCCCGCTATGCGAAGGCAAGCCCGCGCGCACCATCGATCAGATTCCGCTCGAATGGTGCTACGGCGACGGCGTCCGTCTCGACTTTCGCCATCGCCAGGGCGAGGACATCAGCGTCGACGACATCAAGGGCGAGCTCGCGCGCATCGGCTACGCGCTCAAGCCGCTCGACATCGTGCTGCTATGGACCGGCAGCGACCAGTATCTCGACAACGTCGACGACTACACGCGCCGTGCAGCGGGCCTGTCGGTAGCGGGGCAGAACTACATTCTCGACCAGGGCGTGAAGCTCATCGGAATCGACGCGATGGCGATGGACGTGTCGCTCGGCACGATGGTGCGCGGGTTTCGCAAGGGTGAGCCCGACGCATTATTCCCGGCCCATTTCGTTGGCCGCGAACGCGAGCATATCCACATGGAGAAGCTCGCCAACCTCGGCGCGATTCCACGGCCATTCGGTTTCAAGGTGAGCGCGCTGCCGATCAAGATAACCGGCGGCAGTGCCGGATGGGTCCGCCCGGTCGCAATCGTAGAAGACGAGTAGTGGCTGGCGCCTACCCCTTGACGATTGGCTCGAGCACTTTCTCTGTCAGGAAGCTCGACAGGTCCTGCAGGCCCTCAGCCGTAATCTCGTGACCGCAATCGTACTCGCGAAACGTCACCGGCATCTTCAGCGCACGCAGCGTCTCCACCGACGCCCGCGCGCGCGTTATTTCGATCATGTCGTCGGCGCGGCCATGCTGAACCAGCGTCGGCAACGCCTCCAGCGCGGCAGGATCGTTGACCTCGTCCTTCAGGTCGGGCGGAAAGAACGTCGACAGCGCGACCAGCGCCGCAAACTTCGAGGGATTTCTCACCGCGAGCCGATACGCCATCATGCCGCCCTGGCTGAATCCCAGCACCACCAGTTTTTTTCGATCGACCGGATACTTCTGCAGCGCCGTATTGAGAAACTCCGTCACCATTTTGTTCGCGTCGTCGATTGCGGTGCGATCGGGCGCCGCGCCCATCCGAATCGGAAACCACGCGTACCCGCGCGTCGGACCGATCGGCACTTCCATCGGACCCTGCGGACAAATCACCATGAAGCGGCCGTCCGCGATGTACGGCGCGAGTCCTTGCAGGTCGAGCGCGCTGGCGCCAAACCCGTGCATCGCGATGAGGGTCGGATGAGGTCCGTCGCCTGCCGGCTCATAGACGGTATGGATCAGTCGCATCGACGCATTCTCCTTGGCTGAGATGCCGCATAATAGTCTGCGCACTGACGCCGTCGCCAGCGGTGTGCACTTGGCCTGCGGGCTGTTCATTGCGGCTCCAAGAACCGCTATCGTCTAGCGGCGCACAGCGGGGGTCGTACAGGGGTGAGCGAGCGTTGAAGGTCTTGGGGGACAGGCCTCGCCGGTCGATGGCGAGATCGCAATTTTTGCATTGGGGCATCGCCGCACTGGCGGTGTTTTCGATCGCGGCCGCTTCGGGCCCCGACACGCCCAGCGGAAAGCTGCCGGGCTTCATCGCGGGCGCGGTCCTCCTAGCGCTCGTCATCTACGCGTTCGTCGATTACCTGCGTCCCGTTTTCAGCGATCCCGAGTCCGGGATCACGCTCACATTGGTCGTGCTCGCAATTCTGGCTGTGATTAAGCTGGCCGTCATGCCGTACTGTCCGGGCTTCGGCCCCGACGTCGGCGACTACCAGGCATGGGCGAGCCAGATCGCAACCTACGGTCCCGCCCACACCTATCAGCAGGGATTCTTCCTCGACTATCCGCCCGGCTACCTCTACGGCCTGTGGCTCGTCGGCATACTCGCGCACGGCATCGGCGCGACCGGCGACTTTTACCGCGTCATCATCCAGAGCCCCGCGATCGTCGCCGACTTCGTGCTCGCGCTCCTCATGTATGCGTTCGTGCGGCGCGGCGGACGCCCGCAGATGGCCTTCATCGCGATGCTCATGGTCGCGCTGAATCCGCCGCTGCTGTTCGACACCGTAGTCTGGGGCCAAAGCGACTCGGTCATGACCTTCGTCACGTTGCTCAGCATCGTCGCGATCCTCGGCGATCAATATGAAATCGGCTGGGGACTCGCCGCGATCGCCGTGCTGGTCAAGCCGCAGGGCCTCATGATGCTGCCGGTGCTCGGCGTCTGGACCATGCTCGAGACCGACTTCGCGACCTGGCTCAGATCAGGCGTCGCGCTCATCGCGGTGGCCGTCATCGGCATCGCACCGTTCCAAATCGGCCAGCAATGGAACTGGATTTTCAATCTCTACACGTCCACCGCCGCCTTCTACCACGAGACTTCGGTCAACGCCTTCAACCTGATGGCCCTGCTCGGCGGATTGCGCCAGGCCGACACCACCACCTTCGCCGGCGTGTCGATATTCGCCCTCGGCATGAGCCTGCTGGTGCCGCTCTACTTATATATCGCGTGGATCCTCTGGCGCGGCCGCACGCCGACGCGCCTGGTGTTCGCCTCCTTCATCGCGATCTTCGGCTTCTTCATGGTCGCGCCGCGAATGCATGAGCGGTATCTCTACCCCGCCATCGCACTGGCGGTGCCTCTGGCTCTGGAAGCGCCCGAGATGATGGCCGTGTTCGTCATTCTCACGATCACCTGCCTCATCAACCTCGCCTACGTTCTCCACACCCTCGACACCGTGGTATTTCTGGATTCGCGCGATGCACTCGCGATGGCGACCTCGGCCCTCAACGTCGTTGCGCTCGGCATCGCCGCCTACTACGGCGCAACTCGACTGCAGGGTGGCGGCGGTCCATCTGAGGCGGTGGTGGCATTTCTCGGGAGATTCACGATGCAGCGCCAGGTCGAGGATATCGTCGAAGAGCCGGCCGTCGCGCCGCCGTGGCTCGCAACCGACACGATCATCATATCTGCGCTGCTGCTCGTCGCCGCCATCACGCGCTTCTATCACCTCGGGCATCCCGCCGAGATTGTTTTCGACGAGGTGCATTTCGTCGCGCAAGGACGCCACTATCTGCACGGCGAGTCGTTTCTCGATCCGCATCCTCCTCTCGCCAAGCTGATAATCGCGCTGGGCATTCTGCTCTTCGGCGACCATCCATGGAGCTGGCGTGTCGGCAACGCAACCCTTGGCACCGCCATAGTCGGCATCACCTATCTGCTCGCGCGCCGCATGTCCGGCTCGCGCCTGGTCGGCACGCTCGCCGGCGCGATCATTCTCTGCGACGGCATGTACCTCGTCGACTCGCACTACGCCGTCATCGACATCGTCTATCTGACCTGTGCGGCCGTCGCGTACCTGCTCTTCTTCAAATTCGTGCAGACTCCCGACCCCCGCGCACGCCGCCGGCTTCTCCCGTGGATCGGGCTGGTGCTGGGCCTCTGCCTCGCCAGCAAACTCTACATCCCCGCCATTACTTTCTTGCTGGTGACGGGCTTCATACTCTACGTGCTCGCCAAGGAACATTCCGCACCCGCACCCGCGGCCGCACCCGTTCCCGCTCCAGCCGCGCCGCCGCCAACGGCGGATCCCAGGCCCCGCAAGAACAAGCCGCCAGCGCCCGCCGCCGCATTAAATCCCGGCGATGGAACTTCAATCATCTTTGTCGCGGCCACCTGCGCGGTCCTTACATTGCTGCTCATCGCAGGCGGCACGCCCGCGACTTACATCATCTTGACTGTCTTCGCCGTGCTCGCAATCCGCGGCGCCGAGATCTTCTGGCGCGGCCGCGCGTTGTCCCTGGCCTCGGCGTCGTTTTCGTCTTCGTCATCATCTGCCGTTTTGGGCATGCCATCATTCCGAATGCCCTCGCTCGCGATCATCCTCGAGCCGATGAGCTTTGGCGCGCTGGTCCTCGTCGGCTCCGTCGCCGCCTTCACCTACCTCGCCGTGTTCATCCCGCATTACTGGCTCGGATGGTGGGGCGGCATCTCGGACCTGTTCAAGTACTACAGCGACGTCATCTGGTACGAAAAGAGCGTCGCCTCCGCCACCCATCCGTACGCATCGCCATGGTGGAGTTGGCCGCTGATGCTGCGCCCGATCGCGTACTGGCAGAGCTTTCCCAAGACCGGCGACGTGCAAACAGTATGGGGCGGCGGCAATCCGATCCTGTGGTGGGGCGCGCTCACCGCGATCACCATCACCGCCGTCCGCGCGATCGAGCGCCCCAGCCTGACCCGCTCCTTCCTCGTGATCGGCTACCTCAGCTACTGGCTCATCTGGGCCTGGATCGGCCGCACGCTCTTCCTCTACCACTACATGGCATCGGTCTATTTCGGTTATCTCGCGCTTTCGATTTTGCTCGCCGACTGTTTCAAGGACCGCGCCGAGCCGTGGGAGACCCTTGCTCTGATGCTGACGATGACGCCGGTGTTCTTCCTCGGCCTGCCGCCGACCTGGGCATGGCTGACGTTCATCGTGGCCGTCGGCGCTTACATTTTCTTTCTGCTGAGCACACCGTATGCGGGCCGCTACGTTGCCAGCGTGTTCGTCGCCGCCGCGCTGATTCTGTTCGTGTACTACTTTCCGATTTGGGTCGGCATGCCTATCAGCCGCGACGGCTACTACGCGCGGATGTGGCTGCAAGCCGGGGGCCTGCGCAATTGGATATGATCGCGCGTCGGGTCCCGCAACGAAGCTCTCGCGCGAATTCGCTCTGCGCGATTTTTATTTCCGCCATCCTTCTCGCCGCCGTTTTCGCCGTGCGTGCCGCATCCGCCGACGCGCCTAAAAACCTGCTGCAGAACGGTGACTTCGCCAAAGGCTCCGAGGATCAGCCGGACTTGTGGCGGACCGAAGCATGGATCAACAGCCCCGAGGCATTCCAGGCCCATTGGCATTTTGCCGCCAATCAGCCCGACCAGAGCGAGCTCGAAGTTGACAACCTCCAGGCCAATGACGCGCGCTGGATGCAGCCGCTCACGCTCGCCCCCGGATGGTATCAGCTCAGTGTCGATCTCCGCACCGAGAATGTCGGCGCCAAGGAAACCGGCGCGACCATTTCGATAATGGAAGACGGCATCATGTCGCCCGACGTTCACGGCACCACCGACTGGCAGCGCGTCACTCTCTATCTGAAGGTTGCAGGAAAGGGCGCGGACGTCGACGTTGCGCTCCGCGTCGGCGGCTTCGGCAGCCTCAACACCGGCAAGGCGTGGTTCCGAAACGCGACGCTGCTCGCGATCAGCGCACCGCCGCCGAGCGCCGCTCCCACCTACGACCTGATGGCGATTCGGCAGCAGGGCGCTGCCGTGCCAAGCGGCTCGACCATCTCGCTGGTCTTGACCTTCATGATGCTCGCGGGATTCGCATGTGTCGGCTGGCGCATCTACGGCGACGACGACTTTCGCATCTTCAATACGGTTCGCGCTGCGATGGCGCCGCGCTCGAAGAAGCGATGACGTCCGGCGACGCCAACCCCGCCGCAGCGGTCGCTCCCGCCGGCCGCCTCCGCCAGATCGAAACCGCGATCTTCCTGATCCCGTTCTTCACCTACGCCTACTTCTATCAGGGCGCCGATCAGAGCATCGCCTGCCGCTTCGACCTGATGCGCTCGATACTCGAAAAGGGCGTCCTCTCGATCAACGATTTCTGCGGCTTCAACACCGCCGACATCGTCACCCTCCACGGCCGCATCTTTTCCGTCAAGGCGCCCGGCACTTCCTACACCGCGCTTATCCCGTGGGTGATCTTTCGAACCGCGCTCCTGCCTATGAGCGCCACCCACGAGCCGATCTACTGGGCGTTCGTGACTTACCTCACGACTGTCTTCACCACCGGACTGCTGGTCTCCGCGCTCTGCGTCGTGATGTTTCGTTTCGCGCTGTTCCTCGGCGCGCCGGTCGGCCGCGCCACCGGCCTCGCCCTGATTCTGGGCCTCGGCACCATCGCGTTTCCGTACGCCACCGAACTAACCGGCGAACCCGTCGGCGCGGTATGCGTCTTCACCGCCTTCTACCTGCTCGCGACCTTCGGTGTGCGCCAATCGTCAGCGCGCGCGTTCGTGGCCGGGTTTCTCGCAGGATGGGCCGTGCTTAACGATTACCCGGTCCTGCTGGTCGCCGCCGCCGTTGGAATCTACGCGCTCTTCAAGCTTCCCCAATGGAAGCATCTCGCCGCCTTCTCCGCCGGCGCCGCGATAACAGTCGCCTTGATGCTCGCATACAACTGGGGCGCCTTCGGCAGTCCGTTCTTTTTCAGCTACCAGGCGTTCAAGCTCTCGCCCACCGAGAACGCCCAATTTCCCGAGCAGGCGGTCGGCTTCGTCGGCCTGACCTATCCGAAGATGCGGATTCTCTGGAACGTCCTGCTCGATCCGCAACGCGGATTGTTTTTCTGCAACCCGGTTCTGCTGCTCTCGATTGTCGGCGTCGCCTATTTCGCGCGCGTCAAACGACTCCGCGCCGAGTTCGTCGTCACCGTCTATTCGTTCGTCGTGCTCATTCTCTTCAACGCGGCCTACGGCGCGTCGATCGTCTCATGGGGCGGCGGCACTGCGACCGGCCCGCGCCAAATCGTCGCCTCGGTTCCATTCATGGTCCTCGCACTCGTCTTTCTTCCCGCCGCCTGCGATTACCTGCTCGCCGCGATCGGCGCGCTGTCGGCCGCTATCATGCTCATGGCGACTGCGACCAATCCCCACTTCCCCTATGAATACGACAACCCGGTGCGCGACTTCGCGCTGCAGCAGTTCATGCGCGGCGACTTCGCCACCAACCGCGACGCCTTCTTCGGCGGCGGGATGGTCGTCGGCGACTCGGTCGCCTTCAACCTCGGCAAGCTCATCGGATTGTCGCGCCCGTTTCAGCTGTGGCCGCTGGGGATGTTCTGGATCTTCGGCGCATTCGATTTGTCGGAATCGCTCGATCTATGGGGCATCGGACCGTCGCGCCACCTCAGGCGACTCGCCACCGTGCTCGCTATCGCAGCGCTGTTTCTGCTCTCGATGACGCAGCGAATCATGCAACCGTTCATGCAGACCGGCGAGAACGGATTGCTCGGCCGCTACTACGCGGGCGAGCAATGCGGCGAAACCCCGCCGCATATTGTCCGGGTCGACCGTCAACTGGACTTCGACGACATCACCGCGATGGGCGCGATGCCGTTCCCTTCATGCGATATCTGGCGCGGCCAAATCATCGCACCGGAAACGGGAGACTACGAGTTTTCGATCGACGTCGACGACTCAGGATGGGTAACCGTGGACGACAACCCGATAATTCACGACCCCGGCGAAATCAACAAGGGCCACGACGAAGGCAAGATCCACCTGACCGAAGGCCTGCACCGCATCGAGGTAGGCGAACGAAACATAAGCGGCGGCTCCTACCTGCACCTCAACTGGAAAATCCCGAGCGCCTCAGACTACGAAGTAGTCCCAGCCAAAGCCCTAATCCCGGAACAAATAACCCGCTAGCCTTTACCCGACGCGCACTAACGCACCCGCCCCCTCTGATCCAGTTAAAGAAAGACAAGAGCAACCCCCCAAAAACCCCAACCCCAAAGCCCAAAAAACCCCAGCGAAATCGCGTCCGCGCGATTTCGCTCCTTCTTAATACCGGGTGCAGGGGTCACCCCTGCCCAGGGAAGTGTGAAACCCACGGCGGGTTTCACATACAATAAAGTTCCTATTCCCTCTCCCCTACTAGCGGCGTAGCCAAGCGTCCGTTAAAACTTAATGTTCGCGCATTTGGCGGACGCTTATCGTCGTCGAGCGCAAGGCAAAATGGATTTCCCACGAATCAAACGGCTGCCGCCCTACGTCTTCAACGCCATCGGCGAGTTGTGCCTCAAGGCGCGCCGCGAGGGTGAGGACATAATCGATTTCGGCATGGGAAATCCCGATGAGCCGACGCCGCCGCATATCGTCGCCAAGCTGATCGAGGCGGCGTCAAAGGGCGCCAACCATCGGTACTCGGTCTCGCGCGGCGTCTACAAACTGCGGCTGGCCATCTGCGATTGGTACAAGCGGCGCTACGGCGTCGAGCTCGACCCCGACTCGGAAGCGATCGTGACGATCGGATCGAAGGAGGGCATCGCGCATCTCGCGCTGGCGATTCTCGACCAGGGCGACGTGGTGCTGGCGCCGACTCCCACCTACCCGATTCATCAGTACGGATGCATCATTGCGGGCGCGCAGGTGCAGGGCGTGCCGATTCGCCGCGGCGAGGAATTTTTCGACGAGCTGATGGCGACGGTCAACCGATGCTGGCCGCGGCCGAAGTTTCTCATCATGAACTTTCCGCACAACCCGACCACGGCGACGGTTGATTTGCATTTCATGCAGCGGGTGGTCGAATTCGCGCGCGAGAACAACATCATGGTCGCGCAGGATTTCGCGTACGCCGACCTGTGCTTCGACGGTTACAAGGCGCCCTCCATGATGCAGGTTCCCGGCGCCAAAGATATCGGCGTCGAATTCTTCACGCTGTCGAAAAGCTACAACATGCCCGGATGGCGCGTCGGATTCGCGGTCGGCAATCGCGAGATGATCGCGGCGCTCGGCCGGCTGAAGTCGTACATGGACTACGGCATGTTCGCTCCCGTGCAGGTGGCGGCGATCGCGGCGCTTAACGGGCCGCAGGAATGCGTCGCCGAGATCAACGCGCAATACAAGCGCCGCCGCGACGTGCTGGTGGACGGACTGAACCGCTCCGGATGGCCGGTCGAGAAGCCCAAGGCCACGATGTTCGTGTGGGCGCCGATTCCGGAGCCGTTCCGCGCGATGGGCTCGCTCGAGTTCGCCAAGTTCCTGCTCGCCGAAGCCAAGGTCGCGGTCTCGCCGGGAATCGGCTTCGGCGCGGACGGCGACGGCTTCGTCCGCTTCGCGCTGATCGAGAACGAGCATCGCACGCGCCAGGCGATTCGCGGCATCCGCCACGCCCTGAGAGCCGGGCGCCCCGCAATCCCGGCCCGAGCAGCCAGCGCCTCCTGAACCAACCGCCAGACCGTCGGGAGACCAGTTGAAACCGGTACGGATTGCCCTGCTTGGATGCGGAACCGTGGGCGGCGGCGTGGTCAAGCTGCTGCTGCGCAATCCCGACAAGTACGAACGCATTCTCGGCGCACCACTCGAACTCGCGGTCGTTGCCGACCGAAGCCTCAAGCCGAGCGACGTGCCCGGGCTGCCGGCAAAGCTGATTACGCGCGATTCAGCCGCAGCGGTCACCCGTCCCGACATCGATATCGTGGTCGAGCTGTTCGGCGGCCACGAACCGGCGCGCGCGCTCATCATGAAGGCGCTCGCAGCCGGCAAGGACGTCGTGACCGGCAACAAGGCGCTGCTGGCCGAGCATGGCGGCGAGATTTTTCGCGAGGCCGGCAAGCATGGCCTCGCAGTCGGTTTCGAGGCGAGCGTCGGCGGCGGCGTGCCGATCATCCGCACGCTGCGCGAGGCGCTGGCCGGCGATCAACAGCGCGCCGTTTACGGCATTGTCAACGGCACCTGCAACTCGATTCTCTCCACCATGACCGACGACGGCGTCGAGTTCAGCGCTGCGCTCGCCGACGCGCAGGCCAGGGGCCTGGCCGAGGCAAATCCCGCGGTTGACGTCGAAGGCCATGACTCGGCGCACAAACTTTGCCTGCTGGTCACGCTCGCGTTCGGCGTGATGGTGAAGCCGGCGCAGATTTACACCGAAGGCATCACCAAAATCACCCAGTCGGACATCGCCTACGCGCGCGAGCTCGGATGCGTTATCAAGCTGCTCGCGATCGGCAAGGATGACGACGGCGCAATCGAGGCACGGGTGCATCCGACGATGATCCCCGAGCGTCATCTGCTGGCTGGCGTGGGCGGCGCGTACAACGCAATCTATATCCACGGCGACGCGCTCGGCGCGACAATGTACTCCGGGCTGGGCGCGGGCGAGATGCCGTCGGCGACGGCCGTTATGGCCGATATACTGGAAATCGCGCGGCATCGGCTGGCTGAAGGCTCGGCGCGAACGCATGCGCTTGGCTTTCCGATTCACCTGATGAAGGGCGCGAGTGTCAAGCCGATGGACGACGTGGTATGCGAGTATTACCTGCGCTTCGCGGCTCAGGATAAGCCGGGCGTACTCGGCGCGATCGCGTCGGTGCTGGGCAGACACGGACTGTCGATCGCGTCGGTGATTCAGAAGGATCGCGGCACGGCGCGGACGGTGCCGGTCATCATGCGGACGCATGGCGCGCCCGAACGCAGCCTGCAGCGCGCGCTGGCGGAGATTCGACGGAAGAAAATCGTGCAATCGGCCCCCGCGTTTATCCGAATCGAGGAGAAGCTTTAGCAGATGGCGTCAGACTCGAAGACCGGATCGAATAGTCAGCGGCTGTTTCATTGGCCGGGCCTCATCGAGCACTACCGGCGTTTCCTGCCGGTGTCGGATTCGACGCCAGTAGTCACGCTCAACGAGGGCAACACGCCGCTGATCGAGGCTCCCGCAATCGCGGAACGGCTCGGGTTAAACATAAAGGTTTACTTTAAGTTCGAAGGCGCCAACCCAACCGGCTCATTCAAGGACCGCGGCATGACGGTCGCCATCTCGAAAGCGCTGGGCGAGGGCGCTCGCGCCGTAATCTGCGCCTCGACCGGCAACACCGCAGCATCCGCAGCCGCTTACGCAGGACGCGCGGGACTGAAAGCGTTCGTGTTGATTCCCAAGGGCGCGGTCGCGCTCGGCAAGCTCTCGCAGAGCGTGATGCATGGGGCGCGCGTGCTCGAGGTGATCGGCAACTTCGACATTTGCCTGAAGGTGGTGCGCGATCTCGCGGAGCGTGACCCGACCGGGATTCGGCTGGTCAACAGCGTGAATCCGGACCGAATCGCGGGACAGAAGACCGCGGCATTCGAGATTTGCGATCAGCTCGGCGACGCACCGACGCATCATTTTCTGCCGGTCGGCAACGCCGGCAATATCACGGCGTATTGGGCCGGCTACCAGGAATACAAGTCGGAGGGATTGAGCGAGCGGCTGCCGAAGATGATGGGTTACCAGGCCGCCGAGTCAGCGCCGATCGTCGTCGGTCATCCGATAGACGATCCGCACACGGTTGCGACGGCGATTAAAATCGGCAATCCCGCGAGTTGGAAAGGCGCGACCGACGCGCGCGACCAGTCGGGCGGAATCATCGACATGGTCACCGACTCTGAAATCCTTGCGGCATACAGGCTGATTGCAACTGGCGGAATCTTCGCGGAGCCGGCCTCGGCCGCTTCCGTCGCGGGTCTGTTGAAGTATGCGGGCGCGGGTCTGCTGAAGCCGGGTTCGCTCGTCGTATGCACGCTCACGGGTCACGGCCTGAAGGATCCCGACACGGCGCTGAAAAATTTAAGTAACACTATCGTGGTCGAACCGGACATCGCGAAAGTGCTGAAGGTGCTGGAGCGCGAGTAAGCGCTCGAGAGAAATGATGGAACGAAACGAAGAACTCGCGATGTTTCGGACCGCGCTCGAAATCGCGGATCTTCATCCCGCCGCGGTCAGATTGCCGGACGATCGTCAGGTGATCGTCGGCGCGATGCGGTTCCACTATCTCGACTGGGGCGGCTCTGGTACGCCGATCCTTTTGCTGCACGGCGGCGGTATCAACGCGCATACGTGGGATTGCGTCGCGGTGATGCTGGGCGAGCGTTTTCGATGCATCGCGCTCGATCAGCGCGGGCATGGCGACAGCGAATGGTCCCCAGTTGTCAACTACTGTAACGCAGCGCATTTGGGGGATATCGAGGGCTTCGTCGAGACGATCGGGCTTAAACGGCCCATTATTGTTGGACAATCTATGGGCGGGCTGAATGCGATCGCGTACGCGACACGGCATAGCGATCAAATACGCGCGATGGTGATTGTCGACGTGGCGCCGGAAATTAGCGGCGCGGGTGCGGAACGGATTCGCGATTTCTCGTCGACTCCGGAGCTCGATTCGCCGCAGGAGTTTCTGGAACGTGCAGTGAAGTTCAATCCGCTGCGCAATCCCGCGGTGTTGCGCCGCAGCCTCTATTACAACCTGCGCGAGACGCCTGCTGGCAAGTGGACTTTCAAGCATGATCAGCGCCGTCGCACTGGTGATGCGATGCGTTCATTCGCCGAGGATCGGGTTCGGCTGGCGGCGGACGTTGCGAAGATCAAATGCCCGACGCTGGTGGTGCGCGGCGCGTTGAGCGACGTGCTCACCGACGACGCGGCGGCGAAGTTTGCGCAGTCGCTGCCCGACGGCAGGTGGGTGCGGGTCGAGAAGTCGGGGCATAACGTGCAGGGCGATAATCCGCGCGCGCTCCTTGATGCGATGCTCGGGTTTTTCAGCGAAGCGGGAATTTCCTGATGAAGTACATCATCATACACGGCGACGGGATGGCGGATTGGGCGTGCGAGGAACTTGGCGGCAAGACGCCGCTGGCGGCTGCGCACAAGCCCAACATGGATTTGCTGGCGACGCGCGGGACGCTCGGAATGGTTGCGACGATTCCCAAGGGCATGCCGTCGGGCAGCGATGTCGGCACGATGACGATGCTCGGCTACGACCCGGCGCGTTATCACACCGGGCGCGCGCCAATAGAGGCCGCGAGCCAGGGAATCGAGATGGGCCCGCGTGATGTTGTCTTCCGCATGAATCTGGTGTCGCTGAAGCCCGGCGACGGCGGCGCGATGGTGATGAACGACTTCACCTCGGGGCATATCACCAGCGAAGAAGCCGCGCTGATTGTCGCGGACTTGCGCAAGGAACTGGCGGGCGACGGAATCGAATTTTTCAACGGCGTCAGCTATCGGCATCTGATGATGTGGCGGGGCGGAATCGCGACGACGCATCTGACGCCGCCGCATGACATCACGGGCAAGCCCGTCGAGGAGCATTTGCCGAAGGGCGCGGGCGCGGATCTGCTGCGCGACCTGACGCGTCGATCGGCTGCGATTTTGCGCGAGCATCCGGTGAACCAGGCGCGGCGCGAGGCGGGCAAGCCGGAAGCATCGTCGGTGTGGTTCTGGGGGCAGGGCACTCGGCCTTCGGTGCCGACTTTGAAGGAGCGCTTCGGCGTCGACGGATCGGTGATCTCGGCGGTCGATCTCGTCAACGGGCTTGGGCGGCTGGCCGGACTGAATCTGATCAAGGTGCCGGGCGCGACGGGATTCCTCGACACCGACTACGGCGCGAAGGCGCGTTACGGGCTCGAATCGCTGAAGTCACGCGACTTCCTGCTGCTGCATATCGAAGCGCCCGATGAGGCTGGTCATATGGGCCGGGCCGATTTGAAGAAGGAAGCGATCGAGCGAATCGACGAGCTGATTATTGGCCCGATGCTCGCGGGGCTGCCTGCGCTGGGCGATTTCGCGATTCTGCTGATGCCGGATCACGCGACGCCGAGCCAGCTCAAGACTCATTCGCCGGAACCGGTGCCGTTCGCGCTGATGACGTCGGCGCAATTCGCCGCGGGCGGTGGCGTGCCGCATCGCTACACCGAAAGTGAGGGTACTGCGACCGGCGTACTCGTCGCCGACGGCTATCACCTGATAGAATCATTGTTCGGCAGCCCCTTGATGACCGCATCGAGCTGACCCGGAGGCCCTGGATGGAGCGGAATCTTGCCCTGGAAGTGGTACGCGCGACGGAAGCCGCGGCGCTGGCGGCGGCGCGTTTCATCGGCAAGGGCGATGAGCGGATGGCGGACCGGGCGGCGTGCGACGCGATGCGCAAGACGCTGAACTCGGTCGCGATGGACGGCAAAGTTGTCATCGGCGAAGGCAAAGAGGGCGACGCCGAGTTTCTCTACGAAGGCGAAATCGTTGGTACGGGCGCCGGCACCGAAATCGACGTCGCGCTGGACGCGATCGAGGGTCCGATCATCTGCGCGACCGGCGGGCCCAACGCGCTGTCATGCGTAGCGCTGGGGGAGCGCGGTCGAATCCTGCGATGCCCCGACACCTACATGGACAAGGTCGCGTGCGGGCCTGCGGGACGCGGCGTGATCGACATCGACCGGTCGCCGACCGACAACCTCAAGGCACTGGCCGAAGCAAAAAAAGTTTACGTCGAGGATTTACGAGTCGCCATCCTGGATCGCCCGCGACATGAGAAGCTTATCCACGAAGTCCGCCGCGCCGGCGCCGGTATCAAGATGATTTCGGCCGGTGACTTGTCGGCGGCAATCGCGACGACAAGGCCGGAGAGCGAAATCGACATGCTGATCGGAATCGGCGGGGCGCATCAGGGGGTGCTGGCGGGAGCAGCGATTCGTTCCGCCGGCGGCGAGATGCAATGCCGTTTCGTGCCACGAAATTCCGAGGAAGCCGAGGCATGCCTGGCGATGGGCATCATGGATTTGAAGCATCGCTATACACTCGAGGAACTCGCGGGCGAGAACGTGATGTTCGCGGCGACGGGGGTGACCACCGGCGATTACCTGCGCGGCGTGCGATTTTTCTCCGGCGGCGCGATGACCAACAGCGTCGTGATGCGATCGAAGACGCGCACTATCCGGTTCATCGAAGCGATTCATCATTTCGATTTCAAGCCCGAGTACTAAATCGGTTGGCCGGGAAGGTAGTTGTAGATGTGGCTGCGCGTATCGATTGACAACAAGCCGGTGATGATCAACGGCGACCACGTCGTGAAAATCGTCGAGATTCCCGGCAGCGAAGGCCGCCGCGGCTGCCACCTCTACATCTCAACCAGCGAGTACATTGCCGTTGATCAATCGCTGCGCGAGATGATGATCTCGCTCGGCTTCGAAGAGCGGCAATAGTCCTTGACTCACACCGCGCCGATCGACGGCGACGTGGCCGTGCGCCGCCGCGGGCGAATAAGCGGACTGTTCGGTGAAATGAAGCCGGGCCTCGTGCTCGACATCCCGGCCGGCGGAGCGCTGCAGTCGCGCGCGCTGTCGAGCCTGGGCTACCGAGTGATGTCGATGGATCTCTTCCCGCCAGCGCAGGCGGAGGCTGAGACGGAGTGGGTCTGCGCCGATGCCAACGACGTGCTGCCGTTTCGCGACGCGGCGTTTGACTACGTGTTGTCGCGCGAGGGGATCGAGCATCTCGAGGATCAGATGGGCTTCCTGCGCAACTGCGCGCGGGTGATGCGGCCGGGCGGCAAGCTCGTGCTGACGACGCCCAACCTGATGCATCTGTCGGCGCGGGCGAGCAATTTTCTGACCGGTCAGCGCAGCCTGCGCCGCGGCTTGATCAATGAGATTCAAACTCCGCGCGGCCGCAATCCGCGCCGGATTTATCACGGCCACGCTTTCATGCTCGACTACTACCGCGCGCGCTACATGATGCGGCTGGTCGGTTTCCACCGGCTCGAAGTTTACACGGACCGCTGGAGTCCGACTTCGGTCGCGATGTCGCCGGTGGTGCCGATTCTGTGGATGGCGATGAAATTCTCGGCGGCCTCATCGGCTCGCAACGCGCGCCGACCCGGACATCGCGCGCCTTCCGCCGACGTTATGCGCGAGATCATCGGCCATGTGCTGTCGCCGGCGCTGCTTTACGGCAAACGAATGGTGATAGTCGCCGAGCGGGTCACGTCGCCGGCGGCCAAGCTAGCTACATCGTCTGCAACGCCTGGCACGTGGTCGAATTCGCCTTGAACTTCCCCTGAAGGCACGACACTTTGGCTGCGTCGATCAGCGCGGGCTCATCCCATTTCGACGGCCACGGACCGATGTTGACCGCGGCGCAGGCCTGCGGGTTGCCGGTACCACACCAGGAGCTCAACTCGCCGTGCAGCACCGCGAGCTGCTGGCAAGCGTCCTGTTTGCCGGCATTACACGCTGGCGTTTGAAATTCGAGGGGCGAGGTGGACTCAATGAGAACCCTGGTATCGCTGACCGCCTGCACTACAGTGTGGCAAGCGGCGTAATTGCCTTCATTGCATTTCTCGACGGACTCATCGCGAATTTTGGTGACGAAATCCTGCGCCTGCGAACTGCATCCGGAAGCAACGGCAATGATGAGGGCGAGGGCGATCAAGCCAGCAAAGGCTCTGAAATGGGCGGGCACGTGCGCATTGTTTCCCGCACTCTGCGTTTTACGCAAGCCGGCAGGGGTTGACACCGAAAGCTCGCAGAGCGGAATTAGAAACATGGATCTTAAGAACATTACTTTTGAAAATGCGGCGATTGCGACGCTGACCGTGAATCGACCGACTGCACTCAACGCGTTGAATCGCGAGGTGCTCGAGGAAATTGCGCGCGTGATTCGCGAGGTGCGCCACGACGCGTCGGTGCGCGTGCTGATAGTCACAGGCGCGGGCGACAAGGCGTTCGTTGCGGGGGCGGATATCGCGGCGATGTCGAAAATGTCGGCGATCGACGGACTCGATTTTTCGCGCCTGGGTCATCGCGTGATGGAGAGTTTCGAGGACCTGCCGATTCCCGTCATCGCGGCGGTCAACGGTTTCGCACTCGGTGGCGGGCTGGAGCTGGCGCTCGCCTGTGATTTGATCATCGCGAGCGATAAGGCACGCTTCGGTCAGCCCGAGATAAATCTTGGGCTCATCCCGGGTTTTGGCGGGACGCAGCGACTGCCGCATCGAATCGGGCACAACAAGGCGCGCGAGCTGATCATGACGGGCGACATGTTCGACGCGAAGACGGCGCTCGAGCTGGGCCTCGTGAACCAGGTCGTGGCGCCGGCAGAGTTGATCGAGACGACACGCAAGCTGGCCGAGAAGATCGCAGGTAAATCCGCGGTCGCGCTGCGCCAGGCGAAAGCCGCACTGCGGGCCGCATTCACGATGGAAGAAGACGCCGGCCTGCGTTTCGAGCAGGAGGCGTTCGGGGTGGTCTTCGGCAGCGCAGACCGCGTTGAGGGCACGAGCGCATTCGTCGAGAAGCGGCCGCCCAAGTGGCAGCACAAATAGAGCCCAGGAACGCTCAATTTGCGATGCGGGCGTGGGGGTTGACGACTTCCCGCCCCTGTGGGAAACTCCGGCAAAAGCAGGGGACGGCGCCGCCGCATGGGCGGCGTTAGTCATTCTGACAGACCGTAATTAGATTAGAACTGAATCGTTCGGAGGATCTTCATGGCTGAGCAGGCTCAAGCTACTGACACGGGACCGCGCCCGATTGTTCCCTGGTTGAAACTGGCGCCGAAGCCCCATCTCGAAGGTATCAAGTGCGCGTGCGGCGCAATTTATCTCGATCCAAAACGCGTCGCATGCTCGAAGTGCGGCGAGACTGACAAGTTCCAGCCGCTGACGCTGTCCGACAAGGGCAAGGTGTACGTGTTCTCGGTCGTGCATCAGTCGTTCCCGGGAATCAAGACGCCGTACGTGACGGCGATTGTCGATTTGCCCGAGGGCGTGAGCGTCCGCGCGAATCTGACGGGCGTCGATCCCGAGCAGGCGCAGAAGGAACCCAACAAGATTTTCAATCTGCCGGTCGAGTTGGTGACCGGTGTGGCGGCCAAGGATCGCGAAGGACACGACGTAGTGGCTTTTTCGTACCAGCCGAGTAAAAATTAGGGCGCTAATTCGAGCGCGCACGGCGAACAACTTATGCGACGGACCTGCGCTACGGGCCGGGCCGCCAGGAGGAATCAAGATGCGAAATGTTTATGTTCTCGGAACCGGGATGATCAAGTTCGGACGCTATCCCGAGAAGACCGTTCCGGAACTCGGCGGCCAGGCTGCGATTCTCGCGCTCAAGGACGCCGGAATCGGAATCAAGGACGTCGAGATGTTCGCCTGCGGAAATCTCTACCAGTCCAACGCGATGGTCGGGCAGCGAATTTTGCAGCAGATCGGGCAGACCGGAATTCCCGTAATCAACGTCTCGAACGCATGCGCCACCGGTTCGACGGCGTTTCGCGAGGCGTACATGTCGGTCGCGTCGGGGATGTATGACATCTCGATGGCGGTTGGCGTCGAGCAGATGGGCAAGCAGGGCTTGCTCGGCGGCGCTGGCGGCGGTGACCCGGCGTACTCGACCGAGGGCAAGGTGGGATCGGGCCTGATGCCGGCAGTGTTCGGCCAGGCGGGCATCGAGCACATGCGCAAGTACGGCACCAAGCTTGAGCACTTCGCGAAGATCTCGGTGAAGTCGCACAAGCATGCGACCAAGAATCCGTTCTCGCAGTATCGCAACGAAGTCTCGCTCGAAGACGTGATGAATGCGCGCATGGTCGCGTATCCCAACACTCTTTATATGTGTTGCCCGACGGGCGACGGTGCGGCGGCTGCGATTCTCGTCAGCGAGGACAAGCTGAAGCAGCTCGCGGGCGGGCGCAAGCGTCCGAAGGTCGCGGCCTCGGTGCTCACCTCGGATCCGTGGACCGAACGCGACCTCACGCTGCCCGACGTCAGCACGCTGACGCGGCGTGCGTCGAAGCAGGCGTACGAGAAGGCCGGCATCGGACCCAAGGACATCGCGCTCACCGAATTGCATGACTGCTTCGCGACTGCGGAGCTGGTGCATTACGAAAATCTCGGACTATGCGGCGACGGCGAAGCTGGCCCGTTCATCGACTCGGGCGGCGGCATGCACCCGAGCCTAGGCGGCCATGATCCGGTCAACGTATCGGGCGGACTGCTCTCGAAGGGGCATCCTCTCGGCGCAACCGGCGTTGCGAATATCTGTGAAGTGGTCTGG